>Ga0299906_10000389_pt1 | contig 41937 bp, 36 predicted proteins | sample RVTome_14_FD_200259 | JGI IMG/M metagenome (GOLD analysis project Ga0299906, IMG submission 200259) | Soil microbial communities from uranium-contaminated site in the Upper Colorado River Basin, Wyoming, United States - RVT145D125 (version 2) ... | reverse complement strand
GGTCGAGGCGTTCGCCGATGACCGTATTCTCGAACCCCTGGGCCGCCAGCAACACGACCCTGGCGCGTATCACCACTCGATACGGTAACGTATATTGCCGGCTCCGCACCTCCAGAATCCTGCGCTCGTCCCGCGACAGCCGGATGCAGTATGGACTCTCTCGTGGCATCGGTTCCTCCGGGTTGGAGGCAATATGCCGAACCCGCCGGCTGAAGTCCAGTCCAATACGTCATCGTATTTATGGCCATAGGAACTAGGGATACAGCCGGTGTATCTGCCGCGGAAACGCGATCGCCTCCCGGATATGGGGAATCCCGCAGATCCAGGCCACGGTCCGCTCCAACCCCAGCCCAAAGCCGGAGTGGGTGAAGGTCCCGTACTTCCGTAGATCTAGATACCAGCCGTAGGCGGCCGGATCCAGCCCCTGCTCCTTGATCCGCGCCAGCAGGCGATCGTAGTCGTCCTCCCGCTGGCTCCCCCCGATGATCTCTCCATAGCCCTCCGGCGCCAGGCAGTCGTTGCTCAGCACCGTCCGCGGATCCTCGGGGTTCTCCTTCATGTAGAACGCCTTGATGGCCTTGGGATAGTTGTAGACAAACACCGGCCGATCGTAGCGCTGGGCCAGGACGGTCTCCTCATCCCCGCCGATGTCCCCTCCCCACTCGATCGCGTGCCCCTGGACTCGCAGATACTCGACCGCCTCCGTGTACGACAACCGGGGGAACGGAGCCTGCACACGCTGGAGGGGTGCGGTGTCCCGTTCCAGCTCCGTGAGTTCCGCCGCGCGCCGCTCCAGGCAGCGGGAGACGACATAGCTCACGAACTGCTCCTGAAGGGCCATGTTCTCGTTGGAATCGATCCAGGCCACTTCGGGCTCCACCATCCAGAACTCCGTCAGGTGGCGCCGAGTCTTGGACTTCTCCGCGCGGAAGGTGGGGCCGAAGCAAAAGATCTTGCCGAGCGCCGCAGCCGCGGCCTCGCCATAGAGTTGACCGGTCTGGGCCAGGTACGCGCGGCCCAGCTCGAAATACTCGGTGGCGAAGAGGTTGCCCGCGTCCTCGCCGATGGCGCCCGTCAGGATCGGGGTGTCGACCAGGACGAAATCCCGCTCATACATGAAGTCGCGGATGGCCTGGACCACCTCGTGGCGCACCCGGGCAATGGCAACCTGGCGGCGGCTGCGCAGCCAGAGGTGGCGATGCTCGAACAGGAATGCAGTCCCGTGCTCCTTGGGCGAAATCGGGAAATCGGGACTGCTCCCCACGACCTCCAGCCCGAGCAGCCCCAGCTCGTACCCGCCGGGCGCCCGGGCGTCGGCGCGCACCTCCCCCTGCGCCACGACGCTGGTCTCCTGGGTAAGGCCCTGGAGGCGCTCCCACATCTCCTCGGGCACCTGGCTCTTGACCGCGACACACTGGAGGTAGCCGGTCCCGTCGCGCAGCACCACGAACGCGACCTTGCCGCTGGAGCGCGTGGTCTGGACCCAGCCGGCGACCGCGGCAGTCGACCCGGCATGGGCGCCAAGCTCGGCGATTCGGACGGTCGGCATGGGGGCGGATTCTAGCGGATGGGCCGGACATGGGGAATGCCCGGGCGCCGGAGGTAGATTCCTCGCCGGGAGGAACCATGGATCGCTTTGACGTCACCGACACCAACCGCGTCCGCCGGCTGCCGGAACGAGGGCACTACGACCGCGCCACCGCCTACGCCGTGCTCGATGCAGCGCCCTTGTGCCATGTGAGCTTCGCGATGGACGGGCGACCGGCCATCATTCCCACGTTGCATGCGCGCTGGGGGGACCGGCTGCTGCTGCACGGATCCAGCGCGAGCCGGCTGCTGCGCCACATCGGTGCCGGCCACGAGGTCTGCGTCGGGGTCACGGTACTCGACGGGCTCGTGCTGGCCCGCTCCCTGTTCCATACTTCGATGAACTACCGCTCGGTGGTGCTCTTCGGCCGGGGAACCCTGCTCACCGAAGCGGAGGAGAGGCTCGCCGCTTTGGAGGTGCTGAGCGAGAAGATGATGCCGGGACGCTGGGCCGAGGCCCGACGGCCCAACCCTCAGGAGCTCAAGGCGACGGCCATCGCGGCGATCCCGATCACGCTCGCATCCGTCAAGATCCGTGCAGGCGGCCCGAAGGACGATCCGGCGGATCTGGCCATGGCGGTCTGGGCCGGCGTGATCCCGCTCGCGGTGGCGGCGGGCACCCCGGAACCGGACGCCGCCCTGGCGCCGGGCATCCCGGTCCCGGGGTACGTGGAGACCTGGCGGCGCGAACGGTCGGCCTGAGGACGGGGCTTCACAAGCGCGCCGACGGCGTGGTGGCGCCGGGATCTCAGGTGGTCTTGCGCCAGTGCAACGCGAACAACGCGCCTTGCGGGTCCAGGCACTGGGCGATCATGTCCCCGCCCGGCACTTCCATCGGGCCATGGATCACCTGCCCGCCACCGGCCTTCACCGCCTCGAGCGCCGCGTTCAGGTCCGCCACCCGGATGTAGTGCAGCCAGCAGCAGACGGGCATCTCTTTGGGCTTGGTCATCATGCCGCCAAGCGGATGCCCCCCGGGCCTCCGATAGATCCGGTAGGCGCCCATCGGGCCCATGTCGAAGTCGTGGTCCTTCTCCCACCCGAATAGGGAGGAGTAGAACTCGAACGCCTTCGATCCGTCGCTCGCGGCCAGTTCGTTCCAGGAGAACTCCCCTACCTCGGGCGGCCCCTCCGGCCGGGGCATTTCGCCCTCTCCCCTGAACAGCGCAATCGTCGCTCCGCCCGCCGGGTCGGCAATGATGGCGAAACGCCCCACCTTCGGGATATCCATGGGCGGGACGATCAGGCTGGCGCCCTTGGCCTCCGCCTCCCGGGCCTTGGCGTCGACGTCCTCCACGGCGACGTACGCCATCCAGTGCGGCGGGGCCCCGGCCTGCTTTGCCTCCTCGGGCAGCTCCATCAGCCCCCCGATCGGCCCCTGACCGACAGTCCACATCGTGTACGGCGTGGGCCCCTCTCCCCACGGCATCGTTCCCCACCCAGTGATCTTGGGATAGAACTCGGCGGCCGCTTTCGGGTCCGTCGTCATCAATTCGTACCAGACAAACTTGCCGGTCAAGGTAGCTTGGGTCGTAGCCTGGGACATCGCTCCGCTCCTTCGCAGGTGGTCATCGTCACGCCGGCGGGCCGCCCGCCGACACATCAAGGTAGGAATATCCCCCTACGGCCGGCACCGGAAGGCGGATTCACGGAGTTGTTACGCTTCGAGGGCACGAGAATGCCACGATACGCACCCCTCATCCCGCTCCTGTCCCTCCTCGGCGCCTGCGCCCAGGCGCCCCCGCCCGCCACCGATGGGTTCGCGACCCTGGCCGACGGCGCGCGGCTGTACTATCAGCGGCTCGGCACGGGCGAGCAGGTGGTCGTCATCCCGATGGCGGTCTACCTGAGCGACGCGCTGGCCCCGCTGGCCGAGGGGCGCCAACTGATCCTCTACGACCCGGTCGGCCGCGGGCGGTCCGGTCCCACGGACACGGCGCGGGTGTCCCTGGACCGGGAAGTCGCCGACCTGGAAGAGCTGCGCGAGGCCCTCGGTATCGAACGCATGGCCCTGCTGGGCTGGTCCGGACTCGGGATGCAGATGGCGGTCTATGCGATGCGGCATCCCGACCGGGTGACCCGGCTAGTGCAGGTGTCCCCGGTGCCGCCCGCCGAGTCCATCATGCTCAGCGCGGGAGGGGATACGCGGGCTGCGCGGGTGGATACCGCGGCGGTGACGTCGCTGCTGGGACGGCATGGCCGAGGGGACTTCGCGGACGACCCGGCTGGATTCTGCCGGCAGTACAACGCCCTCTCCCAGCCCGGCAGCTTCGCGGACCCTTCCCACCTCGCCAAGGTCCCGGACTTGTGCGAGCATCCCAACGAATGGCCGCTGAATCTCTGGCCCTACTTCGGCGCCCTGTTGGGGTCATTCCGGGGCTACGACTGGCGGGACTCGATTCGCGCGCTGGAGATCCCCCGCCTGGTGATCCACGGCCGCGAGGACGGTATCCCGCTCGCGGGCGCCCAGGCGTGGGTAGAGGGGTATCCGAACTCCCGTCTGATCGTGCTCAGTCCGGCCGGCCACTTCCCCTTTTTGGAACGGCCGGCGGAGTTCTTCCCCGCCGTCGATCGTTTCCTGAACGGAGAATGGCCTCCGGAGGCGCGAGGACTCCCCTGAGGCGGGTTCAGCAGATGCGCGGGAGCTGGTCCCCGGGAAGCAGATCCACCACCCTCGACCCACCCAGCCCGGTGCGCATCACCACCATGCGCGGGTGATCCCGCACGACTTTCCCGACGAGTGCCGCCTCGGCCCCGAGCGGGTGACCCTGAAGGGCCCCGAGCGCCGCCTCGGCCGCCTTCGCGTCGACCAGGGCAACCAGCACGCCTTCGTTGGCCACGTACAGCGGGTCCAGGCCCAGGATCTCGCAGGCCGCAAAGACCGGCCCGGGCACCGGCAGCGCCCGCTCATCGAGAACGACGCCCACCCCCGCAACCTGCGCGATCTCGTTGAGCGCGCTGGCAAGGCCCCCACGCGTGGGGTCGCGCAGCACATGCACCGACTCGCCCACGCGCTCCCGGAGCCGCTCGACCAGCGGGACCAGGCAGGCGGTGTCGCTCTCGATGGTGGTCTCGAACCCGAGGCCCTCCCGCGCGGCCATGATCGCCATGCCATGGCGGGCGATCGGCCCGCTCACCAGGACCAGATCGCCGACCGCCGCGCGATCGGGCGACGGCCGGAAGCCCGGTTCCAGGTCGCCGATCCCCGTCGTGGTAATGAAGAGGCCGTCGCCCGCCTTGCCACGCTCCACCACCTTGGTGTCGCCGGTGACGAGCGCCACACCCGCCTCGCGAACGGCATCGGCCATCGTGGCGATTATTCGGTCGAGCAGGTCGAAACCCAATCCCTCTTCCAGCACAAAACCCGCCGCCAGGTGACGCGGCCGGGCGCCCATCATCGCCAGATCGTTGAGCGTGCCGTGGACGGCAAGGGCGCCGATGTTCCCTCCCGGGAACTCCAGCGGGCTTACCACGAACGTATCGGTCGAGATCGCCACTTCGCCCCCGGCCACGGAGACCACGGCCGCGTCGGTGAGCCGCGCCAGGATGGGGTTGTCGAACCGGGGCAGGAACCGGTCGCGCAGCAGTTGGGCCGAGAGCTTCCCGCCCGAGCCGTGGCCGAGCTGGACCCGCAGCGTGTCGCTCAGCGGCACCGGGCAGGCCCTCCCCTCGGCGACGCCGGTCACGCCCGCGCCGCCCCGGCACCGGTGCGCAGGCGGCCGTAGTTGTAGTAGGCGGCGCAGGCACCCTCCGAGCTGACCATCGGCGCCCCCAGCGGGCGCTCGGGGGTGCAGAGGGTGCCGAAGGCCGGGCACTGGTGCGGCTTGATCTTGCCCCGCAGCACGTCACCCGCCATGCACTCGGCCGGCTCGGACACGTGCATGTCGCCCAGTCCGAACCGCAGCTCCGCGTCGAAGTCGGCGAACTCGGCCCGGAGTGCGAGCCCGCTTCGGGGAATCTCCCCGATGCCACGCCACTTCCGGTCGACCAGGGTGAAGACCCGCTCCACCAACTCGCGCGCGGGCCGGGTGCCCTCGCGCCGCACGCTTCGCACGTACTGATTCTCCACCTCGTGGCGCCCCTGCTCCAGCTGGAGCACGCACAGCAGCATCCCCTCGAGGATGTCCACCGGCTCGAATCCGGTGACGATGATGGGCACCTTGTAGCGGGCCGCGATCGGCTCGTACTCCTTCCATCCCATGACCGTACAGACGTGTCCGGCGGCCAGGAACCCCTGGACCCGGTTGTCCGGAGCGTCGAGGATGGCGGTCATGGCCGGCGGCACGGTCACGTGGGAGACCAGCACGCTGAAATTCCCGACCCCAAGCTCCTTGGCCCGCCACACCGCCATCGCATTGGCCGGCGCGGTGGTCTCGAACCCGACCGCGAAGAACACCACCTGCTTGTCGGGATTCCGGGTGGCCAGCTCCAGCGCGTCGAGCGGCGAGTACACCACGCGGACGGTGCCGCCCCGCGAACGGATCTGCTGCAGATCGCATTCGCTGCCGGGGACGCGGAGCATATCGCCGAAGGAGGTGAAGATCACGTCCGGTCGCGCAGCGAGCGCCAGGGCCTTGTCGATCTGCTCCAGCGGGGTCACGCACACCGGGCAGCCCGGGCCGTGGATCATCTCCACCGCGTCGCCCAGCAGTTCGTCCAGGCCCTGCCGGACGATGGTGTGGGTCTGGCCCCCGCAGACCTCCATCAAGGTCCAGGGCCGGGTGGCCGACGTCTTGATGCGCTGGATCAGCGCCCGTGCGACGGCGGGGTCACGGTACTCGCTGAGGTATTTCATGGCGCCGGCTCGCTCGTGGCAGCCTCGGCCGGCCGGGCGGCCCCGCCCTCCAGCCCGGAAAGGCCCTGGTCCGCCACCTCGCGCATCCAGTCCAGCTCCTCCAGCTGACTCATCTCGCGCAGGACCTCGAAAGTGCGTCGCGCCTCCTCTTCCGCCACCTTGGCGATGGCGAAGCCGACGTGCACCACCACGTAGTCACCGGGGAGGACCTCGTCCGCGACGTAGGCCAGGCAGCACTCCCGCTTGACGCCGCCGAAATCCACCATGCCCATCGGCAGGCCCCGGTCATTCCGCCGCTCGACCACCCGGCCGGGGATTCCAAGACACATCGCGCGCGCTCCTTGTCAGACCGGCGCCGGCGCGCCGCTCCGCACCTGCCCGCGCAAGAACTGGAGCCAGGACTCCATTCCTTCGCCGGTCAGGGCGGACGTGAAGAAGAATCGGAGATCGGGATTGACCTCCCGCGCCATCCGGACCGCCAGATCGAGGTCGAACGGCACATAGGGCAGCAGGTCGATCTTGTTGACCACGGCATGCCGCGCTTCGCGGAACATCCTGGGGTACTTGAGTGGCTTGTCTTCCCCTTCGGTCACCGACAGCACCACGATCTTGGCCGCTTCGCCCAGGTCCCACGCCGCCGGGCAGACTAGGTTCCCCACGTTCTCGATGAACAGCAGGCGCGTCGCCGCAAGGTCGAGCGCGTCGAGGGCCTCGAGCATCTGGCGGGCGTCGAGGTGGCATGCCCCGCCGGTCAGCACCGCCTGCACCAGGCGGCCGGTGTAGCGCTCCAGCCGCTCCGCGTCGTTCCGGGTCTGCACATCGCCGGTCACGACGGCGATGTCCAGCTCCTCGCCCAGCGCCTCCAGGGTGCGCTCGAGCAGCAGCGTCTTGCCCGAGCCCGGCGAGGACACGAGGTTGAACGCGGTGACGCCTTGCTCGGCCAGGCGGCTGCGCACCTGCGCGGCCAGCTCGTCATTGCGGGCCATGACTCGCTCGCGCACCTCAATCGTCCGGATCGTCAAGCTCCACCTCCAGATAGTCGATCCTGACGTCGTCCCCGGCCACCGGGACCAGCCGGGGCCGGGCGGCCCCGAACGGCGGCTGGCCCAGCAGGGCCTCCAGGCAGAACTCCAGATTGGCCGGCTCCAGCCCGGAGCCGGTGCCCAGATCGAGGACGACGGTGCGGAGCCGATGCGCCTCGGCGCTGCCGAGCCGGTGCTCCGCGATCCGGCAGACCTCGACCGCCACGCTCATCTCATGCACCGGCCAATGCCTCCCGGCCGACATCGTGGCCCCAGGCTGCAAGCTGTTGAAGGGCCCGCTCGACCAAAAGGGGCACGTTGACCGCGACCGACGGGCTCAGCTCGGTCGACATCTCCACCCGCTCGGGCTGGAGGCCGATCACGACGGTCTCGCCGGGGAGGGTCCCCCGCAGCTCCGCGAGCGCGAGGACCTCGCGCAGGTCGATCTGGTGCGGGGAGAGTTTGGTGCCCAGGAAGCGTGGGATCTCCTCGCGCTCCAGCACGATCAGGCTGCCCGGCGCCTCGCCGTGGTCCACCGCATCGAGCAGCAGCAGCCGATCGGCGCTCTCGACCAGCGGCAGCAGGTTGAGGCCCCAGGTCCCGCCGTCCTCCAGCTCCACGCCCGAGGGCAGCGCCACCTCCCGCAGCCGGTCCAGCGCAGCGATCCCCACGCCGTCGTCCGCGCCGAGCAGGTTGCCGCAGCCCAGGACCAGCGTCCGACCGCGCTCAGGCATCCGGACCGCCGTCCTCGAACTGCTCGTCTGCCGGAATGAACCGGCCGCCGCTGATGATGGACGAGATGGTGCCGGTCCGCTCCATATGATCGGCCCGGATGGCGAGGTAGACGTGGATCGGCACGAAGATCACGAACACCCAGGTCAAGGCGTGGTGGACCAGCCGGACGACCTGCATCCCTCCCATGGCCCTGCCCACCCAGTTGAACATCGTGTACCACAGCCCGCCAGGATTGGATTGGCCGTAGAGCGCGAAGCCGGTGACGACGATGAGGGCCGCCGAGACGTAGATCCCGGTATAGCTCAACTGCTGGAGCGGATTGTGACCCAGATACCTTGGCGCCTTCTCCGGCCGGACCATCAGGTAGAACTTGACCTGCTTGAACATGTTGACCCAGTCGCGCGGGCGGACCGGGAAGAGCGCCTTCCACCGCTCGAAGCGGTTGCCGGCGAACAGCCAGTATCCCCGCACGATGGCCGTGGCAACCAGGACTGCCGCCGCCAGGAAGTGCATGAACCGGAACCAGCCCATCAGGAAGTGGCTGCTGGCCTCGCCCGTGGTCTGAAGCCAGGGATTCCCGATGTAGAGCCCGGTGATCACCAGCACGACGATGCTGGCAACGGCGGCCCAGTGCATGGCGCGAATGGGCCAGCCCCAGAGGTACACCCAGCGATACTTGCCGCTGGCCGGGGGCATGCGATGGGCAAGGGTGATCCGCAGCTGGTCCTTCGGCGGCGGATCCCGGCTGGCGGTCGGGGCGGTCACTGGACCTTCACCCGGGTGACCTCGGTCCCGTGGGCGTCCAGCACGTGGACGCCGCACGCCATGCAGGGGTCGAAGGAGTGGATCGTCCGGAGGATCTCCAGCGGCTGCTCCGGCCGCAGCAGCGGATGATTGTCCACCAGCGACGCTTCGTAGGCGCCCATCTGCCCCTGCGGGTCCCGCGGCGAGCAGTTCCAGGTGCTGGGCACCACGCACTGGTAGCGCGAAATCTTGCCGTTCGCGATCTGGACCCAGTGGCCCAGGGCTCCCCTCGGCGCGTCGAGGAAACCGTACCCCTGGCAGGTGGCGGGCCAGGTCTTCGGCTCCCACTTCTCGCCGCTGAACGTGGCGACGTCGCCGCCCCGGATGCGGCCCACCAGCTGGTCGTACCACACGTTCATCCGCCGGGCCAGCAGCACGGTTTCCATGCCCCGTGCGGCCACCCGGCCCAGGGTGCTGAAGAGCGCCGCCGGTCCCACCTCGAGCCGGTTGAGCACCTCCGCCACCATCTCGCGCGCGTCGTCGTGGCCGGAGGCATAGGCCACCAGCATCCTCGCCAGCGGGCCCACTTCCATCGGGCGCCCGTCGTACCGCGGCGCCTTCATCCAGGTGTACTTGGGGTGGTCCTGGAGATAGGTCCACGGCGTGGGCGGGCCGCTGTAGCGCGCCTGGGTCTCGCCCTGATAGGGGTGAAGGCCTTCCTGATCGCCCACCGAGTACTCATACCACGAGCTGGAGATGTACTCCTTGATCAGTTCCGGATCGTAGGGATGCACCCGGGTGAGGTCGCGGTCCAGGATGATCCCGCGCGGGAAGTACATCGTGTCGATCTGCCGCACGTCCCCGTCGGGGAACTCGCCGCAGGCCAGATAGTTCCGCAACCCTCCGCCGATCGCCGCCCAGTCCTTGTAGAACCCCGCGATCGCCATCAGGTCGGGCCAGTAGACCTGTTCCACGAAGCGCTGGGCCCGCGTGATCATGTCGCGGATGTCGGTCAGCCGCTCGGTGTTGATCGTGGCGGCGTCGTCCAGGTTGATGGCCGAGGCCATCCCGCCGACCAGGAAGTTGGGATGCGGGTTCTTGCCGCCGAACACAGTATGCAGCCGGATCACGTCGCGCTGCCAGTCGAGCGCTTCCAGATAGTGCGCCACCGCAAGGAGATTCACTTCGGGCGGCAGTTTGTAGGCCGGATGGCCCCAATACCCGTTGGTGAAGATGCCGAGCTGCCCCCCGCTCACGAACCGCCTGATTCGGTCCTGCACCTCCTTGAAGTAGGTCGCGGAATTGTTGGGCCAGGGCGAAATCCGCCGGGCGATGCCCGCCGTGCCCTCCGGATTCGCGCTCAGCGCGCTCACCACGTCCACCCAGTCGAGCGCGTGGAGGTGGTAGAAGTGGATCACGTGGTCCTGGACGAACTGCATTCCGTGGATCAGGTTCCGGATCAGGTTGGCATTGGGCGGGATGGTGATGTCGAGCGCGTCTTCCACCGCCCGGCACGACGCGACGGCGTGCACCACCGTGCAGACCCCACAGATCCGCTGCGTGAAGGCCCAGGCATCCCGCGGGTCCCGTCCGACCATCACCTGCTCGATCCCGCGGAACTGGGTCGAGGTGGCCCAGGCGTCCCGAATCCTGCCGTTCTCCTCCTGCACCTCGATGCGCAGGTGGCCCTCGATCCGGGTGATGGGATCGACGACGACTTTGGTGACCGCCATGGTGGCCTCCTACGCCTTGGGCTCGGGTGGGGGCGCGTCTTTGCCCGGGGTCTCGGTCGGATTCCTGCGGCGGCGGATCTGGTGCAGCCCGGTGGCGAGCGCGTGCGCGGTCACCCCGGCGGCGGCGGTGAGGGCCAGGCCGGCACCGATCAGGTCGATCCGGCGCTCGATGCCGAAGCCGCCCACGTCAGGCATGCGCTCATAGAAGGGTGACATGGTGTCCCAGAAGAACGGCTCGGTGCAGCCGATGCAGGGATGACCGGCCCCGATCGGCCAGCTCGTGCGCGTATTCCACTGGAAGATGGGACAGGGCGAGAAGGTCGCGGGCCCCTTGCAGCCCACCTTGTACAGGCAGTAGCCCCGACGGGCCGCGTCGTCGTCGAACTCCTCGACGAACTGCCCGGCGTCGAAGTTCGCGCGTCGGGGGCACTGATCGTGGATCCGGGCGCCGTACGCGAACAGCGGCCGCCCCTCGGCGTCAGCCGCGGGCAGCCGCCCGAAGGTCAGGTAGTGGACGATGGTGGCGGTAATCACGTCGCCGATCGGAGGGCAGCCGGCGATGTTGAGCACCGGCTTGTCGCGGATGACCTGGCGGACGCCAACGGCGCCGGTGGGGTTGGGACGCGCCGCCTGGACGCTGCCCCAGTGGGCGCAGGCCCCGACCGCGATCACCGCGGCCGCCCCACGGGCAGCTTCTTCGATGATTTCCTTGGCCGTTCGTCCACCGATCGTGGTGTAGATCCCGTTTTCGGCCAGCGGGATCGAGCCGGTCACGATGAGGACGTACTGACCGGCATTGTCCCGCATCGAGGCCTGCAACGCTTGTTCCGCGGCGTGGCCCGCCCCGGCCATCAGCGTGTGCTGGTAGTCGAGCGAGACCAGATCGAGCACCAAGTCGCCGATGCTGGGCTCGGCGGTGCGAAGCACGCTCTCCACGCAGCCGGTGCATTCCTGGAGCTGGAGCCAGATGACGGTGGGCCGCCGCTGGGTCTGCAGCGCGGAGGCGACTTTCGGCGTCCCGGCGCTGCCAAGGCCAAGGATCAGCGCCATCTGGCCGCAGAACTCCAGAAACTCCCGTCGTTTCACGCCGCGGGTTTCGAGGTGCTGGCCGAGGGTTTCCTCCTCGGTCCACGGGTGGGACGTGGGGAAGTACATCGAAGGGCCCTCCGATCGCGAAGACGAGGCGGCTGCCAGGCCGCGCCGACCTGCACGTCCTCCGGGACCGGCGGGGCGGGGTCTGATCGCCCGAACGGTCGCCGGGGGGGCGACCACGCCAGCTACGATGCGATGCCCATGATAAAGCCCTCAGGAAGCAGCTGTGAAGCCCTCTTGGGTAGGTCGTTACAACCAAGGCGCTCAGCCTGGCTGGACTGGAAGCGGCCACCATCCGATATTGACTGCAGCATCATTTCGTTCCGAGAATGCCCCGACGCTGGTTCTTCCAGAGAGCTGGAATCGCGGAGTCACCGATGCGTCCTATGCTCATATCCCGTCCGCTCGCTCGATCCTTCGCCCTCGGCGCGGGGTTCCTCCTGGCCGCTTGCACCTCGGAACAAATCGTATTTGTGCCCCGCGAGCCGTTCAATCCGCCGCCCGACGCGGCGAGCGGCTTTCTCGGCTATTACGACGCCGACACCAAACAGACCACGTGCGGGAACTGCCACGTCGACTACCAGGCCCGCTGGGTCGAAACCCGGCACGCCGGCGCCTGGGCCACGCTCCAGGCCAACCCGGGCAACCAGCAGCTGTGCGAGGGGTGTCACTCGGTGAGCGAGAACGGCAACGCGGTGGACCAGGCGGCGGGCTACAACGCCGTCGCCGATCCCGCCTACCACGACGTGCAATGCGAGAACTGCCATGGACCTGGCTTGGAGCACGTGGAGGGGGTGGGCCAGGGCATGTTGGTGCGGCCGCTCGCCAAGCTCTCGATGACCGGAGACGCCAACTGCGGCGAATGCCACTCGGGCACCCACCACCCGTTCGCGGAGGAGTGGGGCGCTTCGGCCCACGGGGGCTTCATCGAAAGTCCGGCCAGCCGGAGCGGATGCAACTCCTGCCACGATGGGCGGGCAACCTTGCTGGCCTGGGGCGTTGACCACAACTACATCGAGCGGGAGGTGGCCGGGGGCTACCAGCCTGTGACCTGCGCGGTCTGCCACGACCCACACGGGTCGAACAACAGCGCCCAGCTGCGCTGGGCAATCGACTCACCCGACCCCGAACTGAACCTCTGCATGAAGTGCCATCTCCGCCGGGTGGAGCCCGCCGGAGGCAGTACTCATGGAACCAGCCCCCATGCACCCCAGGGCGCCGTCTTGATGGGTATCGCCGGGTACCGGCCGGCGGGGTTCGAGTACGAGGAGGACCGGATCTTCGGCACCCACGCCACTGACCGGAACCCCAAGCTGTGCGCTGGATGCCACGTTGGCCGCTTCGAGGTCACCGATCCCGAAAGCGGGAATTTCCTCTTCCAAGCGACCGGACACCTGTTTCGCCCAATCCCCTGCGTGGACGCGCAGGGGATCCCCACCGCCGATGAAGATTGCGCCTACAGCGCCGCGGCACGCAGCTGGAGAACGTGCACGACAGCGGGCTGTCACGCCTCGGCGGAGGTGGCCGCCACTCTCTTCAATGGGGCCCGCGACGGGCTCGAAATGCTCGCCGACGTGATCTGGATGGATCTCGATGAGGACGAGGCGGTCGATCCGGCCCCAACCGACGGGGGATATCTGGCCACGGTGATGGCCAATCAGCCCGAACAGTTTGATCCCGACGCCGTGGTCAGCGCCGCCGAGGGAGCCCTGTTCAATGCCAAGTTGTGCGGGCCCGGAGTGTACGCCAACGGCGACAAGTCGAACGGCACGCACAACGTGTTCCTGTGTGAGGCACTCCTTCGGGCGAACATCAACGAGTTGCAAGCCACGTATGGTCTCCCCGCACCGCCGCCAGCCGTTCAGGCTCGCCTCCGCCAGCCGCTCGGGGGGGCCAACGCGGCCGCCGTTCAGGTTTCCCGATCGTCGATTTGGAAGTAGCATTCGGCGGGATGAGCCCGCTTCTCCTCACACTTCAGGTCGGCAGCACCGCCGCAGGGCAGGACACCACGGCGGCGCTGCCACGCGCCCCGTTCGAGGGGGTCGACTCGGTCATCGTCGAGTCACCCCTCCCCGGCGGGATCGCCACGGTTGTTCGCTGGTTCCTCAACGCCGTTCCCTGGTGGTTCCAGGCCGCCGGCGCCGTGCTCGCGGTCCTGGTCGGCCTTTTCCTGCTCGGACTGGCCTGGAAGCGCCGTGGGGCGATCCGCGGGTGGCTCGCCACCCGGCAGCGTCCGGTCAAATGGGCCCTGGCCGGGGCGCTGTTCGTCTTCCTGGCGGGCGCGGCGGGCGTCGGCACCGCTGGCTGGGACTACATGCAGCACGACAACGGCTTCTGTACCGGTTGCCACGTCATGAACCCCTCGTTCCAGGAGTTCGTAGCCCACGAGGACAAGCACGACACGCTGCAGTGCCACGATTGCCACCAGCAGTCCATCTTCGCGAGCATGCGGCAGCTCTACCTGTGGGTGGCGGAGCGGCCGACCGAGATCGGAGAGCATTCCCGCCTGCCCAACGCGGTCTGCGAACGCTGCCATGTCACCGGGGAACCGGAGAAGTGGCAACGTATCGCCTCCACTGCCGGGCACCGAGTCCACCTGGAGTCCGATTCGACCGCCCTGCAGGACGTCCTCTGCGTCACCTGCCACGCCCAGGAGGTCCATCGCTTCGTGCCGGTGCGCGCCACCTGCGGGCAGTCCGGCTGCCACGAAGAGAGCCAAACCGACATTGTGCTCGGGACCATGGCTGGTCAGACCTCGGTCCACTGCACCACGTGCCACCAGTTCACAGCGGAGGTCCCCGCGCTCGCCACCACCGACTCGGCGCGCGGGACGCTGGTCCCCGGCAGCCGGCAATGCCTGAGTTGCCACGAGATGCGGGCCGTGCTGGCCGACTTCGATCCGGCCAGCGAGCCGCACGGCGGAACCTGCGGCACCTGTCACAACCCCCACGCCCAGTCCGAGCCCGGGGAGGCCGTCAAGTCCTGCGCCTCCGCGCAGTGCCACGCGGATTGGCGACAAATCCCGTTCCACGTCGGCCCGGCTCACCGGGGGACGGGGACGCAGTGCCTCACTTGTCACGTCGCGCACCAGGCCCGGCAGGATGCCAGCGACTGCGAGGGGTGCCACCGCGGCGTCCGGGCGGTGAGCGGGCGCCGCCCTCCGGTTCCCTTCGACACCAGCGCCGCCCTCCGGCCCCCTCAACCACTCGCTGTGCTCCCCGACCCCGGACTGGAGGAGCCCCGCCGGGGAAAAGGCGACACGCCGCCGGAAAGTGAGGCGCCCGGCGGCGTGATTCGCGCGAGTTTCGTCTCACTCCCTGCCCAGGCTCGCGACACCTTTCCCCATACCCGTCACCGCCGCTTCAGTTGCCTCGAGTGCCATACCACGAGCGGCGGGCACGGTCGACTGACCTTCGAGCAGCCCCGCGGCTGCATGATCTGTCACCATCAGCCGCGCCAAACCAGCCCCTGCACCGCGTGCCACCAGGCCGAGGAGTTCCCCGCCAGCAGCCCGCGGGTAGTGCGCATCACCGTCCAGGAGCATGCCCCCCGGGCCCGAGAGATCGCCTTCTCGCACCGAACCCACGCCGAGCGGCGGTGCGCGGAGTGCCATACGACGCCGATCAGCATGACCGTGGCGGGGCCACCGGCCGATTGCCGGGGATGTCATGAGGAACACCATCAGCCGGCGCGCGACTGTACCCTGTGCCATCGCAACGGGGATCTGCAACGGGCGCACCAGCCCCCCGCGGCGGCCCGGCCCATCGCGCCGGCGGCCGGGGTCCACAGGACCTGCGCCAACTGTCATCCGGCTCAGGCGGTTCAGCAACTCACGCCGAATCGATCGTACTGCGCGACCTGCCACACCGCGCAACGGCGCGACCACTACGAGCCGCGCGAATGCGCGCCATGCCATTTCCTGACCTCGCCCGACTCGCTGCGCAGCCGGAGCCTTCCCCGCCCTCCGCCATGACCCCGCGCGCGCTCGGGCTACTTCTCGTGGTCGCCCACGCCGGTGCCACAGCCGGCCTGGCCCAGGGATACCGGCTCCGGTTCGACGGCAGGGCACAGTCGGTGGCCTTCCGGGGAGTGATCGCCGACAGCCTCCTGGCCGTGCAGGTGGTGACCGGCGAAGGCGGCGGGCTCATCACGCCGGACGGCATCGCCGTGCGCTGCCTGGGGGGGACCTACTGTTACTTCTTCCGCCCCGGGCCGGAGCGGCGCGGGGTCCCGATATCGGCATCGGCGTCCCTGGTGCTGTGGGGCCTGGGGGTGGCAGGGTTAAGCGTGCACACCACCGCCCGGCTGATCACCGACCTGGGCGACGGGACAGTCTGGCCGGGAACGGAACCCGCGGGCCAACTGCTGGAGGGATACGCGCAGTACGAACGCGATTGGCTCACCGTCCGCGCCGGACGCCTGTTGCGGGCCTCGCGCCTCGAAGCCCTCGGTTTCGACGGTGCCTCGGCCCGCGCCCGGGTGCCCCGTTACGATCTCGAGGCCACCGGCTATGCTGGATGGGGCCTTGGCCTGGCCGCGGCCGTCCCCTTTTCGAGTCCGGCATTGAATCCGCTGGACGAGTGGCGCCCGAGGGACCGCCAGTTGGTGGCCGGGGGCGAGCTGCTCTGGAGCCCCGGCCCCGGCGAGGCCCGGGTCGAGTATCGACGCGAAGTGGACCCGCAGACCGACTATTTCGTGTCCGAGCGGGCCGCCGTATCGCTGCGCGCCCATGCCCTGGGCCCATTCCGAGCCACAGGCGGCTTCGATTACAACCTGGCCGAAGGCCACGTCGGCAGCGCGGATCTCACGGCCACCTGGATCACCCCGCGGCTCACGCTCAATGCCGGGGCCCGCCGGTACCGGCCCTATTTCAGCCTCTGGACCCTCTGGGGCGCGTTCAGTCCCGTACCGTATCACGCCGTCCACGGCTCCGCTCAGGCCACTGCGACGGCGTGGCTGCAGCTCCGCGTGCGAGGCGAGCGCTACTGGTACCAGGACGCGGAGGCTTCGACGCCGCTGGTCCAGGTGGAGGACAAGGGATGGCGGTTCGGCGCCGGGGCCACGGCCGCCCCGAATGAACGCTGGACGCTCGACGCCGGCTATCACGCCGAGTTCGGGCCCGGCGCGTCGTCCAGGGGGCTGGACGCCATGGTTGCCTGGCGTCTCGGCCCTCGCCTGTCGCTCACCGGCTATGGGGGCGCGTTGGAGCGTCCACTCGAACTGCGCACCTGGGACGCGACCACCCGGTGGGTCGGTGGGCGCGGCGAGTGGCGGGCCCTCGCATCGGGTCGCCCGGGGTGGGGGCTGCTCGACGACGCGCGTCTCTGGGCGGAGATCACCTGGTTCAACGAGGACCGGGACCGGCCCGATGCCGCCGCGACCGGGTTCGACCAGCTGCGGCTGCGCGGTGGTGTCACGCTCATGCTGACGTCCTCCGCCGACCGCATGACCTTGCCCCCCGCGACCCGGCGGCGGGACCCGTGAGCCGGTTTCGCCCCCGCTGGATCGCGCTGGCCCTCCTCCCGCTGCCGGCGGCCATCGCGGCCGTGGCGGCATTCGGCGGCCCGCCCCGAAGCGCGGACGACCGCTTTGGCCATGAGCGGCATGGCCGGCTCTTTCCGGAATGCACCACCTGCCACCTCGGAATGACCGAGACGGGCGCCTCCGTCTGGCCCGATCCGCAGGCGTGCGCCAACTGTCATGACGGGACGGTGGAGGAACGGATCGAATGGGCCCCCCGCTCGGAACCCCGAGCCAGCAACCTCCGCTTCGAGCACCTGGCTCACGCGCGGGAAGCGCTGGAGCGCAACCCCGCCGATTCCGCACTCGGCCGGCAATGTACGGTCTGCCACACCGCGCTCGGCGCGCCACGCATGGCGGTGCAGCACGCGGTGGTGGGCAACTGTCTCGAGTGTCACCAGCTCGGCCCGTCGCATCTGGTCGTCCCCGATACCGCCTGCGCCCGCTGCCATCGGCCGCTGGCCGAGGCGGTCACGCTCAGCCGAAGCGACGTGGCTGCTTTCCCTCTCCCCCCCTCCCACGAGCGGGAGGGGTTTGCTCTGGGGGGGCATGGTCCACTGGCGAAGGTTGAGTTGCCGGGCGGGAGGTTCACGGTGGCCGCGAGCTGCGCGACCTGTCACGCCCGGAACTTCTGTATCACCTGTCACGTCAACGCGCCGGAGGTGCAGGCCATCCAGGCGCTGAGTCCCGATGAACGCTCGCTCGCCCTCAGCGCCGAACTCCCCAAGCCCGGGAGCCATGGCAACCCGGCGTTTATCTCCCGCCACGGCCGCGAGGCGACTCGCGAACCTACGCCGTGCGCGACCTGCCACACGCAGGAGAGCTGCACCACCTGCCACATCGGGGTCCTGCCGAGGGTGGTGACCGGACTCGCGTCGCGCCAGCCCGGCCGCGCCCCTGGCGCGGCGACCCGGCGGGCACCGCCGGCCACGCATTCAACCGGTTTTATGGACGGCGAGCACGCCGGGGAGGCCAACAGCCGACCGGGAGCCTGCGAGACCTGTCACGTGCGGCCGCAGTGCCTCGACTGCCATCGCCCGACCTCGGCCCGGGGACGCGAATACCACCCCGAGGGATTCCTGACTCGCCACCCGGCGTCGGCGTATGGGCGCGAGGCCAACTGCAGCGACTGCCACAACCCTGGCCAGTTCTGCCAGAGCTGTCACCAGCAGGCCGGGATGACCGCGATGGGGCGGCTCGGTGCGGGAGGGTTCCATGACACGAGACGTGCCTTCCTGGTGGGACACGGCCAAGCCGCGCGGCAGAACCTGGAGTCCTGCGCCTCCTGTCACGCCGAACGTGACTGCACGGCGTGCCATTCGGCCTTCGGCGCCGGCTTTCGATTCAACCCCCACGGGCCGGGATTCGATCCGGAACGGCTCCGAAGGAAGAACCCGTCGCTCTGCAGCGCCTGCCACGGGACGGCCGTTCCGGGACGTCCCTGAGCTCCACGCGTCGCTTGCCGGGTCAAGGCCTCCGAGCTTTTTAACACTTTCTTCATATAATGTCCCCTTCTATGTAAGGGCCTACGTGCTCGAGCCTCATGGGGACACCCGGCATGGCGATCTGTAGTTACTTGGCCATCCCAAGGAACGGGGCGGCGAACGACCTGGAGGCCCAGTTGGCCGCGTTGCCCGGATGCGAGGTAACCCGGGCCGTCAACCGCGAGGTGTTCTTGCTGGTGACCGAGACGGCGGAGGAGGAGGAGGAAGCGGCTCTGCAGGAGGCGTTCAAACGCCTCCCCGGGCTCGCCGCGCTGATCCTGACCTTCGGCGAGCTCGATCGGGAGAACCGATGAACGCCCTGCCCCGGCGGGAGTTCCTCAAGAACGTGGCAAGGGCCTCCGCCGCAGCAGCGGCCGCGGCGCTGGTGCCCGGAGTGGCCTTTGGCGAGGGGATGCCTTCCGCCGGCGACACCCAGCAGGCGCTCAGCTGGAAGAAGGCGCCCTGCCGGTTCTGCGGCGTCGGGTGTGGACTCCTGATCGGGATAGAGAACCAGCGCGCCGTTGCCGTGCGGGGAGATCCGGAGGCAGAGGTCAACAAGGGCCTGGCCTGCGTGAAGGGCTACCATGGGATCCAGGCCCTCTACGGGCGCGACCGGCTGCGGCGGGCCCTGGTCCGGCGCGGAGGCCGGCTGATTGAGGTCCCCATCGCCGAGGCCCTTGACCTGGTGGCGCGGACCCTGACCAGCACGATCGAGCAGCACGGGAAGAACAGCGTGGCGATGTACGGATCGGGTCAGTGGACTATCCCGGCCGGCTACGTGGCGGCCAAGCTGTTCAAGGGGGCCATCGGCAGCAACAACCTGGAGGCCGACGTGCGGCTCGGCGCGGCCAGCGCCGTGGCGGGGTTCCAGAGCACGTTCGGGCTGGACGAACCGATGGGGTGCTACGAAGACATTGAGCACGCCGATGTCTTTGTGCTCTGGAACAGCAACATGGCGGAGATGTATCCGGTCCTCTTTTCGCGGCTGCTGGAGCGGCGGCGGAGAAACCCGACTGTGCGCATTATCGACCTTGGCACCCGGACCACCCGGACCAGCTACGCGGCGGACCACCGCGCCCTCTACCGCCCCCAGGCCGACCTTGCCCTGGCCAACGCCATCTGCCACGAGCTCGTGGCGCGGGGGTGGGTGGATCGGGACTTCGTGGAGCGTCACGTCAGCTTCAAGCGGGGCGCGACCGGCATCGGCTACGGACTGACGAGCGATCCTCCGGTGAGCGAAGACCCAGCCGACGTGACCTTCGAGGACTACGAGGCGTTCCTCGAGGAGTACGCACCGGAACGGGTGCAGGACCTTACCGGAGTGCCGGCGGCACAGATCCGGTGGTTGGCCTCGCTCTACGGCGATCGGGCGCGCAAGGTCATGTCGTTTTGGGGCCGGGGGGTCAATCAGCACACGCGCGGCACCTGGCTCAACAACCTGCTCTACAACATCCACCTGTTGGTGGGCAAAGTCGCCTCGCCGGGGAACAGCCCGTTCTCCCTCAGCGGCCAGGCGAGCGCCTGCGGTTCGGTGCGTGAGGTCGGGGCCCTGGCCCACGCCCTGCCGCACGGCGTGGTGAGCAACGCGGCGGATCGGGAGCGGGCCGCGGCGATCTGGGGCGTTCCAGCGGCGAACATCGACCCGACTCCCGGACTCGACGCGGTTTCCCTGTTCCGGGCGCTGGAGCGGGGTGCCGTCCGCTTTCTGTGGATTCAGGGGAGCAACCCGATGGTCACGCTCCCGAACCTGGGCCGCTACCGGGCGGCCGCCCGGCGACCGGGGGCCTTCCTGGTGGTATCGGACGCCTACCCAACCCCCACGACCGACGTGGCTGACGTGGTCCTCCCCTCGGCGTTGTGGATCGAGCAGGAGGGACTGTACGGCAACTCGGAGCGCCGGACGCAACACTTCGAGCAGATGGTCCAGCCGCCGGGCGACGCCATGAGCGACGCCTGGCAGCTGATCGAAGTCGCGCGGCGCGCGGGCTACGGATCCCTGTTTCCTGCCGAGCAGGCGCGCCACGTGGAGGAGATCTGGAACGAGTACGCCAGATTTCACGATTTGCCGGACCACCGCATGGCGTCCCTGAACGAACTGAAACGGCGGCCCGGGATCCTGTGGCCGTTTGTGGAAGGGCGAGAGACCCGGTGGCGCTACAACACTGCTCACGATCCGGCCGCCGATTCCGGCTTCGGCGAGTTCGACTTCTACGGCAAGCCGGATCATCGAGCCTGGATCTGGCTGCGTCCGTACGAGCCGCCCGCCGAAGCGCCTGACCGCGAATATCCCTTCTGGCTCAGCACGGGCGGGGTTCTGGAGCACGTGAACGGCGGGTCGCTGACCCGGCGGATTCCGGTGCTGCATCGCGCCGTGCCCAGAGCGTATCTGGAGATTCACCGCGAAGACGCCGATGCCCTGCGTATCCGGAACGGCGAGAACGTTCGGCTGGTGACCCGCCGCGGCGCGCTGGTGATCCCGATCCGGATCGACTTCCGGGCCCAGCCGCCCCGTGGCCACCTGTTTGCGCCCTACTTCGACGAGTCGCTGCCGGTCAACCAGCTGACCCTGGACGCCGTCTGCCCGATCTCCCGGCAGCCGGACTACAGGAAGTGCGCGGCCCGCATCGAGCGGCTGAGCCGGCCGGACGCATGAGTCGTGTCCCGGACGGCACAGGGGCGTCGCTTCTGGCTCGGCTGCTGGCGATCGCGGCAGCGGCGATCTTGTTCGTGACCGGGTTGACCTTTCCTCTGCGCCGCGCGGAGCAGGCGGTGGTCGCCCCACCAGCCGCGGCGGCCGAGCCCATCGCGAGCGAGGCGGACGTATTTCGACTCCGCGCCGACCAGATGGCCGCTGCGCCGGACGCGGCCCCGCGAGCGGGGGCGCGTCCGCGCACCCTGGCGATCTACCACAGCCTGCGCGCCTATCCGGGGGCGCCGCCCCGGATTCCCCACGCGCTCACGGATGACGAATATCGCGAAGTTCGCTGTGCGGGGTGCCACACCTCCGGCGGCTACACCGCCCGGTTCGGAAGCTACGCACCGGTGACGCCGCACCCGGAATTCACCGAGTGCCTCCAGTGTCACCTCCCCGATGCGATGAGCGTGGGGGTTCCCCTGCCCGATCGGGCCGGCGGGTTGCCTTGCGGCCAGTGCCATGTCGACCCCGACCGGCCGCCCCCAAGTCTGGTCTCCCTGGACTGGCCGACCCCGCGCTGGCCCGCGCTCGATCAGCAGGACCTCCCCGGGGCGCCGCCGGCACTGCCGCACGACTTTCCGTTCAGGGGTAACTGCCTCGCCTGCCACGGAGGCCCCTGGGCGGTCGAGGAGCTACGCACCGCGCACCCCGAACGGGCCAACTGCCGGCAATGCCACCTGCCCGCGATCCAGGCCGAGCCTTTCAGTCGCCCGACGAACCCTGCCGGGGACGGCACGGGGGGATGATGCGTCCGCGGCTGCGATTCCGGCTGGTGGGCTTCCTGGGAGCGATCGGGATCATCGCCTGCCGTCCGGAGCGGGGGCAGCTTCCCGGAACGGAGCCGGGGGCCGCCGCTCCAGCGGCCCGGGCAGCCGAGCCGGCCGGAGCGCCACAGGCTCCGCAGGATACGGTGTCAGCCGCGCCGGGGCCGTTCGCGCGGCCCCTGGCCGCCGCTCGGGAGGGCCTGCCCGTGGTCGGAATGGCCGGGCCGGGCGGAGCCCCTTTCCTGGTCAGCAGCAGGTCGGCGGGAGACCCGGCATACCTTTACCGCAGAATGGGGGGAGAGGCCGTCGGGCTCGCGCTGCGCAGCACCACGCTCCGCCAATACCCCTGCTCCTCCTGCCACACCTCCGGAGTGCCCCCCGGGAATCCGGAGGGGGCGTTCAGGGTCCACCAGGACATTCCACGATCGCATCCGACGGCCGGCGAATCAGGGTGCACCAATTGCCACCGCTCCGGGGCTGTCGATGCGCTGTCGCTGTTCGGCGGGGAGACGGCGTCACTCGACCAGGCGTACCGGCTCTGTGCCCAGTGTCATTCCGGCCAGGCCGCCGACTGGGCGGGTGGGGCCCACGGAAAGCGCCTGGAAGCGTGGGCGGGTCCCCGGGTCGTGCTCAACTGCACGGACTGTCACGATCCCCATCTGCCGGTGACGCCGCGCCGGAATCCCTATCCGGGACCTCGCTTGCCCGGGGCCCGACGGGGCCACTGATGCCACATGACCCCATCGCCGCGCTCGAGGCGCTCTGCCGGGAGGCGGAGCGGGCGTTGACGCGGGACGTGCTGGGCGATCCGGCCGAGGGGCCGATCATGCCCCGCGAAGTTGGATCCGGCCCGGTCGCGGGGGAAACCGGTGCCGCCAGCACTGCTTTGGCCAAGCCCATGGACCGGCGCCGGGCGCTTGGCGTGTTGGCCGGCACGCTCGCCGCCGGCGCCGAGCTGGTGAGCGCGTGCGCCCCGCTCAGCCGCGCGACGCCTCAGCGGCAGGAGACCAAGCTGCTGGAGTGGGAGGAGCGCCTCAAAGGCCACTTCCGGCTGATGAGCGACCAGGAGAAATCCGAGACCATTGCCCGGCTGGAGCGGCTGGCCCAGCTGCGCCAGGGCGTCGATGTCCGGATCGCGACCAGCGACGCGATCCCGGGAGTGATGTACGGCTACGCCTTCAACATCTCCAGGTGCAAGGGCTATCGGAACTGCGTGCAGGCCTGCATCAACGAAAACAACCTGGACCGCAAGACCGCGACCCAGTACATCCGCATCTTCGAGATGGAGGGCCAGACGATCGATCTCGATCGCGCGGACGCCACGTTTCAGCACGAGGTCCCTGCCGAGGGGCATCTGTACCTCGGCACCCAGTGCTTCCAATGCGCCAACCCGCCCTGCGTCGAAGTGTGCCCCGTGGGCGCCACCTGGCAGGAGCCCGACGGCATCACGGTGGTCGATTACGACTGGTGCATCGGGTGCCGCTACTGCATGGCCGCCTGTCCCTACTGGGCCCGCCGCTTCAACTGGTCGGCGCCGGAGGTCCCCGCCGATCAGGTCAATCCCAACCAGCACTACCTGGGCAACCGGGCACGGAAGCAGGGCGTGGTCGAGAAGTGCACCTTCTGCATTCAGCGGTCCCGCCAGGGACTGCTGCCGGCCTGCGTGGAAGCCTGCCCCACCGGTGCGCGGGTGTTCGGCAACCTGCTCGACCCCGATTCGGAAATTCGCTGGGTCCTGGCGAACAAGAAGGTGTTCCGGCTCAAGGAAGACCTGGGGACGGAACCCCGCTTCTGGTACTTCATGGACTGAGCGATGCACCTCCGTCCCTTCCTCCTGACCGCCCTCGATTCGGTGACCTCCGGTGGCCGGCGCTACCACGTGTGGATGGGAGCGCTCACCGCCATCATGCTGGTCGGCGCCTATGCGTATTCCATCCAACTCCGGGAGGGCCTGGCGGTTACCGGCATGACCGACCACGTGAGCTGGGGGCTGTACATCTCCAACTTCACGTTTCTGGTGGGCCTCGCCGCAGCGGCGATGATGCTGGTCCTTCCGGCATACGTGTTGGAGGACGTCGACTTCGCGCAGGCGGTGTTGATCGCGGAGGGGGTCGCGGTGGCCGCCCTGGTAATGTGTCTGGCGTTCGTCGTGGTCGACCTGGGCAACCCGCTGGCCTCCTGGCACCTGCTGCCGGTGGTAGGCCGGCTGAATTGGCCTCGCTCGCTCCTGGCGTGGGACGTGGTGGTGCTGAACGGATACCTCGCGCTCAATCTCGCCATCCCGTTCTACATCCTCTACAACCACTACGCCGGCCGCTCCCCACCGCGGCGGAAGTACCTCCCGTTGCTCTACATCGCGGTGATGTGGGCGGTCAGCATTCACCTGGTGACGGCGTTCCTGTTGGCGGGGCTCCCGGCCAGGCCGTTCTGGCACACGGCGCTGCTCGGGCCTCGTTTCCTCGCGTCCGCGTTCACCGCCGGCCCGGCCTTCATGATCCTCCTGCTCTGGTTCGTCCGGTCCCAGACCAAGTATGAGATCTCCGGGGCCGCGCTTTCCAAACTGGCGATGATCACGACGGTCGCCGCCCAGATCAACCTGGTGATGCTGATCTCCGAGCTGTTCTACAAGTTCTACTGGCCCACCCACCACAGCCGGAACGCGATCTACCTCTTCTTCGGCCTGGAGGGGCATGGCGCCCTGGTGCCCTGGGTCTGGTCGGCGGTGGCGCTGAACGTCGCGGCGACGGTGGTCCTCACCATTCATCCGCTGCGCCACAATCCGCGCTGGCTGATGCCGGCCTGCCTGGTCTTGTTCGTCGCGATCTGGGTCGAAAAAGGCCTGGGACTCATCATCCCGGGGTTCGTGCCCTCGCCGCTTGGCGAAATCGTGGAGTATGCCCCCACCTGGGTCGAGCTGGCCGTGACGGCCGGCATCTGGGCCATGGGACTCTTCGTGCTCACCGTCCTGGTCCGGGTGGCCCTGCCCATCGAGATGGGCCATGCCCGCAGTCCCTACGCCACCCTCGAGGCGGCCGATTGATGCGCTGCCCTCGCCCCCGTCACCACCACACCGCGCGCGCCCTACCGCGGGCGCGGGACTCGCACGCTTAGGGAGGAACATATGGAGCGCACATCCTCTTCCGGGCGCACCCTGCGCCGCCATCCGGACGTCGCGGCCGACATGGCCATGCCGGCGGGACGGGCCTCACCGAGCGAGTCCCGCTTCCCGCTCCCCGCCCTCTTCGCCGGACTGCTGGGCGCGGCCCTGGTGGGCTACGGGCTGCTGCTGGCCGGCGCGTTGCCTCAGGCGGCCGTGGCGGCGGCGGTGCTGGTGGGGCTGGGCCTGGGATCGGCCATCAAATACGCCGACCAGTGGGAGAAGGCCGTGGTGCTTCGCTTGGGGCGGTACCGCGGGCTCCGGGGCCCGGGGTTCTTCCTGATCGTGCCCGTGATCGACCGCGTGGGCTACTACATCGACCAGCGGATCCGCACGGCCGCCTTTGGCGCGGAGTCCTGCCTGACCCGCGACACGGTGCCGGTCGATGTGGACGCCATCGCCTTCTGGGTGGCGCACGATCCGGAACGCGCCGCGCTTGCCGTGCAGGATTATCGGCAGGCCGTCATCCTGTCCGCCCAGACCGGACTGCGGGACGCCATCGGGAAGCACGATTTGGCCGAGCTGATCCAGTCGCGTAAGGAGCTGGGCCACGGCCTGCAAACCGCGCTGGACGAAAAGATGCACGACTGGGGGATCCGGGTGCAGTCGGTGGAGATCCGCGACGTCATCATTCCGCAGTCACTGGAAGAGGCCATGTCCCGGCAGGCGCAAGCGGAGCGAGAGCGTCAGGCGCGTATCACCCTGGGCACCGCGGAAACCGAGATCGCCTCAAAGTTCGTACAGGCCGCAGAGCTCTATCGCGAGAACCCGGCCGCCATGAACCTCCGCGCCATGAACATGCTCTACGAAAGCATTGTCAAGCGCGGCTCGCTCATGGTCGTCCCCTCGGGCCTGGCGGATTCGCTCAATCTGGGCGGGGTGATGGGTTTGGCGGGCGCCGCCAGGCTCACGGGGCGCGCGGAGCACAATCTCCTCTCCGGGGAGGACGCCGAGGAGTAGCGACCGGAGCGCCTGCGACGGAGGAATCCCAGCTTTGGTACGGCTTGCCACGGGAGGGCGACCCCCGGGGGATAGGATCCCCCGGGAAGCCCGGGATCAGGGCGCTTCCTGTTGCTGCCCGGTGATCACCGGGTGCATCACCCACATCCCCGATTGGCCCGCCTGCTGGCCGAAGCTCTCGGCGACGTCGAAGTCGACCAGGAAGGTGGTCTCGCCCTCGTCCAGGACCAGCGACTCCGGGAAGTTCACTTTGAGGCCCGAGGCATCGAAACTGGGCGCGACGAGGGTGCCGGTGGCGTCGCCCTCAGCCGGGCACTCGTACTCGGGGCTGGTGCTGTAGACGGTGGTCTCCGTCTCCCCCTCCACCAGAATGCAGGCGCCGCTGATCACGAAGCGCAACGCCGCATACGTCCCAGCGGGGACAACGACATCCTGGAGCAAGGTCATGGTCTCGTCCACCAGAGCCACCAGATTGGCGCTCACCGGCTCGTCCAGCAGGACGCTGCGGCCATCGCCCTGGAGGTAGATTTCGTCAATGGTGACCCAGGCCTCCAGCACATCGCCGGGGTCGTCGGTGAGCAGCACGGTGACCCGCGCATTGCCCGAGGTGTTGACTGTGGCCGGCTCGCCACAGGCGGTGGCAAACAGCAGGAAAAGCCCGCTCAAGCCAACGAGTTGGTTCCGCATGTCAGAATCTCCCCAAAGGAATAGGAGCTGTGCGCTGCAATTCGCAAGCCGGAGGCCGGCCCGCCGCCCACAGGTTCCCTTGACGCGGTGGTGTGGCCTCAGGTCCTGAGCTTCGGCGGTCGTCCCCGTTCCCAAAGGACTGCTTTTATGCGCCCTACCAAGCCGACGTCGTGGTTTGCTCGCTTCGCAAAGGCCACGGCCCGCGTAGCCGGTCGACCGCGTGCATTCCTGCTGGCGGTCGTCGTCGTCGCAGGCTGGCTTCTGACTGGTCCGACCTTCGGGTTCAGCGACACGTGGCAGCTCGTGATCAATACGGGGACCACGATCGTTACCTTCCTCATGGTGTTTCTCATCCAAAACTCCCAGAACCGCGATGCTGAGGCGGTCCAAGTCAAGCTGGACGAGTTACTCCGTGTGACGGCCGGGGCCCATAATGCGCTGCTTGACCTGGAAGAGCTCGAAGAACGCGACTTGGACATGATTCGCGCGGGCTATGCGCGCCTGGCCGGGCAGGCCCGGGCCGATCTGCGGCTTGGGCGCGCCGACACGGGAGTTCCCGACCTCGGCTAAAGTTGCAGCCGCCCGCCGCCAGATCACGGGGTAGTCGAATCGAGGCGGCTGATCGTCAATCCGCTCCGGCCCGTTGCGGGTTGGGTCTTGACTTCCGGCCCGCAAGGGTACCCTCCGGTGGGGGCAATCCTGCCCGGCCTCCCTGCCGAGGTAGGATCGTGCCCACACGCCGTCGTCTCATCACCCTTCTGATCGCCGTCGCCGTGCTCGGCGCTTTCTTCGTTCCCGATATCCCTGCGCGGCGCGGGGCCTCGGCGGGGTGAGCCATCAGCGGAACCGCGTCAAGCTGACGCTGGACGCCTACGACGGAGCGCTCACCGCCTTCGTCTCGGCCCCGCCGATCCCCTGATCCGGACCTGGGAGCGGATCCTGCCCGGGATCTTCGTGCCGCTCGACAGCATGCCCGCCGACCTCCGGGCCCACTTGCGCTACCCGGACGATCTCTACCGAGTGCCGGCCGCGTGGTACACCACCTCCCATATGGACTCGCCGGTGGACTTCTACCACCGGGAGGCCCAGTGGCGAATCCCGGTCATGAACGCGCCCGACGGGTCGGTGCCGTTCATGCGCCACCTGGTGATGCGGCTCCCAGAGGAGTCCGGACCGAAGTTCATCTACCTGGTGCCGTTTACCCCGCGGGGAAAGGACAACCTGGCGGCGTGGATGGGGGCGCGAAACGACGGCGAGGCCTACGGGAAGCTCCGGGTGTACCGGCTGCCGAGACAGCGTCTGGTGTTCGGCCCCGTGCAGATCAACCGGATCAACCAGGACACCGAAATTCCCCGGCAGGTGTCGCTCTGGGACCAGCGCGGGTCGCGGGTGATCCGAGGCGTCGAGGAGTCACTGCAGGCGCAGCACGGCGGAGACGGGACCCGCTACGGCGAGGAGCTCGGGCAACCGGGAGCCGTGCTGGGCCGGCTCGCGGGCGGCGGGACACGGTAGACCGGCTCAGGGCCTGGTGACCGAGACCTCGAGGTGCGAGGGGAACCGCACGGAGCGATGGATGGTCTGGGTCGCGGGTTGGTAGTCGCTGTCCCGCGCCTCGAAGATGTTCGGCACGAAGGTCTGCGGGTTCCGGTCGATCAGCGGAAACCAGGTGCTCTGGACCTGTACCATGATCCGGTGCCCGCGCTGAAAGGTGTAGTCCACTGAGTGGAGGGGGATCCGGTACTCGTTCACTTCCTCGGGGGGCACCGGCTTCGGCGTCTCGAAGCTCTCCCGGAACCTGGCGCGGAAGACGTCGCCCACGACCATCAACTGGTAGCCGCCCATCTCGGGCCGGTCCGCCATCCGGTCGGGGTACGCGTCGATCAGTTTGACGATCCAATCGGCGTCGCTGCCCGTGGTGGAGGCGAAGAGCCGGGCCAGCACCTTGCCCGACAGCGTGACGTCCTGGTCGAGCGGCTCGGTCACGTAGCTCAGCACGTCGGGCCGGTTATCGCTGTGCCGCTGGTCATCGACCTGCCAGAGGGGCCAGGTCGACGGCGGCGTGCCGCCATAGAGCGGAAAGATGGGACGGCTGCGATAGGGCACCGGCCGGGCCGGATCGGAGACGTAGCGATCGGCGCCGTCCGCCGAGCCCGGCGGGTCCCACGTGAGCGTGCCGCCGGGACCCAGGTAGAGCCGGCGGGCGCTCACCCCCTCCCGCGGCGGCCAGGCGCGGTGCCGCTGCCAGGTGTTGGCGCCGGGCCGGAAAGTCAAGGCCTCGGGCAGGTCGAGCGTGCCCTTGTCCTTAAGCCAGTAGGCGAACCAGGGCGCCTCGACCGAATCCCGGAAGAACGGTCCGGTCTTGTGCTCGAACTGAATTCGTCCCAGACCCGACCCGTCGCCCCGGGCCCAGCCGCCGTGGTTCCACGGCCCGACCACCAGATAGTTGATACCCTGGGTGTCCAGCGACTCCATCTTCTCATAGATGGTCAGCGGCCCGTAGAAGTCCTCCTGGTCCCACCAACCGGCCACGGTGAGGGTGGGCACTGTCACCCGGGTGATGTGGCGCACCACCTGGCGCGACTTCCAGTAGTCGTCGAACGACGGATGCCTGACGAAATCGGTCCAGGCCGGCTTCTGGAAGTTGAAATAACGGGTGTCGACGTTTGCGAGCCCCCCGAGACTGAGGAACCAGTCGTAGGTGTCGACCTTGTCGAACTCGAAGAAGGTCGACCGCTGCGCGTCGACCCGTGCCACGTATTCGAAGCCGTAGCTCAGCCGGAAGGCGCCGTTGTGATGGAAGTCGTCGCCCAGGAACATGTCATCGGGCGAGGCCTGGGGCGACGCGGCCCTCAGGGTGGGATGCGGATCGAGCAGCGCCATCATCGTCGTCCAACCCGGATACGAGATTCCCCGCATTCCCACTCGGCCGTTGTTCCTTTCCACGTTCCGGACCAGCCAGTCGATGGTGTCAAAGGCGTCGCTGGTCTCGTCGATGCCCGAATCGCCGGGCGGCCGGGTGGGCCGGATCATCGAGAACGTGCCCTCGGAGCCGTACTTCCCCCGGATATCCTGGCAGGCGAAGATGTAGCCCTCGGCGCGGAGGGCGTCTGACCGCGCGATGATCTGGGCGCAGCCAGCCGCGTTGTAGGGCGTCCGCTCCAGCAGGATGGGGAGCGGTCTGGTCTGGTCGCGTGGCCGCCAGAGGACGGTGTGAAGCCGCACCCCGTCCCGCATGGGGATCATGGCGCTGGTGCTGTCGTACTGCGCAACCAGCTCCGGGGCGGCCAGCAGCAGGGACAGGGCGGCGGGCAGCGCGGAGCGGATGATCCTGGTCATGGCGGATCCCTGGCGCTCGATCAAGGTCGTGAGAAGGCTCGCGTGCTCGGCCGAATGTAGCCATGATCGTCGTGGGCGCGACAGGGTCGGCCGCTCCAGCAGGCCGCGTTCGGGAGGCCGGCCCGCCGCAGCCGCGCCCGTGCGGAGGCCGGGTCGCGCGGTCGCTCTCCAGCGTCCATTGCCGTGATCCAGCGGCGTACGTTCTCCACCGGGCTCCGCATTCCAACCTCTGAGCCCCCGTGACGCACCAAATCAGGCAGACGCCCTCCATCCGTTCGAGGATGCCTGACCGTGCCGAGCGCACACGTCCAATCACGCGGTTCGACTTCACGAGCAGGTGCGCCCGTCCGGCGACCACGCGAGATCGGCCTCGGATGTGCGAAGCGGCACTACCCTCCCATCGGATCGAGCCCGGTTTCGGTTCTACGGGATGCGCGTCAGGACCTGGTTGTACACACGGCGCCAGCTCGCGCCTCCGTCCCGCTCTCGTATGGAGGCGCTCCCGTGCGCCAGACCGTTTGTTGCCTTGGGTCACGCTGATGATCGAGAAGACAGCCGTGTTGGCCCCGATCCCGAGCCCCAATGACACGATCGCCAGGAAGGACAGGGCGGGCCGCCGCGCGAGCGCGCGGCGAGCCGCAGTGGGGATAAGACGTGGCGTCCGGGTGGCACTCCTAACCCTGCAACGACGGGCGTTCGCCCTTGCCGGTACGGTCCACGCCCCGCGAGAGGGCTGGACACGCGACGTTGAGCTTTCCGGGCCTTGGCGTTATTCCTCTCCAACGCCAATCAGCGCCTCGGGCACGCCGGTGCCGCGTCACCCAGGAGGTTTCTATGAGCTTTCGCGCGTGGCGGCGGCTGCACCTTGGCGCCAGTGGAGTTCTCGGTGCGATGGCGCTGTTGCACTCCGCCCTCACGCCGGCCCTGTACAATGGGTGGGGCCCGGACGCGGCCTGGTTCCTCGGGACGGGGCTTGGCCTGTTGCTCTTGGCGATCGTCAACTGGACCCACCTCGGGCTGGAGCCCTGCCGGTTGCCCACCGCGGCGGTGCTGCGCTGGGCCAACGCCGGGTTTCTGGGGTTCGGCGGCGCGGCCGCCATCGCGGTGCCGGAACCGCCGGCCTATGTGATCGTCGCCGGGCTCGCGGCCCAGGCACTGGCAAGCTGGAGGACCCTGCCCGGCCCGGACTGACCTCCCCTCATGACCGGCCTGCTCGCCCTCCTGCTGATCCCGGCGATGACACCCGCGCAGGCGCCCGACTCCGCCATCGTGCGGGTCGCCGTCACCCGCGACGCGCGCCCGCTCGCCGGCGCGCGGGTGGGCCGGGTGCCGCCGGCCGGCGCGACGGCCTCCGATCCTGCATCCACCAACCTCGCCGGCATCGCCGTCCTCCGGCTCCCCACGCCCGGGCGGCACCGCCTGGCAATCTCCGCCATCGGCCACAGCCCCGACACCCTCACGGTGCTGCTGGGCTCGACCACGACCGACACCTCGCTCGCCGTATCGCTCGAGCCTGAAGCGGCCAAGCTCGAGGAGCTGATCGTCGAGTCCACCCGGTCGCGCCGCCGGGTCGAGGAGCAGCCGCTCCGGGTCGAGGTGCTGGCCCGGGAAGAGATCGAAGAGAAGCTGCTCATGACCCCCGGCGACATCTCGATGATGCTGAACGAGACCGGGGGGCTCCGGGTCCAGACGACCTCACCGAGCCTGGGCGGTGCCAACGTGCGGGTCCAGGGACTGAGGGGGCGGTACACGCTGCTGCTCGCCGACGGCTTGCCGCTCTACGGTCAGGCGGGCGGGCTGGGCCTGCTCCAGGTGCCCCCGATGGATTTGGGCCTGGTCGAGATCATCAAGGGTGCCTCGTCGGCCCTCTATGGCAGCTCCGCGCTGGGCGGCGTAATCAATCTCATTTCGCGCCGCCCGCCGGCGCCGGGAGACCCTCCCGAGCGCGAAGTCCTGTTCAACGCGACGACGCTTGGCGGCACCGACGCCGTGCTGTTCGCATCCGGGCGGCTGGGGGACGGCGCCGGCTACACGCTGCTGGGCGGCGGGCACCGGCAGGGGCGCCGGGATCGGGACGCCGATGGCTGGACCGACGTGCCGGGCTACCGGCGCCTGGTGGTCCGGCCCCGGGTCAGCTGGAGCGACGCCGCAGGCCGGAGCCTGTTCGTTACCCTCGGCACGACCGTGGAGGACCGGAGCGGCGGCACGCTCGACGGGAACACCGCGCCCGACGGCGCGCCGTTCGCCGAGGCGCTCCGGACCACGCGATTCGACGCGGGGGCGTCGGCCCATTTTCCCCTCGGCAGTGGGACGCTCGCAGTGCTCCGCGTCTCCGGCATGACCCAGCGGCACCGCCACCGATTCGGGGACGTGGCCGAGCCGGACCGGCACGGAACCTATTTCGCCGAGGCGGCCTTCAGCCGCAACATCGGCGCGTCGGCGGTCGTGCTGGGCGGCGCGCTGCAGGGCGAGGGATACCGCAGCGAAGCCTTCAGCGCGTTCGACTTCGACTTCACGGTGCCCGGCGTTTTCGTTCACGCCGAGCTGGTGGGCTCGGAGCGGGTTGCGCTCGCCATGTCGGGCCGGCTGGACCGCCATTCACGCTATGGCACCTTTTTCAACCCTCGCCTCTCGCTGCTGCTCTCACCGCAGGACGGCTGGAGCATCCGCGCGTCGGCCGGGTCGGGTTTCTTCGCGCCGACGCCCTTTACCGAAGAGACCGAGGTCACGGGGCTCTCCCGCCTGGCGCCACTCACCGGGCTTGGCGCGGAGCGGGCCCGAAGCGCCTCGGTCGACCTGCAACGCGCCATGGACCCCTTCGAGCTGACCGCGACCCTCTACGGATCGGTGGTGGACGACGCGGTCCAGCTGCGCCAGGACGCGAACGGCGGGACGCTGATCAACGCGGCGGGGCCGACCCGTACCTACGGTGCGGATCTGGTGTGGCGCTTCCGTCGGGAGCCCTTCGGCGCGACCGCCAGCTACACCTACACCCACGCCACCGAGCCCGAGCCGGACGGTGGCGCGCGACGCCGCGTGCCGCTCACCCCGCGTCACGCTGCGGGGCTGGTGGCGGTGTACGAGGAGGAGGGCCGTTCGCGGATCGGGGTGGAAGTCTACTACACCGGCTCCCAGCTGCTGGAGGACCAGACCTATAGTCCCACCAGCCGGCCCTACGTGATCGTCGGGGCATTGGCCGAGCGGCGGATCGGCGGCGCCAGGCTCTTCATCAATCTCGAGAACATCGGCGGGGTGCGGCAGACGCGGCATGCGCCGCTGGTCCGGCCGGCGCGGGCCCCGGACGGGCGCTGGACCACGGATGTCTGGGCGCCGCTCGAAGGCCGCGTGATCAACGGTGGTGTGCGCGTGGGGTTCTAAGGGCCTGCGCGGCCCGGGCGGGACCCGATCGGCGGGCCTACGGAACGTCCATCCGCCGCAGCCGACGGACCGAGAGCAGCAGGAAGCCGGCGAACACCAGCGCCACCACGACGGCGGTGACGCCCAGGGACAGGTGCTCGTGCTCGGCGAAGCGGCGGGCATCCAGTCCGTGCATCAGGGCGATCGCATAGTGGCGGATGCTCAGCATCCGCACACCCTCGACGAAGCCTGAGAAGAACCCTTCCCAGAGCACGATGTAGAGCAGACCGAAGCCGACGGCGTACGGGGCGACCAGGCCGAGCCACACGAACGCCGAAGCATACAAGGCCACCCCCACGATGGCCGACAGCGTGATCGCGATGGTGGCTGTCGTGTCCCCCAGAAACGCGAAGTGGGCCGTCAGGAACGCGCTGGCGGCGATGAAGGGCCCGGCGACCGTGATGGTCGCCAACAGCTTCGGGACCACGATCTGCCAGCGCCGGATCGGCGCCAGGGTCAGGTTGGCCAGCGTCCGGTCCTCCAGCTCGTTGGCGAAGGCGGCCGCCGCGATCGCCAGCACCACCAAGGGCGCAATGGAGCCGGCCAGCATTCCGCTGAGCACGACCAGCTCGAAGTCCTCGACGGAAGCGGCTTCGGCGGAGCGCAGCATCAGCACGGCGATGATCACCGGCATCGCCGCCAGCGCGGTCATGATCAGCAGGCGCCAGCGCCCGGTCAACTGCCGCAGCGTGAGCCGGTAGACGGAGCCCATGCCCTACCGCTCCACCAGGTAGCCGAACACGCTTTCCAGCGAATCGTCCAGCGGCTCCACCCTGCGCAGCCGGATCGAGCCCGCCTGCGCCAGCCGGGGCAGCTCGACCTGGACATCGAGCACGTTCCGGCTCAGCACGATCACGGCCCCGTCGGGATCGAGGTGGACGGCGTCGACCGAAGGGAGCCGGACCGCCGCCGCCGCCAGCGCGCGCGGGTCGTCGCAGAGCACCCGGACGTGGTAGGGCCGCTGGTTGAGCGCCGCGCGGATGGCCCGAAACCCGCCGGAGGCCGCCAGCTTGCCGTTCACGATCAGGAGGACCGTGTCGGCCACCTCCTCGACCTCCTCCAGGATGTGCGAGGACAGCACGATGGTCCGCCCCTCGGCGGCCAGCCGCTGCAGCAGGTGCTTGAAGTGCACCCGCTGCCTGGGGTCGGCGCCGTTCAGCGGCTCGTCGAGGATCAGGATCTCGGGATCGTGAACCAGCGTGGCCGCGAGACGCATTCGCTGGCGCATTCCCCGCGAATAGGTGTCCATCGGGCGGTGCTGCGCCTCCGCCAGATCGACCAGGTCGATCGCGCGGGTGACCGCGTCCTCAAGGGCGGCGACGCGCCGCAGGCGGCCCATCATGCGCACGAACTCGCGGCCGGTCATGAAGCCGTAGACCGTCTCGTGCTCCGACATCACGCCGAAGCGCCCGTAGAGCGGCGGATTGTCGCGCACCGGCTGGCCCATGACGGTCACGGTGCCGCTGGAGGCGGCGGCCAGTCCGGTCATCATGCGGAGCAGCGTGGTCTTGCCGGCGCCGTTGGGCCCGAGCAAGCCCGTGATGCCGGGCACCACGTCGAAGGTCACGTCGCTCACCGCGACCACGCTCCCGAACCAGCGGGAGACGCCGTCGACCCGGATGACGGGGGGGGCGCCGCCGCTCACGGGCTCAGCCGCCGGTAACGGGCCCAAAGGATCGCGCCGGGCCCCAGGGTCCACAGCAGATACCACCCAACCAGCCCGGCGGCCGAGAAGGCGCGGGCGGGCGCTTCTTCGGTGATCTCGCTGACGTCGCCGAAGATCAGATCGTTCACGTGCACGGGGATGTTGGTCAGGCTGAACATCGAGATCCACTGCCCGGTCTTCCCGCCGATCTCGTTGGCCAGACCCGCGGTGAAGGGAGTGGTGATCACGAACAAGCCGATCAGGAACACCGACGCGTACGCGCGCCGGGTAGTGAAGGACGCGGTGAGCATCGCCAGCGTGGTGGCGTAGGCCGCCATCGCGATGCCCGAGGCCAGGAATCTGGGAATGTCCAACCAGTGCGCGCGCAAGTACTCGGCCGGCGCCGGATCGCCCATCGAGAGCCCCAGAAACAGGATGACCTGGGGCAGCCAGGCGGCAAAGAGCATGACCGTCAGGAACGCGGCCCAGCGCGCCAGGACGTAGTCCGACCCGGTCAGCGGCCGCACCAGATAGAGGTGGATGGTGTTCTCACGCCGGTCCCGGCAGAGCAGCTCGGGCGCGACCAGGGCCGCAAAGAGGAACAGGACCAGCGAGGAGATCCCGTAGTAGTCCGAATGCGACGGCAGGTTCAGCTGCTCCGTCGCCCCGGGGCCGGCCAGCCGCTCCGCCGCGCCGGCGATGAGGGCCAGCACAAGGCCGATGAAGGACAGGATCCCGATGAAGGTCCAGGGCAGGATCTTCGCCCGCCCGCCCCGTCCCATCCCCATGGCGATCCGCACGCCGTTCTTGAAGATGGCGAGCCGGGAACGGCCCCGCCCTTCGCGGACGCCCGTGTAGCTCCGGTATCCGATATCGAAGACGGTGCCGCTCATCCGGGCCCCCGCTCGAAGAGCTCCGCCAGGGCGCGGCGCCGCGGGGCCATCCGGCGGAGCGGCGCCTGGGTCTCGACCAGGGCGTCGCGCACGTGGTCGTAGACCGATTCGTCCGGCCCTTCGATGGTGAGCCCGCCGCCGTCGAGCGCGGCCTCGATCCCGCGGCGTCGCAGCGCGATCACCAGCTCGTCCCGCTTGGTGTCCACCTCCAGGAAGACCGTCTCGGTTTCCTTGGTGAAATGTCCCACCTCGCCGGACTGCACGAGCTGCCCGTCCCGGAGCACGATGATCCGGTCACAGGTCCGCTCGACGTCGGCCATCAGGTGGGAAGAGAGCAGAACGCTGATGCCGAACTCTCGATGGGTCTTCCGGACCAGGGTGAGCATCTCCTCACGGCCCACCGGATCCAGTCCCGCGGTGGGCTCGTCGAGAAAGACGAAGGCCGGGTCGTGCACCAGCGCCTGGCCCAACTTGACGCGCTGCTTCATACCGGTCGAATAGCCCCCGATCGCGCGATACCGCTCCTCGAACAGCCCGGTGTGTCGCAGCGTATCGGCCGCGCGGGTCCGGGCGACCGAAGGCGGCAGGCCGCTCAGCTCCGCCATGTGGGTGAGGAACTCGGCGGCGCTCACCTGGCTGGGCAGGCAGTCGTGCTCCGGCATGTAACCCAGCCGCGCCCGTACGCGAACGTTCTCCGACGCGTTCTCGCCAAGCACCGTGGCCGAGCCCGAGGTCGGCCGGAGCAGTCCGAGGAAGATCTTGATGGCGGTGCTTTTCCCCGCCCCGTTCTCGCCGAGGATCCCGGTGACGCCGGCGGAAATGCTGAAGCCGACCCCGTCGAGCGCGACCACGCGCCCGTACCGCTTGCTGAGATCCCGCGCGACCAGCAGGGGTTCACTGGACCCCATCAGGACCCCTCCGGCGTGGGGCAGGCCCCGGCATACCCGTATTCGCAGGCTTGGCGGGTGAACTCCGCTGCGCGATCCGGCTGGCGCCAGACGCCGGCTCCCCTCTCGTACATTGCCGCCAGGCGGAAACAGGCTTCGCCATGCCGGGCCGAGCAAGCCTCCCGATAGAGCCGCGCCGCGAGCTGAAAGTCCGGCGCGACGCCCCGGCCCGCCTCGTGCAACGCCCCGAGGTGGAAACAGCCTGCGACTTCGCCGGTATCGCATGCCTTCTCGAAAAAGGTGGCCGCCGTGGAGTCGCTCTGCGGAGCGCCCGTCCCCTCCGCATGCAGGCGACCCATCCCGAGGCAGCCGAGCCCAACCGAGTCGGCGCAGGCCCGCTGGAACAGGTCGGCCGCCAGGGCGAAGTCCTGCTCGACGCCCTCGCCGGCCGCCTGGAGTGTGCCGAGCTGGGCACAGCCCGTCATCTGGCCGCCTTCGCACCCCTGTCGAAACAATCCCGCCGCGCGCTCGGGATCCTGCGGCACGCCCGCGCCGCCGCGATACAGGACCCCGAGGCTGGTGCAGCCCTCCATTGCGCCGAGGTCGCACCCTCGCCGCAATAACTCGACGGCCCGGGTAGAGTCCCTTTCGACGCCGCGCGCCCGCTGGTACATCAGCCCCAGGCTTGCGCACCCCTCGCCCACGCCGCCCTGACAGGCCCGCTCGAACAAGCCCGCGGCGCGTGGCTCATCGCGCAGGACGTACTCGCCCCGCTGGAACCTGCCGGCCAGTTGATTGCAGGCCTCGATCTCCCCGGCCTCACACCCTGCGCGGAGGCGCTTGGCCTCCTCGTTGCCGGGATGACAGAAGGCGAGCGCAATCCCGGCAGCGATCAGCAGGGTGGCGTGGTACACGATCCGGCGGGGGTAGCCCTCGGGCGGGAGCCCTGATCCGGTCAATGTGTGTCCCAGGAGGGGGTGGAAGGGCGTTTCGACCGCGACCGATACGGGCATTCCCCACTGGAGGTTTCAAGTTGACACCGAGCGGCGGTCGACCGGACCTCCGGCCGGCCGGTCTGGTCCGACAGGGGGATCGGGGCTAACCTCAGCACACCCCATGAGCCCCGTCGTCCGGAAGGCGGGCGTGCTGCTTGCCCTGGCGAGCGCAGCCTGCGAGGGCCCAAGGCCGGATGCTTCCGCGGCCTCCGCCGTGAGCGAGTACCTCACGGTGGACCTCGCTCGCCTGGCCAATTACGCGGCCGTGTCGCTCCCCGCCCACTACGGCGATTCGTCCGTACAGGCGCTCGACAACAGCTCCGAGAACCCGGTGACCGATGCCGGGGCCACCCTCGGGCGGGTGTTGTTCTACGACAAGCATCTCAGCATCAACGACTCGCTCGCCTGCGCCTCCTGCCACCGACAGGAGCTGGGCTTTGGGGACACGGCGCGCTTCAGCCTGGGCCACGACGGGAAGAGCCGAACCACCCGGAAGGCCATGCGGCTCGCCAACGCCCGTTACTACGACGGGCCCGGCTTCTTCTGGGACCGGCGGGCGCCGACCATCGAGGCGCAGGCGCTGGCGGTGCTGACCGACCCCGTCGAAATGGGCTTCGTGCCCGGGCGCGGGGGACTGGATTCGCTGGAGCGGAAGGTCGGGCGACTGCCCTGGTATCCGCCGCTCTTTGCGCTCGCGTTTGGCGACCCCGTGGTGTCGGAGGAGCGGGTCCGCCGCGCACTCGCGCAGTTCGTGCGGAGCATCATGTCATCCGACAGCAAGTGGGACCGCGGGTACGCGCTGGTGTACGACCCACGCCTGCCGGATCGCGGGCTGTCCCGCGACCTGCCGAACTTCACCGACGAGGAGAACCTGGGCCGGCGGATTTTCATGCGGCCGCGGGCGGAGGGAGGCGCCGGATGCGCGAGCTGTCACGTGCCCCCGACGTTCTCGCTGAGCGCCGGCGCAATGAGCAACGGGATGGATCACGGGGAAACGCGGATCTTCCGGGCGCCGTCGCTCAAGAACATGGCGCTGGCGCCGCCCTACACGCACGAGGGGCGGCTGATCTCGCCGTTCCAGGTAGCAGCGTATTACAACCAGTTCGTTCAGCCCGGGCCGGCCCTCGACCCGCGGCTGCGCGGATCGGGCGACAGCCAACTCGATCTTGGGCTCTCTGTGCAGGAGCTGGAGGCGCTGGCGGCGTTTCTGCGCACGCTGACCGACTCCACGTTGCTGGCCGACCCCCGCTTCAGCGATCCCTTCAGGCACTGATCCGGCGCCGCGGCCTGCCAGCGACTCCGGAACAGGCGGCCTTCAGGGCGCGGCGTTCCAGACCTGGACCGAGCCGAAGTCGACGAAGAACCCGACGCCCACCGGAGCGAGGATCTCGGCGCTGACCGCGTTGACCGCTCGCGTGGTCCAGCGGCAAAGCGGACCGGCGTTGCCGTTCGGCAACGAGGTCACGGTCTCCTGGAAGACGACTTCGTCCATGGCGTTGCGCTGGTTGATCCGCACCGGCGTCATTTCCCCGATTCCCGTGGCGTTCTTCAGGCAGTAGCCGTAGCCCACGATGTTGTAGGGGAGCCCGTCGACCATGGCCGTGTTGAACAGCGCCCGGAAGCCGTGGCCGTTGCCGGACCCGACCCGTAGGCCGGCCGGCGCGTTGTCGGCCCAGAAGTGATTCCCCGGGGCGGACACCGTCTCGTACTGGATGCTCCCTCGCACATTGCCGTTGAAAGTCAGGTCCATGGTGAAGGGGCCGAAGGGAACCATGTTCCCCGTGTGCGGCACGGTGTTGAGGTCGCCGTTCACGGTCGCGGGTATCGGCGCCGGATTCACGCTGAGGCCAAAATTCATGCTCACGTCGGCCACGCCGGTCCCCGACCCCATAGCGCTCCAGATCCGGGTGCCAAGCGGCTCGTCGATGGGAACCTGGAAGATCACGCTGCCGGTCGTGTTGGCACCGGGAATGGTGGTGCTTCCACGCGCCGTGCCACCCTGATCCTTCACCAGGACGCCGATCGTGCTGCTGTAATTGTTCCGGATAAAGCCGACGGAGATGCTGCCGGTTCCCCCTTGAACCACTTGCTGGGTGGGCGGCACCAGGGTCTCGAAGGCGATGGACGACCCTTCCATTGGACAGGGCGGCCCTGGCGACCCGGGCTGGAAGTTGCCAGGTCCCGGCATGGGCGTCCCGGTGGCGCCCGAGCCGAAGCTGGTGTTGTTGGCGCCGCCCGCGCCCCCAGGCCCGTCACCCTGGGCGCCGTTCCCACCGTTGCCGAAGCCGCTGAAAGTGAGCATGCTGAGCATGCCGTCCGGGGTGCCCGGGCCCAGCTCCCCCCCGCCCCCCGACGCGTCCCCGCCCTTCCCGCCGGCGCCGCCGGGCGCGGGGCACTTCAGGGCCCCATCGCCACCGCCGCCCCCTGTGTATGTGGACGCGCCTGCATCGCCGCCGGGGCTCTGCAATTCGACGTGCGCCAAGCGGCCCCCCGGCACCACCAAGCCGGCGAACGCGCTCGGCTGGCCCTTGCCGCCGGGCCCCCCAACACCGAAAGCATTTCCCCCCGGCCCGCCGGCGGCACCGGGTACGTTCCCCGCCCCGCCCTTGCCGGGAGTCTTGGTGGATGCCCCGCCCTTGCCGGCGGCCCCACCGTTGATGTCGACGTGCGACCCGGTGAGGAACACCACCGAGCCTCCCGCGTTGAGGCTGAACGGGTGCGAATCGCCTCCGGGACCGCCGTTGGCGGTCGCGTCACCGCCCTTGGCGCCGGGATTCCCGGGGTTCCCCGCGCCGCCGTTGGCCGTCGCATTCCCGCCGTCGCCGGCCATGCCGAAATTGAAGACCAGGTTCCCGTGCACGGTCAGGGTGCCGGTCCGGGCCTCGATACGGACGGGAGAGCTGAAGTTCTCGGGCTTGAGCCTGGCCCCGGCGCCCCCGGTCGCGGTGGCGTTCCCTCCCGGGCTGCCGGCGGGAGCAGTGGCGATGGCGTTGCCGCCCCGTCCGCCGTTGCCGAGGTTGAACGTCACTGTGCCCATGAGGTCGATGTCCTCGTCCGCGACCAGGTTGTAGGCGCCGGGCGCCCCACCGGCCCCGCCGACGGCGGGCACGCTGCTGTTGCTGGTCCCGTCCCCGCCCTCCGCTCCGTTGCCGCTGACGAACGTGACTCCGCTGACCAGCAGGTGCCCGCCGGTCTGCCCGGAGAGGAGCTGCCCGCAGCCGGAAGTGCGCGACGCGCCCGAGCGTCCCTTCTGGCCCATGGGACTGCCGTTGGCCCCCTTGTTCTTGTTCAGCGGCCTGGCGCGAAGCGTCATGTTGATCAGCCGGCAACGCCAGCTTGTGGCGTTGGCCTGGCGCACGGGCCGCTCGATCAGGTAGGAGGAGAGCGGCGGCGTGAAGTTGAGGTCGGGGCCGTCCAGGATGAAGATGTCGCCCGAGCTCACCACCTCGTTGCCCTCGATGGTGTAGCCTCCCCGTCCGATGATGATCAGGTCCTCGCCGTCCTCCCCGGGATCCACGCAGTCGTTCTCGATGTTGCCGGTGACGTTCACCATTCCGCCCGCGTCGATCGTCAGGGAATGGCAGGGCGCCACGACCACGCCGGCCTGGGTGTAATCGCCGAGGACAGTGATCGTCGCGTCGGCGGTCACCGCCACGGTCACACCGGCGGGAATGTTGACGCTGGCGAAGGTGCGGTCGCCCGTGATGGTGGCATTCGCCGTCGGATTGAAGATCGGGAATTCTCCCGTCGCGGTGAAGCTGGCCGGGTTGCCGGCCACGCCCTGGGTCG
>Ga0299906_10000388_pt1 | contig 41942 bp, 38 predicted proteins | sample RVTome_14_FD_200259 | JGI IMG/M metagenome (GOLD analysis project Ga0299906, IMG submission 200259) | Soil microbial communities from uranium-contaminated site in the Upper Colorado River Basin, Wyoming, United States - RVT145D125 (version 2) ... | reverse complement strand
AGGGCCTCGTCGATCGAGTTGTCGACGACCTCGTAGACCAGGTGGTGGAGGCCCGGCTCCCCCGTGGACCCGATGTACATCGCCGGGCGCACCCGGACCGCCTCGAGACCCTCCAGGACGCGGATGTCCCGGGCCGCGTAGGCGTCAGTCGTCGCCGTCTTGTCGTCCTCGCTCATCCTCTCCTCGATGCTGCCGTCACGCCGCCACCACGCGACCGCCCTCGACCAGGAAGGTGCGGACCGGGAGGCCGATCCCGTCGACCCACGCACGGTGGGCGGTGGTCACCAGTGCCTGTCCGTCCCTTGCCACGCGCTCGCACAGGGCGCCGGCTCGCCGCTCGTCGAGCTCGGAGTCCAGGTCGTCGAGGAGCGTCACGGCTCGCGAGCCCGTCTCGCGGCGGTAGACCTCGAGGCTCGCCAGGGTCAGGGCGAGCAGCAGGCTTCGCTGCTGGCCCGAGGAGGCCGTGTCGGTCTCCTCCCCCTCGATCGCCAGGAGGATCGGGTCCCGGTGGGGCCCGGCCAGCGAGCGGCGCGCGCCCCGCTCGGCTCCGGCGCGGGCCGACAGCTCCTCCGCGAGGTGCTCGCGCTGCGCCGGCTCGGCTGAGGCTCCGAGGTCGGGGCTCGCCCGGATCGCGTAGCGCTCGCCCTCCGGGCCGTACCCGCCACGGAGCTGCTCCTGGAGCAGACGCACGTAGTCCGACCGGCGCTGCCGCAGCTCGGCACCGACGCTGATCAGGCCGTCCGTCCACGCCCCCAGGTCCCGCCCGCCGCTCTCCAGTGCGGCGTTGCGTTGGCGCAGGACGCGCTCGTAGTCCCGGCCCAGGCGGCGGTAGACCGGCCAAAGCGCGCCGGCGCTGCGGTCCACGAACTGGCGGCGGTCCCGCATCGTCCCGCGAACCACCCGCAGCCGGTCGGTGGAGTAGACGCCCACCTCGAAGCGTCCGGCGTAGTCCCGGGGCCGAACGGCGGCGCCGTCGACGCTGAGGCGCCGCCGTTCGCCGGTCACGTGGACGCCGAGGCGGCACTCCCGCTCCGGGCTGACCACGCGACCGCCGGCCCGGGCCGTCGTCGTGCCGCGCCGGATCAGCGCCGGGAGGCGGTCGGTGCGAAAGGAGCGGCCCCGGGCGATCAGACCCACCCCTTCCAGGACCGAGGTCTTGCCCTGGGCGTTCCGGCCCACGAACACGTTCAACCCACCGCTCAACTCCAGGTCAACCTCACGCAGATTCCTCAGATCGCGCAGCTCCAGGGTCGCCAGCCACATCCGGTCTCCCGGCCCCTCAGAGCCGCATGGGCATCACGACGTACCGGTACTCGGTCCCAGCATCGGCTGCCGGGCGGAACACGCCCTGGCTCTCGGCGTCCTTCAGCTCCAGCGTGACCCGGTCGCCTCCGACGGCGCCCAGGAAATCGAGGACGTACTGCGCGTTGAAGCCGATCTCCACGTCCTCCCCGGAGTAGTCCACCGCCAGCGACTCCCGGGCCTCTCCGAGGTCCGGAGACGAGGCGCTGAGCTCGAGGGTCCCGGAGCGGAGCGCCAGGCGGATGGCCCGGGAGCGCTCCGAGGAGAGCAGGCTGACGCGCCGCACCGCCGTCAACAGCGAGTCCCGCTCCAGCGTGACGGCCTTGTCGCCCGTAGCGGCGATCACCTTCTCGAAGGCCGGGAACTGGCCCTCGATGGTCTTCGAGGACAGCACGCGGTCTCCCACCGCGAACATCAGGTGGTTGTCCTGCTGCTGGAAGCGCACCGACCCCCCGTCCTCGAGGAGCCGCCCCAGCTCGGCGACGGCCTTCTTGGGGATCAGCACGCGCTGACCGCTGCCTGGAGCCGACTCGAGCTTGCGGCTGGCGTAGGCGAGACGGTGCCCGTCCGTGGCGACGAGCGCGACCGAGGCTCCTTCCAGCACCAGCAGGGCCCCCGCCAGGTAGTAGCGCGCCTCCTCGGCCGTGATCGCGAAGCCGGTCCGATGGATCAGCTCCCGGATCGCCTCGCCGGGCAGCTCCACGCCTCCGGCGGCCGCCTCGGGGAGCGAGGGAAAGTCCTCCCGGGGCAGCCCTGCCATCTTGAAGCGCGCCCGCTCGCACTCCAGGGAGACCCAGTTGTCGGCCAGGCCCTTCACGTGGACGTCCGCTTCCGGCAGCGTCCTGACGATCTCGTGGAGCTTCTTCGCAGCCAGCGTCACCGCTCCCGGTTTGTCGACGCTCGCCGGGCAGCCCCCCCGCAGGGAGACGTCCAGGTCCGTGGCGGCCAGCCGCAGCTCCCCGCCCTCGGCCTCCACCAGGACGTTCGAGAGCACCGGGATCGACGTCTTGCGCTCCACGATGCCCTGGACGAGGTGGAGCTCCTTGGCCAGGTCCTTCTTGGCGACTCTGATGTCCATCTCGTTCAGCTCTCCAAAGCTCTTCTCGAAGAAACTTCTCTCCTATCTAAATAAGAAGAGAGATCCTGTGGAAACGTGGAAAGGTTCGCAAGTCGTAGTGGAGACGAGGGGTTGAGCTGTGAGAACGCGTGTGGGAACCGCACCTCGTCCACGTCCGGGCTGTGCACGCTGGGGGATCCGCAGTGGCCCGGAGCGCCGTTCCACAGGGGTGCAGGTGGAAAAGCCCGGAAGCTCATCGGAACGCTTGGACAAAGCTGTTGATCAGCCTGTCGAAGTCCGGGTCCTTCTGCCGCATCTGCTCGATCTTGCGTACCGAGTGGATCACCGTGGAGTGGTGCTTCCCTCCGAAGAGCTTTCCGATCTCGGGGAGCGAGGCGTCGGTGAGGGTCTTGGAGAGGTACATCGCGATCTGACGAGGCACGGCCACCGCCTTGGAGTTGTTCTTCGCCTTGAGCTCGTTGATCTTGATGTTGTAGTGGTCGGCCACGTACTTCTGGATCATCTCGATGTTGATCGGCTTGTCCTCGGTGTGGAGGAGATCCCGGAGGATCTCCTGGGTCAGGGGCAGGTCGATGTCCCGGCCCGTGAGGCTGGCGTAGGCGATCAGCCGGATCAGGCTCCCCTCGAGCTCCCGGATGTTCGTGCGGACCTTGCTGGCGATGAACAGGCATACGTTCTCGGGGATCTCGACGCGCTCCGCGGCGGCCTTCTTGGTCAGGATCGCGACCTTCGTCTCGATGTCGGGGGGCTGGATGTCCGCGATCAGGCCCCACTCGAAACGGCTGAGGAGCCGCTCTTCCAGGGTGGGGATCTGACGCGGCGGGCAGTCGCTGGAGATCACGATCTGCTTCTGGGTGTCGTGAAGAGCGTTGAAGATGTGGAAGAACTCCTCCTGGGTCCGGTCCTTCCCCGCGATGAACTGGATGTCGTCCACCAGCAGCACGTCGATGCTCCGGTACTTCTGCCGGAACGCGGGCAGCCGGTCGAAGCGGATCGAGTTGATCATCTCGTTGATGAAGCGGTCGGTGGAGATGTAGGTGAGCTGCAGACCGTGCCCCCGGGCGCGGATGTAGTGCCCGATCGCGTGCATGAGGTGCGTCTTCCCGAGCCCCACCCCTCCGTAGATGAAGAGGGGGTTGTAGGATTTGGACGGGATCTCCGCGACCGCCCTGGCCGCGGCGTGCGCGAACTGGTTCGAGGAGCCCACCACGAAGCTCTCGAAGGTGTACTTCGGGTTCAGGGTGGGGCCGGGGGCGCCGGGATCGCGCTCCGGGGAAGGGCTGTCGGCGGCGACCTCGTCGCACTCGAACACGACCTGGACCGTGTCGCTGTCCAGCTCGTTGAGAGCCTCGTGGATGACGCCGCGGTAGTTCTTGTCGAGCCAGTCTTTGAACTGCTCGCTGGGAACCTGGACGAACAGCTTGTCTCCCTGCTGGTTGCGGAACGCCGTGGGGCGGAACCACGTCGCGAAGCTATGCCGGTTGATCTTCTCCTCGACGCGGGTCAGCACCTGGTCCCAGAGGTTCATCGAGGCGGCGTAGGGGAGTGTGGGAGCACAGTGAAGAGATGCGTTCGAATCGTGGTATCCGCAATAAAGTCAGAGGGTTAATGAGCTAGTCGATCCCTTCGCCGAGGCCGCTCCAGGGACAACTCCCTTTTGCACAGAGATTTCAACACCTGTGGAAAAAAGGCCTTTGGGCTCAAGTGTGGGGTCGGGTCGGAACCCGTCTATCTGGGACGGAAACCTATCACAGCGGGGCCGCGAGTGACAAGGAAGCCGCGCCCCGCCGCCGTCCCGCGAGGCGACCCGGAGCCCGCGCTTTCTTTGACAGGCTTTCGAGATGCGGGGTAAGATCAGGGGTTTTTGCGGTCGCCGCGGGACCGACGCGGCGCGAGGAACCCGATCATGAAGCGCACCTACCAGCCCAACAACAGAAAGCGGAAGCGCACCCACGGCTTCCTGGTTCGGATGAGGACGCGGGGTGGACGTCTCGTCCTGAGCCGGCGTCGCCAGAAGGGTCGGAAGCGACTCGCTGCCTGAGCGGGACGGTGACGGCCGCCACGGGCTTGCGGCCGGCGGAGCGGCTGCGGCGCAAGGCGGACTTCGTGGGAGCCTTCCGTGACGGCCGCAGGTTGGACGGGGTGCTGTTCCTGCTCATCGCGCGCGCAAACGGCGTCGGGCACCCGCGGTTGGGCCTGGCGGTCGGAAGGCGACTCGGGGGAGCGGTTCGGCGCAATCGGTTGAAGAGGATCCTGCGGGAGGTCTTCAGACGGAACAAGGGGGGCGGCCTCGCCGGCGTCGACATCGTCCTCGTGGCGAAGCCGGGCATCGACCGGGCATCCGTCCAGGAGGTGGAGCGTGAGTATCGGCGTCGGCTCGAGCGCCTCGCTGCGCGGCGGGGCGGGCCCCGGCGCCCGGGTGCTGCTCGGGCTGATTGAGCTGTACCGCTACACGCTGTCGTGGCTGCTGGGAGGCTACTGTCGGTTCGAGCCGAGCTGCAGCCATTACGCCGAGGAAGCCATCGAGCGTCACGGCGCCGGTGGCGGGTGCTGGCTGGCGCTGAAGCGCGTCTTGCGCTGTCATCCCTTCTGCCGGGGGGGATTCGACCCGGTACCGTGAGATCGAAAGCGCGGGATCGCCCCGGCGGTCGCGCGGGACGGGAATCACACTAGAGTCATGGAAGAGAGACGACTGCTGCTGGCGGTCGCGCTGTCGCTGCTCGTTCTGACGGCGTACCAGCTCATGTTCCCACCCCCGCCGGCGCGGCGCGGGGCCCCGGGCCCGGACGCGGGGCCGACCCCGCCGGCGTCGGAGGCTCCGGGAGCTACCCCCGCCAGCGAGCCGGCTGCAGCCGAGCCAGCGGGGGAGGGACCCGTCGCGGCGCCGGAGCCGAGCGAGGCCAGGATCGCCGCGGAGCGCGAGCGGCGAATCGAGATCGCGACGCAGGACCTCGAGATCGCCCTCACGAATCGAGGCGGCGAGCTGCTGTCGTGGCGCCTGCTCAGGTATCTGGATTCCCGCGGACGTCCCGAGGAGATGGTGCAGACCCTCCAGGGACTGCCGCTCCCGCTTTCGATCGAGACCGGAGACGCGACCCTCGACCAGCGAATCAGCGAGGGCCTGTTCGAGTCGGAGGCGAGGGACCGGATCCAGCTCGCCGCGTCCGGCGAGTCCACCCTGCGCTTCACCTTCGCGGAAGGGGACCTGCGGGTGGAGAAGACGCTCCGGATCCCGGGCGAGGGCTACCTGATCGGGATCAATGCCCAGGTTGAGTACCAGGGTCGTAAGGTACCAACCCGTCTCCTCTGGGGCCCGGGCGTCTCCAACCCGAGCGAGGCGGAGCGAGAGGTGCAGGGCTACCTGGAGCCGCGCGCGGTGCTGATGACCCGGGACGCGGAGGTGGAGCGCCACGACGCAGACGACCTGGACGAGGGGCGGGAGTTCGCGGACGTGCGCTGGGGGGGCGTGGCGAGTACCTGGTTCGCGGCGATCTGGCTTCCGGCGGGAGGGACAGGAAGCTTCGTGGCGCGTGCGGAAGAGGTTCCGACCGACGGCTCCCCGCGCCTCGCTCCGCTTGCCGGGTTCGCCTATCCCGCGGGCGGGGCCGAGGGTCAGCTCTACGTCGGTCCCAAGGACTACTTCATCCTGCGCGGGCTGAACCGCGGCCTCGCCCGGGTCGTGGACGTCGGCGACTGGATCGGCGGGATCGTCGTGCCCCTCATGCGGCTGCTGCGCTGGGTGTACGGCCACGTGGGGAACTACGGCTGGTCGATCGTGGTTCTGACGGTGCTGATCAACCTGGCCATGGCCCCGCTCCGCCACATCAGCATCTCCAACGGCGCCAAGATGGCGAAGCTGGCCCCGGAGATGCGCGTGATCCAGGAGCGCTACCGGAAGGTCCCGGCCCTCGACCCGCGGCGGCAGGAGATGCAGAAGGAGGTCGCGGCGCTGTACGCGCGCCATGGGATGAGCATGAGCAGCCAGCTCACCGTGGGCTGCCTGCCGTTGCTGCTCACGATGCCGTTCCTGATCGGCTTCTACCGCGTGCTGCAGATCTTCATCGAGCTGCGTGGTTCCGAGTTCTTCTGGATCCCGGACCTGAGCCAGAAGGACCCGCTCTTCCTCACGCCGTTGCTCATGGGCGCCTCGATGGTGGCGATGCAGAAGATGACCCCGAGCACCCTCGAGCCGGCGCAGCAGCGCATGATGATGATCATGCCCCTCGTCTTCGTGGGGATGTTCCTCTGGGCCCCGTCCGGCCTGAACCTCTACTGGCTCTCCTCCAACGTCTGCTCGCTGGTGCAGCAGGGGGTCACGCTCCGCATCGTGCGGGCGCGGGAGAAGCCGTCCCCGAAGGCCTCCGGGGGCAAGGGCGCGAAAGCGAAGGAGAAGCGGCTCAAGTGAAGGATGCGGTATTCAGCGGTGCGAGCCTCGAGGCCGCGCTCGCGGTGGCGTCACGGGATCTCGGTGTTCCGGCCGGCGAGCTGCGCTACGTGGTGCTCGAGCAGAGTGACACGGTCGCACGCGTGGCGGTCCTGCTGGAGGCGTCGCGGTCCCGGCCGGCAGCCCCGGCGGGGGACCCCGCCCTGGAGATCCCGCGGCTCGTCTCGGCCTACGCCGACGCGGCCGGCCTGGAGGTCGGGGTCGAGGTCACGGGGGAGGAAGGGGCCTGGACCGCGAACCTGCACGGTGCCGATCTCCCCTTCTTTCTCGAGGACGGGGGCCGTGTGCTGCGCGCCCTCGAGCTGGTGATGCAGTGCGCGCTGGCGCGTGGCGGTCGCCGCATCCGGATCACCGCCGAGGGGTACCGGGAGGTGCGTGACGCGGAGATCCGGCACATGACCCTGGAGCTCGTGGAAGCCGCGCTCGCGGACGGGAAGCCGCGGACGACGCCGCCGTTGAACTCGTACGAGCGCCGACTCGTGCACCTGGTGGCCGAGGAGCATGGGAGCGTACGGACGGAGAGCGAGGGTGAGGAAGGGGAGCGCCGCGTGAGGATCCGGCCCGCCTGACGCGGTCGCCGCGTGGGCATCCATGGCCAGGAGCTGCGGCGTGTGGGTGTGCCGGACGGCCGGGTGGACGCCCTGGACGCCTACCTCGCCCTTCTCGAGCGCTGGAATCGGCGCGTCGACCTGACGGCAGCCAGGGACGCGCGGGCACGCGTCGAGATCCTGGTTCGCGACGCCGTCCGGGCCCGGGACATCGTCGAAGGCCCCAGCCTCCTCGATGTCGGGTCCGGGAACGGCTCCCCGGGGCTGGTGCTCGCCTTGCTGCGGCCGGAGCTGCGGGTGACGCTGCTCGAGCCGCGACTGAAGCGCTGGGCGTTTCTCCGCGAGGCCTGCCGCACGCTGGGCCGCCCGGACGTCTCGGTGGAGCGCCAGCGTTACCAGGACTACGGGGGCAGCGCCCGGACCGTGACGCTTCGCGCTCTCCAGGCGGGGCTCGAGTCGTTGGGGCACCTCGTCGCGCCCGGCGGGTTGCTGCTCGTGTTCGGCACGGGCCGTGAGCCGACGCCCGGGCTGCGGGCGGAGCCGCTGCCGTCCGGTTTCAGGGGCCAGGCCTTCCGACACTGTTCCACGTGAAACACTCCGGGTGATCGGCGGGGGGCCGAAACCCCCGCTGTGCTATTCTCGGGCCCCTTCGAACCGGGAATGCCAGGGAGCAGCAGCAATGTGGAGGCCCGCTTGGGCCGCGTGATCGCGGTCGCGAACCAGAAGGGCGGGGTCGGGAAGACCACCACCACCATCAACCTGGCCGCCAGCCTCGCCGCGGCCGAGCGCCGCGTCCTGGCCATCGACGCCGATCCACAGGCGAACCTCACGTCCGGGCTGGGTCGTCGCGGTCGGGCCAGCCGGAGCCTCTATGAGGTCCTGCTGGGCGAGTGCAGCCTGGAAGACGTCCTCCTGGACACGGACCTGGAACAGCTCGGCCTCGTTCCCGCCGACCGCAACCTCACCGGCGCAGAGATCGAGCTCGTCTCGAGCGACCGCCGCGAATTCCGCCTGCGGGAAGCTCTGACCCGCGCGACCCGGGACTACGACTACGTACTCGTCGACAGCCCGCCCAGCCTCGGCCTCCTCACCGTGAACGCCCTTACGGCGGCCCACAGCGTGCTCATCCCGCTCCAGTGCGAGTTCTTTGCCCTCGAGGGCATCTCGGAGCTGACGAACACGATGCAGAGGGTGCGCGGCGGCCTCAACCCGACGCTGCGGCTCGAGGGGGTGCTGCTCACGATGGTGGACGAGCGCACGAACCTCAATCAGCAGGTCGCCAGCGAGATCGAGGCCCATTTCGGCGAGCGCGTGTTCCGCACCCGCGTCCCCCGAAGCGTCCGGCTCGGTGAGGCGCCGAGCTTCGGGAAACCAATATTGCTCTATGACATACGCTCGACCGGCGCACAGGCGTATCTGAGTCTCGCACAGGAAATCATCGGACATGAAGAGAAAGGCGCTGGGCAAGGGGCTCTCGGCACTCCTGCCTGAGACGGAGCGGGCAGCCGCGAGCGGAACCCACGAGGTCTCCGTCTCCGACCTCGAGCCCAACCCGCAACAGCCGCGAACCGAGCTGGCGGAGCAGCCCTTCCGCGATCTCGTCGCTTCGATCCGCGACCACGGCATCGTCCAGCCGCTGCTCGTGCGGAGGAGCGGGGGACGGCTCCAGATCATCGCGGGCGAGCGGCGCTGGCGCGCCGCCCGCGAGGCCGGCCTCGAGACCGTTCCCGTCACGGAGCGGGACGTGCCGGACGACCAGCTCCTCGAGCTGGCGCTGATCGAGAACATCCAGCGCGCCGAGCTCACCCCCCTCGAGGAGGCGCGAGCCTACCAGCGGCTCCGGGACGAGCTCGGCCACACCCAGGAGGAGATCGCCCGGCGCGTGGGCCGGGAGCGCTCCACGGTCGCGAACGCGCTGCGCCTGCTGCGCGCCCCGGAACCGATCCGGGAGCTGCTTTCCCAGGGGCGGCTCGACAGCGGCCACGTGCGCGCGCTGCTCACCCTCGAGGACACCCAGACCCAGCTGCTCCTGGCGCGGGAGGCCGCCCGCAAGGCCTGGTCGGTGCGGGAGGTGGAGCGTCGCGTCGCGCAGGCCCGCGAGCCGGCAGCGAAGCGCACGCCGCGCCGGGACCCGAACACCCGGGCCGCCGAGGAGAGGCTCCGCGCGGCCCTCGGCACCCGCGTCGACGTGGTGCGCCGTGGGGGTCGCGGCACCCTGCGCATCTCCTTTGCGAGCGAGACGGAGCTGAATCGGCTCTACGAGCTGCTGCTGCGCGCCGGCCGGGGCTGACCTCCGTCACGAATCCCGCTCCGGGCTGCGTGCTAACCTGTCCGTTCCGATCCCAGGAGGCAGGCGACGATGAAGATGGGTCTGGGTGCCGAAGAGCTCAACGGCTTTCTCGACCGCGGCACCGAGTTCCGCGGCGAGCTGCGTTTTCGCAACTCGTTCCGGATCGACGGTCAGGTCAAGGGCAAGATCGTCTCGGAGAACACGCTCATCGTGGGCGAGTCCGGAGACGTCGAGGCCGACATCGACTGCGGTGTGGTCTCGATCCGGGGACGCGTGCAGGGTCACGTCCACGGCCGCGAGAAGGTCGAGCTGCTGGCGGGGTCCCGGGTGGCGGGGACGCTCGTCTCGCCCAGGCTCGTGATCGAGGAAGGCGCATTCTTTCAGGGCGAGTGCGACACCGTGGCCGACGAGAGCCGGCCCAAACCGGTCACGCCGCTCAAGCCCGCGCGCGCCAACGCCTCTTGAGGTAGAGTACAAGTTTATATACCTAGGCGCGCGCGAGCCGGCTTCCGGGCGGGTTGCGCTAGGTTCCCGCTCGTGTTACCTTTACGCGCTTTTTTGCGCGTCAGATCGACGCCAGCGCGCGATCCCGTGCGCCGTCGCACGCCAGGGACATGACTCACCACCAGATGCATTCCAGGGGAGCGGTGACCGTCGCGGAGCGGACCTTTTGACCGGCGCCGGTGCCGCCCGCCGCTACGCGCGCGCTCTCTTCGACGTGACCCGCACCGACGGCGACCCCGCCGGGGTCCGCGGCCAGCTCGAGACGATCTCGACCCTGCTGGCCGACAACCGCTCGCTGCGCCTCCTGCTGGCCAACCCCGCCCTGCCGAGCCGCGTCAAGAAGAAGCTCCTGGGCGGCCTCCGGAAGCCGGTGGGATGGTCCGACGTGGTGCAGCGCCTGCTCGAGCTGCTCGTGGAGCGCGGCCGGATCGGCATCCTGCCCGCCCTGAGCCGCGCCTACGCGCAGCTCTGGAACGACTCCCGCGGGGTCGTCGCCGCCGAGGCGGTCTCCGCGGCACCCCTCGACGCGGGCCAGCGCGAGGCCCTGGCCGGGGCGATCCGCCGGGCCACCGGCCGCGACGCCGAGCTCGTCAACCCGGTCGACCCCACCCTCGTCGGCGGTGTCGTGTTGCGCATGGCGGGTCGCACCTACGACGGCTCCGTGCGCGCCCGGCTGCACGCGCTGCGCCGCCGGCTGACCGAAGGGCGCCCCGCGTGAGGGCTCCCCGACCCGGCGCCCCGCGGGCGCCGTTCATCACAGCGGAGTGATTCGAGAGCGATGGAGATTCGAGCCGACGAGATCACCAAGATCATCCGAGAGCAGCTCGGTGGCTACACCGCCGGGGTCGACGTGGCCGAGACCGGCAGCGTGCTCTCCGTGGGAGACGGCATCGCCCGGATCCACGGCCTGGAGCGCTGCATGGCCGGCGAGCTCCTCGAGCTGCCCCACGACGTAGCCGGCATCGCCCTCAACCTCGAGGAGGACACCGTCGGCGCGGTGCTCATGGGGGAGACGAACGCGATCAAGGAGGGCGACGAGGTCAAGCGCACGGGCCGCATCATGTCGGTGCCCGTGGGCCAGGCCATGGTGGGCCGCGTCGTCAACGCCCTCGGCCAGCCCATCGACGGCAAGGGGTCGATCGCCACCGAGAGGCTCGCCCCCATCGAGGTGATCGCCCCCGGCGTCGTCGACCGCCAGCCCGTCCGCGAGCCGCTCCAGACCGGGCTGAAGGCGATCGACGGCATGGTCCCCATCGGCCGCGGCCAGCGCGAGCTGATCATCGGCGACCGCCAGACCGGCAAGACCGCGGTGGCCCTCGACACGATGATCAACCAGAAGGGCCAGGACGTGGTGTGCATCTACGTCGCCATCGGCCAGAAGCGCTCCACGGTGGCCCAGGTGGTCAAGACCCTCGAGGAGTTCGGCGCCATGGACCACTCCATCGTGGTCTCGGCCACGGCCTCGGAGCCGGCGCCGTTCCTCTACCTGGCCCCCTACGCGGGCTGCGCCATCGGGGAGTTCTTCCGGGACAGCGGGCGGCACGCCCTGTGCGTCTACGACGACCTCTCCAAGCACGCCGCGGCCTACCGGGAGATCTCGCTGCTGCTGCGGCGCCCCCCGGGCCGCGAGGCCTACCCGGGGGACGTGTTCTACCTCCACAGCCGCCTCCTGGAGCGCGCCGCGAAGCTCAACGACAAGAAGGGCTCGGGCAGCCTGACCGCGCTCCCCGTGATCGAGACCCAGGCCGGCGACATCTCCGCCTACATCCCGACCAACGTCATCTCCATCACCGACGGCCAGATCTTCCTCGAGGCCGACCTGTTCAACTCCGGGATCCGGCCCGCGATCAACGTGGGCAACTCCGTCTCCCGGGTCGGCGGGTCCGCCCAGGTCAAGGCCATGAAGGCCGTGGCCGGCCGGCTGCGCCTCGACCTCGCGCAGTACCGCGAGCTGGCGGCCTTCGCCCTGTTCGCCTCCGAGCTGGACAAGTCCACCCAGGCCACCCTGGCCCGGGGTCAGCGCCTCACCGAGATCCTGAAGCAGGACCAGTACAAGCCGCTCGCGGTGGAGAGGCAGATCCTGGTCATCTTCGCCGCCACCAACGGCTACCTCGACCGCTACCCGGTCTCCGACGCCCGCCGCTACGAGAAGGAGCTGCTCACCTTCTTCGACACCCGCCACGCCGACCTCCTGAAGAGGGTCGCGGAGAAGAAGGACATCAAGGGCGAGCTCACCGAGGCGCTCCAGGCCGCCTTGAAGGAGTTCGCCGAGGTCTTCCAGCCTGCCCAGACCTCCGCGGCCTAGACGCCGGAGCCCCGATGCCCGCCCTCGTCGACCTCCGCCGCAGGATCCGCAGCGTCAGGAGCACGCAGCAGATCACCAAGGCCATGAAGATGATCTCCGCCGCGAAGCTGCGCCGGGCCCAGGACGCGATCTACGCCGCCCGCCCCTACGCCCGGGAGATGCTCGAGGTCCTGAACGGCCTCGCCACCCGGGCCGACCCCGCCGAGCACCCGCTGCTCCAGCAGCGCGACGGAACCCGCACCCTGCTCGTCGTGGTCACCGCCGACCGGGGCCTGTGCGGCGCCTTCAACGCGAACATCGTCCGGGCCGCGACCGGCTTCCTGCGCGGCCGGGACCAGAGCGGCGCGAGCCTCGAGCTGGTGGGGCGCCGCGGCCGCGACTACTTCCGGCGCCGCAGCTACACCGTGCGCGCCGAGCGCGTCGGTGTCTTCCAGGCGCTCCGCTACGCCACCGCCCGGGAGATCGCCGCGGAGCTGATCCAGGAGTACCTCGAGGAGCGCGTCGACGAGGTCCACGTCGTCTACAACGAGTTCAAGAGCATCATCCAGCAGCGGGTCGTCGTCGAGCGGCTGCTCCCGATCGAGAAGCTGGTGCTCCAGCCCCAGGAGCCCGCTCAGGACTACATCTACGAGCCGACCCCGAAGCAGCTCTTCGCGACGCTGCTCCCGCGGCACGTGGAGGTCCAGGTCTGGCGCACGCTGCTGGAGTCCGCGGCCGCAGAGCACGGCGCCCGCATGGCGGCCATGGACGCCGCCACCAACAACGCCGCCGAGATGATCGAGAAGCTCACCCTGTACATGAACAAGGTGCGCCAGGCCAAGATCACGAACGAGATCATCGAGGTCGTTTCCGGCGCCGGCTCGCCGGGCTGAAGGGAAGAAGCGAGACGATGGCAGCAGAGAAGGTCGGTCGCGTGGTGCAGATCATCGGCCCGGTGGTGGACATCGAGTTCGACGAGGGCGTGCCGCCGATCTACAACGCGGTGCGCATCCAGGACGACGGCAGCGGCGGCGGCGCCCCCATCGACGTCGTGGCCGAGGTCGAGCAGCACCTCGGGGAGAACCGGGCCCGCTGCGTCAGCATGCTCCCCACCGACGGCATGGTGCGCGGCATCAAGGCCATCGACACCGGCGGGCCCATCACGGTCCCCGTGGGTCCCGGCACCCTCGGTCGGGTCATGAACGTCATCGGCGACCCGGTGGACGAGCGCGGACCCGTCAAGGCCGACAAGCGCTACCCGATCCACCGTCCCGCGCCTTCCCTCGAGGAGCAGTCCACCGAGCTCGAGATGTTCGAGACCGGGATCAAGGTCATCGACCTGATCGAGCCGTACCTCCGGGGGGGCAAGATCGGCCTGTTCGGCGGCGCCGGCGTCGGCAAGACCGTCATCATCCAGGAGCTGATCTACAACCTCGCCAAGAAGCACGGCGGCGTGTCGGTGTTCGCCGGTGTCGGGGAGCGCACCCGCGAGGGGAACGACCTCTGGCTCGAGTTCCAGGAGTCGGGGGTCATCGACATCGAGAATCCCGAGCAATCCAAGGCCGCCCTCGTCTACGGCCAGATGACCGAGCCCCCCGGGGCCCGGCTGCGGGTGGCCCTCACCGGCCTCACCGTTGCCGAGTACTTCCGGGACGACGAGGGCAAGGACGTCCTGCTCTTCATCGACAACATCTTCCGCTTCACCCAGGCCGGCTCCGAGGTCTCGGCCCTGCTCGGGCGCATGCCCTCCGCCGTGGGCTACCAGCCCACGCTCCAGACCGAGATGGGCGTGCTCCAGGAGCGCATCACCTCCACGAAGAAGGGCTCGATCACGTCGATCCAGGCCATCTACGTCCCCGCCGACGACTACACCGACCCTGCACCGGCCACCACCTTCGCCCACCTCGACGCCACCACGAACCTCTCCCGCCAGATCGTCGAGCTGGGGATCTACCCCGCCGTCGATCCCCTCGCCTCCTCCTCCCGGATCCTGGACCCCCGCATCCTGGGCGAGGAGCACTACGACGTGGCCCGGGAGGTCAAGCAGGTCCTGCAGCGCTACAAGGACCTCCAGGACATCATCGCGATCATGGGCATCGACGAGCTCAGCGAGGACGACAAGGTCATCGTGGGCCGCGCCCGCAAGATCCAGAAGTTCCTCTCCCAGCCCTTCCACGTGGCCGAGCAGTTCACCGGCATCCCCGGCAAGTACGTTCCCCTCAAGGACACGATCCGCAGCTTCAGGATGATCGTGAACGGCGAGTTGGACCACCTGCCCGAGCAGGCCTTCTACATGATGGGTGCCATCGAGGAGGTCCTGGAGCAGGCCGAGAAGCTGCAGGCCCAGGGCTAGTGGAGAGCGGCATCCCCGAGCGCATCGAGCTGCGCGTGGTCACCCCCGCCGGCGAGCTGCTCCGCCAGCCCGTCGACGAGCTGATCGCCCCGGGGGAGGAGGGCTACTTCGGAGTCCGCCCCGGCCACACCCCGCTCCTCGCCTCACTGGGTCTGGGGGAGCTGAGCTACCGTAGTGGCTCGAGCTGGGAGCGTCTCACGTGCTTCTCGGGATTCTGCGAAGTCCTACCCGACCGGGTCACGATCCTCGCCGACGTCGGCGAGCGACCCGGGGAGATCGACGTGGCTCGGGCGGAGGCCTCGAAGGCTGCCGCCCTGGAGAAGATGAAGACCAGCGTCCGCGAGAGCGAGCACGCCGAGGCCCATGCGGAGTACGAGCGGGCGCTGACGCGCCTGTCCGTCGCCCGCAGCCGCCGCGGCCCAGCGGGCTCCTGAGCCCGGCCGCCCCGGACGGGCCCGGGCCCACCGGGGAAGCCCGTTGATCAGGCAGATCCGGACGCTGTTCCGCTACCGGCTCCTGATCCAGAGCCTGGTGGGCCGGGACCTCAAGGCCCGCTACCGCGGCAGCATCCTGGGGTTCCTCTGGAGCTTCATCAACCCCCTGATGCTCATGCTCACGTACGGTCTCGTCTTCACCGTCGTGCTACCCGGCTTCCGGCCGAAGACCGAGGATCCCTACTTCCTGTTCCTGTTCTGCGGCATTCTCCCCTGGACCTGGTTCAGCTCGGCCCTGCTGGAGGCCTCCGGGGTCCTGATCGGGAGCGGCAGCCTGCTGAAGAAGGTGCTGTTCCCGGCCGAGGTTCTCCCCACGGTCAACGTGATCGCGAACTTCGTCCACTTCCTCTTCGGCCTCCCGATCCTGCTCTTGTTCCTGATCCTGTTCGGAAAGCTGACCCCGGCGGCCCTGCTGCTGCCCGTGCCACTCCTCGTCCAGATGGTGCTCACTCTCGGGCTGGCGCTCTTCGTCTCGGCGCTCACCGTCCACTTCCGTGACGTCCAGAACCTGCTCGGCCACATCCTCCACCTCTGGTTCTTCTCGACCCCGATCATCTACTCCACCGAAGGGCTCGGGGAGAACATGGCGAAGGCGCTGCGCTTCAACCCGATGACGCACCTGATGAAGGCCTACCACGACCTGCTCTTCAACGGCGAGGCCGTGCTCCACCGCGGGCTCGCCGCCACCGCCGTCGTCGCCGTGCTGGCCCTGGCCGTCGGGGCCTTCCTGTTCGAGCGGCTCCGGGACACCCTCGCGGAGGAGGTGTGAGCGAGCCCGCGATCCGCGTCCGGGACGCCACCAAGGTCTACCGCCGCTTCCAGCACAAGAACCAGTTCAGGACCCTCAAGAGCGCGCTCCTCACCGGCAGCCTGCTCTCCGACCTGACCCCCGACCAGACCTTCACCGCCCTGGGAGGCGTCTCCCTGGAGGTGCCGAAGGGCTGCACCTTCGGCGTGATCGGGGAGAACGGCTCCGGCAAGTCGACCCTGCTCAAGCTCGTGGCCGGGATCACCAAGCCCACGACGGGTAGCGTCGCCGTCCAGGGCCGGATCTCGGCCCTGATCGAGCTCGGGGCCGGCTTCCATCCCGAGATCAGCGGCCGCGAGAACGTCATGATCAACGGCATCATGCTCGGCCTGAACCGGCGCCAGGTCCAGGAGCGCTTCGACCAGATCGTCCGCTTCGCCGAGCTGGAGCGCTTCATCGACGCCCCCGTCAAGACCTACTCCTCGGGGATGTACATGCGTCTCGGCTTCGCCGTGGCGATCCACGTCGAGCCCGAGGTCCTGCTCGTGGACGAGGTGCTGGCGGTCGGCGACGAGGCATTCACCCGCAAGTGCCTGGACAAGATCGGCGAGTTCCGGCGCCGCGGCAGGACGATCCTCATCGTGACCCACAGCCTCGGTCTCGTGGAGCAGATGTGCGACGAGGCCGCCTGGCTCCGCCAGGGGCAGCTCGCCGCCTCCGGGGACCCCAAGCGCGTCGTGGACGAGTACCTGCTCTACGTCGCCGGGGGCGAGGAGCAGCTGCTGGCCCGGGAGCGCGACGCCCCCGCGCCCACCGAGGCTCCCCCGGGCCGGGACCCGAACGAGGACCAGGTGCTCCACGGCTACCGGGAGGGCCGCTGGGGCGCCCGGGAGGTCGCCATCGAGAAGGTCCGCCTGCTCGACGCCCGCGGGCGCGAACGCCACGTCTACACCCCGGGAGAGCCCCTCATCGTCCAGCTCGACGTCGACGTGCGTGAGCCGCTGCAGGACTTCGTGTTCGGGATCGGGCTGTTCACCGCCGACGGCGTGCAGATCTACGGCACCAACACCCACATCGAGAGCTACCGGGCCCGCCGCGCGGCGGGGCGGGGCAGCGTGCGCTTCGTCCTCGAGGAGATCCGGCTGGTCGAGGGGACCTACCTCCTCGACGTGGCCGCCCACCGCCGCGACGGTACCCCCTACGACTACCTCCGGGGCCTGCACTCCTTCCGGGTCAAGAGCCACACCAAGGACGTCGGCGTCCACCGCCCCGCCCACCACTGGGAGTTCTCGGGGGGCCTGCGCCTCGAGCAGCCCGAGCCGCGGCCGGAGCTGGAGCTCGGGGAGGGGGACGGGTGATCACCCCGCTCCCGGAGCTCGTCGCCGAGCGCGAGCGCTGGCGCGCCGCCGCTGAGCCCGTCGCCTTCGCCAACGGCTGCTTCGACCTGCTCCACGTCGGCCACCTCCAGCTCCTCGAGGCGGCGCGGGCGGGCGCCCGCCGCGTGATCGTCGCGATCAACTCCGACGCCTCCGTCGCGGCCCTCAAGGGGAGCTCCCGCCCCGTCGTCCCCGCCCACGAGCGCGCCGAGCTGCTCCTGGCCCTGGAGGCCGTCGACCGCGTCACGGCCTACGACGAGCCGACCCCGCTGGCCCTGATCCGCGCGCTGCGCCCCGACGTCCTCGTCAAGGGCGCCGACTGGGAGCTCGACCAGATCGTCGGCCGGCGCGAGGTGGAGGCGGACGGCGGCCGCGTCCTGCGCGTCCCGCTGCTCCCGGGGCGCTCGACCTCGCGCCTCGTGGACCGCCTGCGGCGCCCGTGACCCGGGCCGCCTGGAGCGCGCTCCCGGAGAGCGGCGCCCTGCCCGAGGTCCGGGAGCGCCTCGCGAGCGGCCGCGCCGTCTCCCTCTCGGGGCTCCAGGGAACGGCGCGCCTTCTCTACCCGCTCCTCGCCTCCGAGCGCCCGCTGCTCGTGGTGGTCCCCCGGGAGCGCGAGGTCGAGCCCGCCGTCGAGGACCTCCGCACCCTCGCGGGGCTCTTGGAGCAGCAGGGACAGGTTCTGGGCGTGCCGTCTCCCGGCCCCGCCCCGTTCCGCGGGCTGCCCCGCCACCCCGACGCCTGCCTGCGCCGCGCCGCGGCCCTGCACGCCGCGCACCGCCGCCGCTTGCGGGCCGTCGTGGCCTCTCCCGCGGGCCTGCTGCGCCCCGTGCTGCGCCGGGAGAGCTTCGAGATCGCCGTGCTCGAGCTGGCCGCCGGCGAGGAGATGACCCCCGAGATGCTCCTCGAAGCGCTCGACGAGGCGCTCTACCGTCGCGAGGATCCCGTGACGAGCCCCGGGGAGGTCGCTCGCCGCGGCGGCATCCTCGACATCTTCCCCCCCGACGCGGAGCTGCCCGTCCGGCTCGAGTTCCTGGGCGACACCATCGAGAGCATGCGCAGCTTCGACCCCGACACGCAGCGCAGCGTGGAGCCCCGGGAGCGCGTCGAGCTGCTGCCGCTCTCCGACGTCTTCGCCACCCGCACCCTGCTCCAGGCGTTGCGCCCGCTGCTCGAGAGCCGCTTTCGGGAGGCGCGCGCGCTCCCGGGGCTGCTCGAGCGGCTCGACCGCGTCGCTCCCCCGGAGGAGCTCCCCGAGCTGCTGGGCATGATCCCGGGAGCCCTCGTTCCCGTGTGGGCCCACTTCGAGGGCTTCCTCCCCGTCGTGCTGGACACCGAGGCGATCCTGGCCGAGGCCGAGGGGTACGTCGAGCGGGCCGGGGAGGACCGGAGCACGCGCGGCGGCGAGATCGCCCCGGAGCTGGACGAGGCCCTCGTCTCGCCCGGCCAGGTCCGGGCGCTGCTCGACGGAGCCCCCGGCCTCGCGCTGCGGGAGGTCGACCCGGACCCCCGCCCCGACGAGCTGCGGATCCGGAGCCGCCCGGCGCCTCGCTACGCCGGCGACCTGCGTCGGCTGGCCGCGGACCTGGGGCACGCCTCCCGCACCCTGATCCTCCTGGGCAATCCCGGCCGCGCGGACCGGCTCCGGGACGTCCTCGAGGAGGAGGGGCTCGCCGTCGCCGCGAGGGCGCCCGTGGAGGTCGAGGTCGGGGCGCTCTCCGCCGGCTTCGAGCTTCCCGATGCGGGCCTGACCCTCCTCGCCGACGGCGACGTCTTCCCCGAGGAGGTCCACCTCCACCGCGCCCGTCCGCGCCGCGGACGCTTCCTCTCGGACTTCCGCGACCTCGACGTGGGCGACTACGTGGTCCACGAGGACCACGGGATCGGCCGTTTCGAGGGCCTGGAGACCCTCGAGCTCCACGGCTCGGCCCGGGAGTTCATGGTCCTCTCGTACCGGGGCGGCGACAAGCTCAAGGTACCGATCGAGTCCTTCGACCGCGTGCAGAAGTACCTGGCCTCCGAGGGTCCCCGCCCCGCCGTCGACCGTCTCGGCAGCGGTAGCTGGGACAAGGTCAAGAGGCGCGTCAAGAAGGCGATGCGCGAGATGGCCGGGGAGCTGCTCAAGCTCTACGCCGAGCGCAAGTCGAGGCCCGGCCACGCCTTCGCCGGGGAGAGCCCCTGGCAGCGCGAGTTCGACGCCTCCTTCGAGTTCGAGGAGACCCCCGACCAGGCCGCCGCCATCGTCGACGTGTCCGGCGACATGCAGAAGCCCGAGCCCATGGACCGGCTCATCTGCGGCGACGTGGGCTACGGCAAGACCGAGGTGGCCATGCGCGCCGCCATGCGCGCCGTCCTCGACGGCAAGCAGGTGGCCGTGCTCACTCCCACCACGGTCCTCGCCTTCCAGCACTGGTCCTCGTTCCGGAAGCGATTCGCGCCCTTTCCGGTCAGCGTCGAGATGGTCTCCCGCTTCCGTCCCGCCCGGGAGGCGAAGCAGGTCCTCGAGGGGCTCGCCGCCGGGCGCGTGGACATCCTGATCGGCACCCACCGCCTGCTCTCGAAGGACGTGGTGTTCCGGGACCTGGGGCTCCTCGTCATCGACGAGGAGCAGCGCTTCGGCGTCTCGGCCAAGGAGCGCCTGAAGCAGCTCCGTACCAGCGTCGACTGCCTCACCCTCTCCGCGACGCCCATACCCCGCACGCTCCAGATGGGCCTCGCGGGGATCCGGGACATGTCCGTGATCGAGACGCCTCCGAAGGACCGCCTCGCGATCCAGACCTCGATCGTCCGCTTCTCCACCGAGCTGATCTCCACCGCGATCCGTCAGGAGCTGGCCCGGGAGGGCCAGGTCTTCGTCGTCCACAACCGGGTCGCCTCCATCGACGCCCTCGCCGCGATGATCCAGCGCGAGGTACCCGAGGCCAGGGTCGTGGTCGCCCACGGCCAGATGCCCGAGGCCCAGCTCGAGCGTCACATGATGAGCTTCGTGGAGGGCCGCACCGACGTCCTGGTCTCCACCACGATCATCGAGAACGGCCTCGACATCCCCCGGGCCAACACGATCGTCGTCAACCGCGCCGACCGCTACGGGCTGGCCCAGCTCTACCAGCTCCGGGGGCGCGTCGGCCGCTCCGACCGGCGTGCCCACGCCTACCTCCTGATCCCTCCCGACACAGTGCTCTCCGAGATCGCCCAGAAGCGCCTCGCCGCGATCCGCGACTTCTCCGACCTGGGCGCCGGCTTCCGCATCGCGGCCCTCGACCTCGAGCTGCGGGGCGCCGGCAACCTGCTCGGCGGGCAGCAGAGCGGGCACATCCTCGCCGTGGGCCTCGACACCTACGTGAAGCTCCTCGAGCAGACCATCCAGGAGCTCCGCGGCGAGGAGGTGGTCCCGGAGCAGGCCCGCACCGCCATCAACCTCCGGGTCGAGCTGCGCATTCCCGACGACTACGTGCCCGACCTGCACCAGCGCCTCGCGCTCTACAAACGCGTCAGCCAGCTCCAGGCGCCCCCCGAGCTGGAGGCGCTCCGGGGGGAGGTCCGGGACCGCTTCGGCCCTCCCCCTCCCGCCGTCCACCGGCTCCTCGACTTCGCCGCGCTGCGCCTGCGCGCCGGCGCTCTCGGCATCACCCAGGTCGACCGGAGCCGCGGCGGGCTCCAGCTCCATCTCGGTCGCCCCCTGCCCCCGGAGCACCTGGTCCGGTGCGTGGAGGCCCAACCCGGCTCCCGGCTGACCCCGGAAGGGCTGCTGGCGATCCCCGTGCCCGCGGGGACGGACCCCCTCGATGCCCTGCAGCGCCTGCTGGGCGAGCTGGAATCGGCCGGCGCGGCATCCGAAGCCGGTCTATAATCAGGGTTTACTGAGAGGAATGCGGGTTGCGGGTCAGATCGCGGTGATGCTCGTCCTCGGCGCCGTCGCTGGGTGCCGGGGTCCCCTCGCCGAGTCGAGCCTGCTTCGGCTGGGGGACCAGGTCGTGACCCGCGCTGAGTTCGAGCAGCACCTCCGGAGCATCGAGGAGCGCGACGGCCCGGTCGCCGACACCGTCCGCGCGACGCTGCTGCAGAGCTTTCTGGAGGAGCGCGTGCTCGTCCTCGAAGCCCGGGCCAACGGTCTCGTCGAGCCGGGCGCCTCGGCGGAGGACGAGCGGGACGCCGTGGAAAGGCTGCTCGCCCAGGAGGTCGTCGCGAGCGTCTCAATAACCGATGAGCGGATCCGGTCCTACTACGCGAGCCACGGCTCGGAGCTCCAGTCCCCGGAGACGATCACGCTGCGGCAGATCCTCGTCCCCACTCTCAACGAGGCCCGGGACGTGAGACGCCGGCTCCACAAGGACCGGCGCAGCTTCGAGCAGCTCGCCCGGACCCGCTCGCGCTCCCCCGAGGCGACCAACGGCGGCCTGATGGGCACCTTCGAGCGGGGTCAGCTCCCCCCCGACCTGGAGGAGGCCGGCTTCGGGCTCGAGCCCGGGCAGATCGGCTCGATCGTCGAGACCCCCCTCGGCTTCCACGTGCTGAGGGTCGACGCCCGGACCGACGCCAAGGAGCGCACCCTCGAGGAGTGCCGGGAGGAGATCCGGAGCGAGCTGTTCCGGGAGGAGTACGCCGCCGCCGTCCGACGTTACGTGACCGCGCTCCTGGAGCGCGCCGAGGTGAACCGATGAAGCTGCGAGCCCCGACCATCCTCTCCTGCCTGGCCCTGAGCGCGGCCGGCGGCCTCTCCGCCGAGGTGATCGAGCGGGTCATCGTCGCCGTCAACGGCGACATCGTCACCCTCTCGGAGTTCGAGGCCCGCCAGCTCGGAGCGATCCAGGCCGCGCGCATCGGCCAGGACCAGATCCCCGCTTTTCTCCAGGAGAACAACGCGCGCCTGCTCCAGGAGGCCGTTGACGAGCTGCTCGTGATCCAGCGCGCCGATCAGCTCGGCCTGCGCCTCCCCCCGGGTGCCATCGACGAGGTCGTGCGCAAGAACATCATGGAGCAGCACAAGATCGCCAACGAGGCCGAGCTGCAGCGTCAGCTCCGCAGGGAGGGAATGACCCTCGACGACCTCAAGCGGCAGATCGAGCGGTCGATCCTCCACCGGCAGGTCCTCTCCACCGAGATCCCCCCCTCCACCGTCACCGAGGCCGAGGCCCGCACCTACTACGACGAGCACCAGGACGAGTTCACTCGCCCCGCCACGATCAAGCTCGCCGAGATCTTCGTCGACGCCGACCGACCCGACGCGCTGCAGCGGGCCTCCGAGCTGCGGCAGCGCGCCGTCGCCGGGGAGGACTTCGCGGTGCTCGCCCGCAGCGAGTCCGACGCCGCGACCGCCGAGTCGGGGGGCGACCTGGGCACCCTCGTCCTCGGTGAGATCAACCCGGACATCGAGAGGATCGCCGGGGGGCTCGAGCCGGGGGGCATCTCCGAGCCCCACCAGACCCTGGCCGGCTATCGGATCCTGCGCCTCGTCGAGCGCACCGACGCGAGCGTCGACCCCTTCGAGACGGTGAAGCAGAAGATCCTGGGCGACCTCAGCTCCGCCCGCCGCCGCGAGGACTTCGAGAGCTACGTGGCGAAGCTCCGGGAGGACGCCATCATCGACGTCCGGGTCCGCGAGGTCGGGCTGCAGCTCGACGCTCCCACCGGCCCCAACCTGATGGAGGAGGCCCGCACCGCCGCCGAGGATGCGCCGGCCGAGGACGCGAGCGCCCCCGAGGCCGGGGCCGAGGACGACGAGTTCTCCGTCTCCGGCTCGTCCCGCCCCGAGCGCGTCGTGCCGGGGCAGGCCCTGGACGAGCCGGCCCCCCCGCAGCCCCCGCCGCCTTCGGTCCCCGGGGACGAGTCGGACGAGTCCGACGAGGAGTGATCCGGGCTTCGGGGGACGACGGCTTCTTCGCCCGGGTCTACGCCGCGGTCCGTGAGATCCCCCGGGGCCGTGTCGCCACCTACGGGCAGGTCGCCCAGCGCCTCGGCGTCCCCCGGGGTGCCCGTGCCGTGGGCTGGGCCCTGCGCGCCCTCGACCCCCGCGGCGAGCGCCGCGTCCCCTGGCACCGCGTCGTCGCCCACGGCGGCCGCATCTCGCTGCGCGGCGGCAGCGGACCGAAGGAGCAGCGCCGAAGACTGCGCGCCGAAGGAGTGAGGTTCGTCGAGGGCCGCGTCGACCTGGGCCGGCACGGGATGACCGCGGCCGCGGCCCGCCGGCGGGGCGATTCAACTCAAGACTCATAACTCAGAACTCAAAACTGGCGCCTGACGACCCGTGACCGCCCCCGACCTGGAGCTCTTTCTCACTAGCCTCGAGGCCCAGCTCTCGAGGCTGCGGGGCCGTGCCGTCACGCTCTCGCCCCGGGACTTCGCCCTGGCGCGGGGCTGGTACGAGGCGGGGATCTCCGCGGAGCGGGTGGGGGATGCCCTGGAGCGGGCCCAGGCCGAGGGTCAGGGGCCGACCTCCCTCGCCTACGTGCGCCGGCAGGTCGAGGCCCGTCCCGGACGTCTGGGGTCGCGCCGGAGGGAGAGCCCGGATGCGGAGCCGCCCGAGAGCACGGCCCCGCCCCTGGCCGCGCTGCACGCGGCTCTCGATGCCCTTCCCGAGTCCGCCCGCCCGGCCTTCTCGGATGTCCGGATCGCCCTCGCCGCCCTCGACCCGAACCCCGCTCCCGACGTCCTCGCCCGGCTCGACCGCGCCCTGGACGCGGCGGCCCTCGCCGCCGTCCCCGAGCCCGAGCTCTCCCGCTGGCGCGCCCAGGCCGCCCGCGCTCGCAAGCGCCAGCCCAGCCTCTCTCCCGAGGCGTTGCACGAAGCCGAGCACCGGACGCTGGTCCGGAAGGCGAGGGAGTTCTGGGGGTTGAGGGGGGTCTAGCTCGCTTCGGCTTCCGCCGCCACCACGTCGAACTGCTCCTGGTGCAGCAGCGCGTCGCTGTGGACGGTCACGGCGCTCCCCGTCAGCGCGGAGAGCTGGCGCAGCAGCTCGGCCTGCTCCCCCTTCATGGCCCGGGCCACCTCGGGGTTCACCCGCAGCGTCAGCGGCCGCCCCCGCATGTCCCCGGCCAGCTTGCGGATCTCGTCGTAGATCTCGGAGCAGACCGCGGCCACGTTCTTGACCATCCCGCTCCCGGCGCAGTAGGGGCAGGGCTGTCCCAGGCTCCGCTGCAGCGACTTCTTCACCCGCTTGCGGGTGAGGATCGCGAGGCCCACCTCCGCGACCGAGATCAGCTTCGAGGGCGAGCGGTCCTTCGCCAGCTCCTGCTCGAAGGCGCCGAGCACCTTGTTGCGGTTCTTCCGCTCCTCCATGTCGATGAAGTCCACCACCACGATCCCGCCCAGGTCCCGCAGCCGGATCTGCCGGGCGATCTCCCGGGCCGCCTCCAGGTTCGTCTTGAGGATCGTGTCCTCCAGGTTCTGCTTCCCGATGTATCGTCCCGTGTTCACGTCGATCGCCACCATCGCCTCGGTCAGGTCGATCACGATGTACCCACCCGACTCCAGCCAGACCCGGGGGCGGAGCGCCCGCTCCATCTCGGTGGAGACGCCGAACTCCTCGAAGATGTTGGGGACCGTCTCGTGGAGCTGCACGCGGGAGGTCAGCTCCGGCTCGAGCTGCGTCACCAGGTCGAGGGTGCGCTGGTACTCCTCCCGGTCGTCGATCCGGATCGAGGAGATCTCGTCGCTGAGCAGGTCCCGCAGCAGCCGCTGCACCAGCCCCAGCTCGTGGTACAGCACCGCGGGGGCCGCGGCGCGCTCGCCCACCGCCCGCACCTCGTCCCAGGTCCGGGTCAGGTAGCGGGCGTCCCGCTCGAAGTCTTCCTCGCTGCGCCCCATCCCCGCCGTGCGGGCGATGAAGCCGCCACCGCCCCGCTCCTGGCGCACCCGCTTCAGGATCGACTTGAGCCGCCGTCGCTCCGGCTCCTCGGCGATCTTCCGCGACACCCCCACGTGCTCCACCGTGGGCATGTAGACGAGGTAGCGCCCGGGCAGCGAGACGTGGGTCGTGATCCGCGCCCCCTTGGTTCCCAGGGGCTCCTTGACGACCTGCACCAGCACGTCCTGGCCGGGCTTGAGCTTCTCCTCGATCCGGGACTCCCGGCTGCCCCCCACCTCGTCGGGGGCGAGCAGGTTCTCGTCCAGGGCCTCGAAGACGTCCGCCACGTAGAGGAAGGCGTCGCGCTCGAGCCCGACCTCCACGAAGGACGACTGCATCCCGGGGAGGACCCGGGTGACGCGCCCCTTATAGATGTTGCCGAAGACGCCGCGCTGCGCGTGGCGCTCGATGAACAGCTCGCAGACCACGCCCTCCTCGACGAGGGCGACCTTGGTCTCCCGGGGGTTGCTGTTGACGATGATGTCGCGGGTCATGGAAGGGTCCTTCCATGAGCCGTCCCCTCGGCCGTTCGGCCGGGTTCCGTTCTCGCGCCGGAGGGCTTCGCTCGCCTCGTGGCGCGGGCGCGGTCCGCCAGGCGCACCCATCGGGGGCGCCTGCCGCGCGCAGCCCCGCCCGCGTCGTGCCGTCGGGGGGTGCTGCAGTGCAGAGGGGCGGCTCGTTGAGAGGTCGCCGAGAGCGGCGACGAAACTGTGAGTGGGGCGCTACACCCCGTGAGACCTGCACGCTGGTCAATTCGCGAAGCGTCGCATCCTGACGTTCAGGATCAGGCCGACGCCCAACAGGGATGAGAGCAGGGAAGAGCCGCCGTAGCTCATCAGCGGCAACGGGAGCCCTTTCACCGGTACCAGACCGGCCACCATGGCGGTATTGTACACGACCTGAAACGCCAGGCTGGCCGTGACGCCGGCCACGAGGAACGCTCCGGCGCGGTCCCGGGCCGTCATCGCCACCCCGAAGCACCTCCACAGCACGAACAGGTAGAGGCCGAGCGTGGCGGCCACGCCCAGGAAGCCCAGCTCCTCGGCCAGCACCGAGAAGATGAAGTCCGTCTGCCGTGCCGGCAGGTAGCCGAGCTGGCTCTGGCTCCCGCGCCCGTACCCCTTCCCGGTCAGGCCCCCGGAGCCCACGGCGATCTCCGACTGGATCTTCTGGTAGCCCGCCCCCATCGGATCCAGGGACGGGTCGAGGAACGTGTAGACGCGCTGCTTCTGGTAGTCCCGGAGCGCGAACTTCCAAGCGAAGGCCCCGACCAGGGTCATGGTCACGACCAGCCACAGGATTGCCCGCGGGCGCAGGCCGGCCAGGAACGCCACCGTCACGAAGATCGGCAGCAGCGACACGGCCGTGCCGAGGTCCGGCTGGGAGGCGATCAGCGCGGCCGCCGCGGCCACCGCCGCCCCGGGGCCTGCGAGATCCGTGAGCCCGAGTGTCTCCCTGCGGGACTCCGCGAAGATCTTCGCCATCAGCAGCGCCGTCAGCGGCTTCACGAACTCCGAGGGTTGCAGGCGCAGGCCGCCGCCCAGGCTGAGCCAGCGGTGGGTCTCCACCACTTCCTTCGAGAACAGCACGGCCACGAGGGCGGCCAGACCCAGCAGGTACAGCAGCGGCGAGCGGTCCACGAGCCGCCGGTAGTCGACGCTCGTGGCCAGGACGAGCAGGACCACCCCGAGCGCCAGCAGCGACAGTTGCTTCAGGTAGAGCCCTGCCGCCGGCCCGCTCCGCGTCACGCTGGCGATCGTCGCGACCCCGATCAAGCCGATCAGCAGCGCGGCCGCGAGCAGCGGCCAGTCCACGTTGGCCACGAGCCGCCGGTCAATCGCCATCGTCGCTCTCGGGAGCCGGCCCCTCCGGGCTCGCCATGGCCAGGGTCTCGTCCTGGCCCCGGCCGAAGTAGCGCACCAGGATCCGGCGCGCCACCGGCGCGGCCCCCAGCGAGCCGCTGCCGCTGTGCTCGACGATCACCGCGAGGGCGATGCTGGGGCTTTCCACCGGGGCGTAGGCCACGAACCACCCGTGGGCCCGGAGCGTCCGCGGGATCTCCTCTCCCTGTGGACGGCTGGCCCGGCCCACCACCTGGGCCGAGCCGGTCTTTCCCGCGATGGTGATGCCGGGGATGTGTGCCCTCCACCCCGTGCCGTGCTCCTCGACCACGGCGCGCATCCCGGCCCGGATCGCCTCGAGGGTCTCCGGTTTCAGGTCAAGCTCCCGTGGAGCCGGCGGCGGCACCGGCTTTCCTCCGACGGCCCGAACCAGGTGCGGCGTGACCAGCCGGCCGCTCGCCATCGCGGCCGCGACCCGCGCGAGCTGGATCGGGGTCGCCGTCACCTGTCCCTGGCCGATCGCCACCGACATCGTCTCCCCCGCGTACCAGGGCTTTCCCGCGACCCGCTGCTTCCACTCCGAGCTGGGCATCAGCCCCGACATCTCGTGGGGGAGGTCGATCCCCGTCGGCGCGCCGATCCCGAGGCGGGTCGCCCAGCTCGCGATCCGGTCGATCCCGAGCTGGACCCCCACACGCCAGAAGTAGACGTTGCAGGAGTGCTGGAGCGCCTGGCGTACGTTGACGGTACCGTGCCCGCCGGCGCGGTTGCAGTGGAAGACCGTGTCGTAGAGCGGCAGGACCCCGGAGCAGAAGAGCCGCGTCTGGGGCGTCACCACCCCCTCTTCGAGGGCGGCCGCCGCCACCACGAGCTTGAAGACGCTCCCGGGGGCGTACTGCCCCTGGATCACCCGGTTCATGAGCGGCTTCTCCTCGTCCTCGAGCAGCTCGGCCCAGCTCTGCTGTCCGATCCCGCCTGTGAACTGGTTCGGGTCGTAGGCGGGCGTGGATACCATGGCCAGGATCTCCCCGGTGCGGGGATCCAGCGCCACGGCGCTCCCCGGCTGGCCTGCCAGCGCGTCCTCCATGGCGCGCTGCAGGTCGGCGTCCAGGGTCAGGGTCAGGCTCGGCCCTTCCCGGGCCTGCCGGCGCTCCGCTTCCCCGACCTCCACGCCCCTGCTGTCCACGATGACCCGGCGCAGGCCCTCCTCGCCCATCAGCCTGGAGTTGTACTGCGCCTCGAGGCCGGCCTGTCCCACCAGCGTTCCGGGCCGCACTCCATCGAACTCGGGGAGCTGGAGCTGTCGCTCCGTGACCTCCCCCACCCGCCCCAGGGTGTGGGCGGCGTCCGTGGCGAGGGGATACGAGCGCAGCGGCACCACGTCCACGCTCACGTCGGGCAGCTCGTAGCGGCGCGCGTCCACCGCCGTCACGTCCTCCAGCGTCGCGTCGGACTTGACCACCACCGGCCGGAAGCGCACCCGTTGCCGGGCCAGTCGCTCCCGGATCGGCGCCTCTCCCATCTCCAGCGCCCGGGCCAGCCGCTCCACGGTCCGATCCAGGTCGTCCCCCCGCTCCGGCGCGATCGTCACGTTGAAGGCGGGCCGGTTCTCCACCAGCACCCGGCCCTCGCGGTCCAGCAGCCGCCCCCGGGGAGCGGCGATCGGCACGGTGCGCTCCCGGTTCTGGTTCGCGAGGCGCTGGTAGTAGAGGCCGCGGTGGATCTGCAGGTGCCAGAACGTCCCGATCAGCCCCAGCAGCAGCGTGACCACGACCCGCTGCACCACGCCGAGTCGTGCCTGGACGTCGCGCAGGTCCTCGTAGATCCGCATCGTCGCTACCGCCGCCGGGCCAGGATCCGCCGGCGCCGCTCGACGCCCTCGAACAGCAGCACCCCGGCGATCGCGTTCGCGTTGGCCCGGGCCACCAGCCCCGCGAAGCTGAGCTCCGCGATCGGCACCTGGAACAGCGCCGCCAGCCGCTCCAGGAGCAGCGCGTCCAGGAGCGTCGCGCCGAACACCGCGATCAGCCGCGGCGCCGAGCCCACCAGCACGAAGCGCTCGCTCGCCAGCCCCACCGCGAAGCCCACCAGCAGCTTCGTCAGGCCGCCGAAGCCCACGATCGGGCCCCCGAACTGGATGTCCTGGATCCAGCCGGCCGCCGCGCCGACGAGCGTGCCCTGCAGCTCCCCTCCGGTCAAGCCGAAGTAGACCACCACCAGCAGGAACGGGTCCAGCAGCCAGGCGTAGCCGGGGGAGATCCGCGACACTGCGGTCTGCCACAGCAGCGCGCCCAGGAGCGCCCCGGCGGCGACCAGCGCCCTCACCGCACGCTCTCGGTCAGCTCGGGCTCGTGCTTCTCGTCGGTCACGATCAGCACCCGTTCGAGGCGGTCGAAGCGCGCCGAGGGGGTCACCCGGATGTCCCGGAACAGCCCCGCGTCCGGCGCCACGGCGCGGACCCGCCCCACCATCAGCCCCTTCGGGAAGATGCGGTCCAGCCCCGACGTGACCACCACGTCGCCCACGGCCACCTCGGCGTAGCCCGGGACGTAGTTCATCACGAGGTCCGAGGTCCCCGAGTCGGCCACGCCCACCTGGCCGGACACGACCCCCGCCACCCCCGTGCTCTCGATCATCACCCCGACCCCGCAGTCGCGGTCGAGGAGCAGCTGGACCCGTGCCGCCAGGGGGCCCAGGGACACCACCCGCCCCACGACACCCGAGGAGCTGAGCACCGCGGCGTTCAGCCGTACGCCCGACGCGCTCCCCTTGTCCACGGTGATTGTGCGGAACCAGGGGACCCCTTCCCGGGCCACCACCTCCGCGGTCACCGACTCGTAGGGCAGGATGCGCTTCAGTCCCAGCAGCTCCCGGAGCTTGTCCGTCTCCCGGGCCCGCGCCCGGAGCTGCTGCAGCTCGCGCCGGGCGGCCTCCAGCTCGTCCTCCAGGCGCTCCTTCTCGGCCCGGGCCCCTCTCAGGTCCAGGTAGCCCGACCACAGCCCCCCGGCGCCCTGCATCGCTCCTCCGACCGCGCGCTGCGGCGGCGACAGCACCGAGAACACGATGCGGTCGAACAGCGTCTGCCCGGCTCCGGCGTCCACCTGTCGCGTGATCGCCACCAGGTGGCCCAGGACCAGCGCCACCACCAGCAGCCGCGTGCGGCGCGCCGAGCCCGCTGCGATCACGTTCGCGAAGCCAGCCTGCTCACCGCGCGCCCGCCCGGGTCAGTCCAGGCTGATCTTGCGGAGCAGCTCGAAGTCCGAGAGCATCTTGCCCGTCCCGAGCACCACCGAGCTGAGGGGATCGTCCGCCACCGACACCGGCAGCCCCGTCTCCTCCCGGAGCAGCTTGTCCAGGTTCTTGAGCAGGCTGCCGCCCCCGGTGAGCACGATCCCCCGGTCCACGATGTCCGCCGACAGCTCCGGGGGCGTCCGCTCCAGGGCCACCCGCACCGCGTTCAGGATCGTCGCGATCGGCTCGCCCAGCGCCTCCCGGATCTCGGCGTCGGTCACGCTCAGGGTCTTGGGGATCCCCTCGATCAGGTCCCGCCCCTTCAGCTCCATCGTCACGGGCTCGTCCAGCGGGAAGGCGCTCCCGATCTCCAGCTTGACCTGCTCGGCGGTGCGCTCCCCGATCAGCAGGTTGTACTTCTTCTTGATGTACTGGATGATCGCCTCGTCCATCTCGTTGCCCGCCACCCGCACCGACTTCGAGTAGACGATCCCCGCCAGGGAGATCACGGCGATGTCCGTGGTCCCTCCTCCGATGTCCACCACCATGTTCCCCGAGGGCTCCGTGATCGGCAGCCCCGCCCCGATCGCGGCCGCCATCGCCTGGTCCACGAGGTAGACCTCGGCGGCCTTCGCCTTCAGGGCCGAGTCCTTCACCGCTCGCTTCTCGACCTGGGTGACCTCCGAGGGGATCCCGATGATGATCCGGGGCCGCACCAGGGTGTTCCGGTTGTGGGCCTTGCGGATGAAGTGGCTGAGCATCTTCTCGGTGATCTCGAAGTCCGCGATCACCCCGTCCTTCATCGGGCGGATCGCGACGATGTTCCCCGGCGTCCGGCCCAGCATCTCCTTCGCGTCGCCCCCCACGGCCTCGACCTTCCCGGAGATCTTGTTCACCGCCACGATCGACGGCTCCGAGACCACGATCCCCTTGCCCCGGGCGAAGACCAGGGTATTGGCCGTGCCGAGGTCGATCGCCAGGTCGCTCGACAGGAAGCTCAGGTTGAACACGGAACGCAGGTTCATCGGGTGTCGCGAAGCTCCAGAGAGGGGCGGTCAGACCGCCACTTCGATACCGTTCTTGTCGCGCTCCTTGACCCGGTACATCGCCTGGTCCGCCTTCTGGATCAGGCCCTCGGGCGTCTGGGCGTGCTCGGGGAACGACGAGATGCCGAAGGACGCGGAGATCCTGGCGTCGAACCCGTGACTCTTGAGGAAGCTGTGGACCTCGATCGACTTGCGGATCCGCTCGGCGATGACGAGCGCTCCCGCCGTCGGCGTCTCCGGAAGCAGCACCACGAACTCGTCCCCGCCGTAGCGGGCCAGCACGTCGGTGTCCCGGACCGCCTCCCCGAGGATCCGGCCCACCTCGGTCAGCGTGCTCGACCCCGCCAGGTGGCCGTGCTGGTCGTTGATCCCCTTGAAGCCGTCCAGGTCCAGGAACACCACCGACAGCGGGATCGAGTGGCGGCGGCAGCGCTTCAGCTCCCGGTGCAGGAAATGGTTCAGGTAGCGCGAGTTGTACAGCTTGGTCAGGTCGTCGGTGATGGTGAGCTGCTCCGCCTTCTGGAACAGGAACGCGTTCTCGATCGCGATCGCGCACGGGTCCACCAGCGTCAGCAGGATCGCGAGGTCGCTGCGGGTGAAGCGGCCGCCGGTCCGGTTCACCACCTGCACCACCCCGATCGTCCGCCCCCGGGAGATCAGCGGCGCGCACATCAGCGAGCGCGTCTTGAAGTCCGACTTCGCGTCGATCCGCGGGTTGAAGCGCGGGTCCTTCGCCGCGTTGTTCACGATCGCCGGCTTCCCCGTCTGGGCCACCCAGCCCGCCACGCCTTCTCCCAGGTCGATGCGGGCCCCCGAGATCTCCCCGCCCTTCTCCCCGAGCGCCATCTCGAAGGAGAGCTGCTTCCCCTCCTCGTCCACCAGCAGCATCGACCACGCCTCGGAGGGGATCAGGCGCTGCACCTTGGCCATCACCAGCTCGATCACCTTGCGCGGCTCCAGGATCGAGTTCGCCGTCTTCACGATGTCGGTCAGGATGACCAGCTTCTCCGAGCTGGTCCTCACCGCCGAGGCCGCCAACGCGCCGTGGCGCCCCCCCTCCCGGGCCGCGCCGAAGCGGGCCGCGATCTCGGACCCCGGGGGCTGTCCCGGGGCCCAGCACCCGAGGTGGAAGTCGAAGCCGAGCTCGGCCGAGCGCCGGATCAGGCGGGCGTCGGAGCTGGCCGACAGGCTCGCCACCGGCTCCCCGTTCAGGCGGTCCCGCAGCGCGTGGAGCGCCGCCGTCCCGCCCCGGAGGCCCAGCTCCACCAGCGCGCCGTCGATCCCCGCCAGGTCGAGCTGGCGCCGGCCCAGCGTCTTCGGGTCGCGCACCTCCAGTTCCAGCCCCCTGGCCCTGGAGCGCCCCAGCCGGCGCGCCAGGCCCGGTCCGCAGAAGACCGCGATGCGCATCCCGCTCACCGGCCCGGGGTGACGCGTCGCACCAGCTGGCTCACGCCACCGTTGCGGGCCACCGCCCGCACCACCAGGTCCTGGGCGCCGCCGCCGGACATGTTGACGTACTCGTCGAAGCTCCCGTCCCCCTGGGTCGGGACCTCGTAGCCGTTGATCGTCACCGACGCCCCCGGGGCCGACTTGCCGCTCACGTGCACGATGTTGCCGCGCACCTGCAGGTCGAAGGACAGCTCCGGTCCCCCCGGCGCGCTCACGATCGTGAAGCTGCGCGCGGCCGAGGGCTCGCCCTCGCCGCCCCCGGGACCGATCGCCGCCACGCGCCAGTGGTAGCTCCCCTGGCTCAGCCGCGGCAGCTCCAGCGCGGTGCCCGTGACGCCGCCCCGATCCACGACCTCGTCGGCGAAGCTCGCCTCCGTGCTCACCACCACGCGGTAGCTCGCGGCGTTCGGCACCCTCTGCCAGCTCAGCCGGTTCGGGTCCCGCGGCGGCACCGCTTCGGGGACCTGGGCCGCGTCCGCCGGTGCCGCCAGGGTCGGCGCCGCGGGGAGCTGGAGCTTGGGCCCGGCCTGCCCGTCCGCGCCCACCCGCACCCCTTCGTTCTCCGACAGCTCCACCGTCTCGCCGCTCGTGGTCTCGACGCGGCCCTGGCCCCGGAACAGGCGCAGGTCGCTCTCGCCGCTCGCGTCCACCCGCACGTTGGCGCTGGCCCGCTCGCTGATCTCGCTGGTCAGCGACGGTGTCGAGACCGAGGTCGTCCCCTCGGAGCGCTGCCGGTCGAAGTTCACCTCCCCCGACGAGACGAACCAGGCCGCCCGGCGTTGTCGCGTGCGCGCGTCCTTCTGGATCGTGATCAGGCTCTCGGGCCGCAGGTTCACCAGCGTGTCGTCCAGGAAGGAGATCTCCGCCGTCGAGCGCACTCCCGTCCGCACCCGGTCCTGGTCGTGGAGCGGATCCTGCGACGCGGCGTCGCCCCACACGAAGATACCCAGCGGCAGCACCTTCACCGACCCGTCCAGGGCCTCGAACTGGGCGGTCTTGTCCCGCTCCACGTCGTTACCGCCGCCGCTTTCGTCCGGCGGCGCCACCAGCGCGAAGTAGACCACGGCCGCGATCAGCGCGACGAAGGCCCCGACCCCGGCGTACAGGCGCCGCGGCGACGAGCCCACGTCCCAATCGCCGCCGCCGGCTTGCGCTGCCGGATCCTGCTCGGTAGTCATCTCTAGCGCGACCCGCGGGCCGACACCCCGTCGCCGAAGGTGCCCCCGCCGGAATCCCTTCAGTTCAAGCCACTTAGCAACGCAGCATTGTAGACGGCCCGGCCCGGCACGGCAAACGCGCGCTGGTTCGCCCGCCCCGGGCCGTGGCACCGCTCTCCGGGGCCCGCCGGGGGGGCCCCGCTTGCGGCCCGCGTCCCCACAGCCCTAGAATCGCGAGTTTCCGGGGCAGCACCGAGAAGTCTCGAAGAGGAGCGCGAGCGGACATGGCTCTCCAGTACATGCGGCGGCACAAGGACTGGCTGAAGTACTTCTTCGTCCTGGTGATCGCGGCCTTCATCTTTCTCTACGTTCCCGAGTTCCAGAACATGAGCGCGGGCACGCCCAGCGAGCCCATCGGCCACGTGGGCGACGACGTCATCACCGTGGGCGAGTTCCAGCGCGCCTACGTCGACCAGCGGCGTTTCTACCAGCGGCTCTACCAGGGGCGGCTCGACGCCGACGCCCTCGAGAGCCTCGGCCTCGGCGAGCGCGCCTTCGAGCAGCTCGTCGTGCAGCGGCTCGTCTCCCGCGAGGCGGCCCGGCTGGGCATCGAGGTCAGCGACGCCGAGGTCCGCCAGCGGCTCACCAGCTCTCCCGAGTTCCAGGAGGACGGCCGCTTCGTCGGCGCCGCGCGGATCCGGGCGCTCCTCGACCAGCAGGGCGTCAGCGTGGCCGAGTTCGAGCGCCAGCTCCGGGACCAGATGCTCCAGGAGAAGCTCGAGGCCCTCGTCACCGACGCCGTCGTCCCCACTCCCCGGGAGATCGAGCGCGAGTTCCGCCGCCGCACCGAGCGCGTCCGGCTCGGCTACGTCGCCGTCGCGGCCGAGCCGTTCCGCAGCGAGATCGAGATCGGCGACGAACAGGTCCGCGCCCACTTCGAGTCCGACCCCGAGGCATACCGCCTCCCCGAGCGCCGCGTGCTCTCCTACCTGCTCGTGGATCGCGAGGCGCTCCGCAGCCGCGTCACCGTCACCGACGCCGACACCCGCACCTGGTTCGACGGCAACCTCGACCAGTTCCGGATCCCCAAGCAGGTGTGCGCGAGCCACGTCCTGATCAAGAGCCCGGGTGAGGCCCGCACCGAGTCCGAGGCGCGCGCCCGCGCCGAGCGGGTCCTGGAGCGGGCCCGTTCGGGGGAGGACTTCGCGGCCCTCGCCGAGGAGGTCTCCGAGGACGCCGGCTCGGCCACCCTCGGCGGCGACCTCGGCTGCTTCGAGCGGGGCCGGATGATGCCCGAGTTCGACGCCGCCGCCTTCGAGCTGGAGACGGGCGAGATCTCCGAGCTGGTGGAGACGAGCCTCGGCTTCCACGTCATCCGCGCCGACTCCGTGCGCGAGGAGAGCGTGCGCGCCTTCGAGGAGGTCCAGGAGGCGATCCGGAGCCGTCTCGTGGCGCAGCGTGTGGAGGAGCGCCTCGGCAGCATCGCCCAGGGCGTCGCCACCAGCCTACGGGACGCTGCGAGCCTCGAGGAGGCCGGCACGCCTCACGGGCTCAGCGTGGCCCGCAGCGGGCCCCTCGCCCCCGGGGACTCCCCGGAGCCGCTCGGCTCGCCCCTGATCCCCGCCCGCGCCTTCGAGATGTCTGCCGGCGAGCCCGACCCCGACCCCTTCGCGGTGTCCCGCGGCGTCGTGTTCGTCGAGCTGGTCGAGGTTCAGCCGCCCCGGGTGCCCGAGCTCGAGGAGGCCGCCGACGCGGTCCGGGCCGACCTGCTCGAGGCCGAGGCCCTGGAGCGCGCCCGTGCCCGCGCCGCCGAGCTCGCCGAGCGCGCCGCCTCCCGCGGCCTCGAGCGCGCCGCCGGCGACATGGGCCTGGTCCGCGAGGAGACCCCGAGCCTCGTGGGGCGCGGCGAGCCCCTCGGCGAGCTCGGCCTGGGCGCCGCCCTGGAGGCCGCCGCCTACGGCTCGACCCCGGGCCTCGTCTCCGACCCCGTCCGCACGTCCTCCGGCTACGCCGTCATCGAGGTGCTCGAGCACGAGCCCTTCGACGCGTCCCGGCTCCAGGAGCAGAGGCCCGAGATCGCCCGCACCCTCCTGCAGCAGAAGCGCAACCAGGCCTTCCAGGCCTGGTTGAACCAGGTCCGCCGCGCCATCGAGGTGGATCGGGTGCCGGAGGTCTACGAGAGGGTCGTCGGAGGCTGACTCAAAACTAGGAAGGCGGCCGCTCTTGCTCACGGAAGTGAGCCAGAGCGTCCGGCTCCGACCCGAAAATCTCGAAGATCGGCAGCAGGCGGGCCGTGTACAGGGTCGAGTGAACCCGCTCGCTCACCTTGAGCAGCTTCAGCGTGGCCCCCAGGCGCTTCGCGGTGCGCAGGCCCCCCACCAGCTCCCCCACCCCCGCGCTGTCCATGAAGGTCACCGCCGACAGGTTGAGCAGGATCTTGCGCCAGTTCTCCGCCAGCAGCTCGTCGATGGTGTCCCGCAGGATCTGGTCGCCCAGGCCCGCCGTCAGCTTCCCCTGCAGGTCGACCACGACCACGTCGTCGACCTTCCGGATCTCCACGTGCATGGCGCGGATTCTACTCGACCAGCACGACCTTGAGCGGGTCCGTCTCGACGATCCGCAGCTCCACGGAGCACTCCGGGCAGTTCACGGTCTCCCCCACGTCCAGGTCGTACTCGTCCATCTCCAGGTCGCTGTCGCACTCGGGACATCTCGACATCTACAGCTCCTTCAGGGCCGCCAGCACCTGGTCTGCGTGGCCGTCCACCCTGACCCGGGGGAACACCTTGCGCACCGTCCCCCCGGCGTCGATCAGGAAGGTGGACCGGATCATCCCCGTCACCTTCTTCCCGTACATGAGTTTCTCGCCCCAGGCGCCGTACTTCGTCGCCACCTTCTTGTCCGGGTCGGACAGCAGGTCGAAGCGCAGCCCGTGCTCCTTGCGGAACTTGGCGTGGGACTCCAGGCTGTCCGGGCTCACACCCAGCACCACGGCGCCCGCACTCCTGAGCTTCGCCATGCTCGCCTGGAACGCGCAGGCCTCCCTCGTGCACCCCGGGGTGTTGTCCCGGGGGTAGAAGTACAGCACCACGGTCTGGCCCCGGAGCGCGCTCAGCCGGACCGGCTCGCCGCCGGTGGCCGGCAGCTCGAAGTCGGGGGCCTTCCGACCTTCCTTGATCATCGCCCTTCGTCCTCCTGAGTATGGCGCCATGCTACAGCAGTCTTCAGTAGTCGGTAGTCAGTTCTCAGTGGCGGAAGCGGCCCGGGCCGGGGGGGCCGGACCGGCCACTCCGACTGCGAGCTGAAGACTGATGACGGACAACTGAAACACGCTAGAATCCGCCGATCCGAGGCGCGCGCAGCCGCGCCCTCCCCAGGAGAGACCTTGAAGTACAGCGACGCAGGTGTCGACCGCGGCGCCGCGGACGGCGCCAAGCAGCGCATCGGAGCGCTCGCCCGGGCCAGCTTCAACGCCTCGGTCCTCACCGAGATCGGCTCCTTCGGCGGCATGTTCCGGCCCGACTTCGCCCGCTACCGGGATCCCGTCCTGGTCGCCTCGGCGGACGGGGTGGGGACCAAGATCAAGGTCGCCATCGCCGCCGACCGTCACGACACCATCGGCTACGACCTCGTCGCCCACTGCGTCGACGACATCCTGGTTCAGGGGGCGGTGCCGCTCTTCTTCATGGACTACGTCGCCTTCGGCCGGCTCGACCCCGGGCGCGTCGAGGCCGTCGTGTCCGGGGTGGCCCGGGCCTGTCGCGAGCTCGACTGCCCGCTGCTCGGGGGCGAGACCGCGGAGATGCCCGGCACCTACGCCGAGGACGACTACGACCTGGCCGGGTTCATCCTGGGCGTCGTCGAGCGCGAGCGCGCCCTCACCGGGGAGGCCGTGCGCGAGGGGGACCACCTCCTGGGCCTCCCCTCCACCGGGCTCCACACCAACGGCTACAGCCTCGCCCGCAAGGCCCTCTTCGATGCCGCGGGCTACGCCCCGGCCACCCACATCCCCGAGCTGGGCAGCACCCTGGCCGACGCCCTGCTGGCGCCCCACCGCAGCTACCTGGCGGCCATCGAGCCGCTGCTCGAGCGAGGCCTGGTGAGCGCCCTGGCCCACATCACCGGCGGCGGCTTCCGGGGCAACGTCCCCAGGGTGCTCCCCGAAGGCCTGGGTGCCCGGATCCAGAAGGGCGCGTGGGAGGTCCCGCCGCTGTTCCGGCTCATCCAGCGCGCCGGGGACGTCCCCGAGGACGAGATGTACGACACCTTCAACATGGGCATCGGCATGGTCGCGGTCGTCCCCCCCGACCGGCTCCACGCCGTGGAGCACTCCCTCGAGCGGCGCGGGGAGACCAGCTTCGTCATCGGGACCGTCACGAGCGGCCGGGGGGTGGAGCTTCGGTGACCCGGATCGGCGTGCTCATCAGCGGCCGCGGCTCCAACATGGTCGCCCTCGTCCGTGCCGCCTCCGCCGGCCGGCTCGGCGCTGAGATCGCCGTCGTCGTCTCCAACGTCCCCGGCGCCCCCGGCCTCGAGCGCGCCCGCGCCGAGGGCGTCCCCGCCGTCGCCTGTCCCTCGCAGGGCCGCGGCCGCGAGGAGCACGAGGCCGAGCTGACCCGCATCCTCGAGGAGCAGCGCGTCGGCCTCGTCTGCCTCGCCGGCTACATGCGCCTGCTCTCCCCCGCCTTCGTCAGGCGCTGGGCGGGGCGCATCCTCAACGTCCACCCCTCGCTGCTCCCCGCCTTCCCCGGGCTGGAAGCCCAGCGCCAGGCCTTCGACCACGGCGTCAAGGTCAGCGGCGCCACTGTCCACCTCGTCGGCGAGGGGCTCGACGACGGGCCGATCGTGCTGCAGGAGGCGGTGCCGGTCCTCGAGGACGACGGCCCCGAGCAGCTCGCCGCCCGCATCCTCGAGGCCGAGCACCGCATCTACCCCGAAGCCGTGCGCCGCTTCTGCACGGGCCGGCTGCGGGTCGACGGCCGCCGCGTCCGCTGCGGAGCTCCCGCGTGAGCGACTACGACCGGCTCGTCCGCGGCTGCGTGGACGTCACCACCCCTGAAGCCCTGAGGCAGAAGCTCGCGAAGCGGCGCCCGCTCTGCGTCAAGGTCGGCTTCGACCCCACGGCACCCGACATCCACCTGGGCCACACCGTGCTGATCCGGAAGATGAAGGACTTCCAGGACCTCGGCCACCGCGTCGTGTTCGTGATCGGCGACTTCACCGGCATGATCGGCGACCCCACCGGCCGCTCCAAGGTCCGGCCGCCGCTCACCCGGGAGGAGATCGAGCGGAACGCCGAGACCTACCAGCGCCAGGCCTTCAAGATCCTCGACCGCGAGCGCACCGAGATCCGCTTCAACCGCGAGTGGCTCGGGGCCATGACCGCCGACGACGTGATCCGGCTCGCCGCCCGCTACAACGTCGCGCGCATGCTCGAGCGCCGCGAGTTCAAGCAGCGCTACGACGCCGGGCAGCCCATCTCCGTCCACGAGTTCCTCTACCCCCTCGCCCAGGCCTACGACTCCGTGGTCCTCGAGGCCGACGTCGAGCTGGGCGGCACCGACCAGCTCTTCAACCTCAACGTGGGCCGGGACATCATGCCCGGCTACGGTCTCGAGCCCCAGGTCGTCATGACCACGCCGCTCCTCGAGGGCACCGACGGCGTCGAGAAGATGTCCAAGAGCCTCGGCAACTACGTCGGCGTCACCGAGCCGCCGCTGCGCATGGTCGAGAAGCTCATGTCCATCTCCGACGAGCTGATGTGGCGCTACTACGAGCTGCTCACCGACGCGGGCCCCGAGGAGCTGCGCGCCGAGCGCGGGCGCGGCCGCCCCATGGACTCCAAGCTCGCCCTGGCGGAGCGGGTCTCCGGCGCCTTCCACGACCCCGCGGCCGGCCGCGAGGCGTGCGACGAGTGGCGCCGCGTCCACCAGCAGCGTGAGGTCCCCGCCGACATGCCCGAGCACGCCCTCGGCCCGGGGCCGCACCGGCCGCACGACATCCTCGTCAGCGTCGGTGCCGCCCGCTCCAGGAGCGAGGCGATGCGGTTACTGCGCCAGAAGGCGGTCAAGCTCGACGGCCGGACCGTCGAGGCGGGCGCCGAGGTCGACCTGGCGGCGGGGAAGAGCGCCGTGCTTTCGGTCGGGCCGAAGCGTTTCTTTCGGCTCAGCCCCACGGAGGCCCTTGACAGCGAGGCCGAAAGGCCCTAACTTCAGAGTTTGCCGGAGGGAGACGTAGACGGGCTACCCGCCGAGTCGCACCTCCTCTAAAAAGCTCATCAGAAAAGCGTTGACAGGGATGTCCTGTCTTCGATAGTCTGGGCGAGTCCCCTAAACGGGGTGGCTCTTTGAAAACTAGGTAGCGCGCACCATCCAATGGCGAGGTTTTTGGCCTCTAAGGACCAATAGTTCCTTCAGTTTGGGGAGGTCGCGAGGGGCGTCTTCGGACGTCTCGAGCGGCTTCCAAAGTTTAACTGGAGAGTTTGATCCTGGCTCAGAATCAACGCTGGCGGCGTGCCTAACACATGCAAGTCGAGCGAGAACGGGGGCTTCGGCTCCCTAGTAGAGCGGCGCACGGGTGAGTAACGCGTGGGTAATCAACCTTCGAGTGGGGAATAACAGCGGGAAACTGCTGCTAATTCCGCATGACATCCGCGGACTGCGGTCTGTGGATCAAAGCTGGGGAACTTCGGTCCTGGCGCTTGAAGACGAGCCCGCGTCCGATTAGCTAGTTGGTGGGGTAATGGCCTACCAAGGCGACGATCGGTAGCCGGCCTGAGAGGGCGGACGGCCACACTGGGACTGAGACACGGCCCAGACTCCTACGGGAGGCAGCAGTGGGGAATTTTTCGCAATGGGGGAAACCCTGACGAAGCAACGCCGCGTGGAGGATGAAGGCCTTCGGGTCGTAAACTCCTGTCAATCGGGACGAAAGCAGTCGGTCTAATACACCGTTCTGTTGACTGTACCGGTGGAGGAAGCTCCGGCTAACTCTGTGCCAGCAGCCGCGGTAATACAGAGGGAGCAAGCGTTGTTCGGAATTACTGGGCGTAAAGGGCGCGTAGGCGGTCTGACAAGTCCCGTGTGAAATCCCTCGGCTCAACTGAGGAATGGCACGGGAAACTGTCAGTCTTGAGTTCGGGAGAGGAAAGCGGAATTCCGGGTGTAGCGGTGAAATGCGCAGATATCCGGAGGAACATCGGTGGCGAAGGCGGCTTTCTGGACCGACACTGACGCTGAGGCGCGAAAGCTAGGGGAGCAAACGGGATTAGATACCCCGGTAGTCCTAGCTGTAAACGTTGAGTGCTGGGTGTTGAGGGTATTGACCCCTTCAGTGCCGAAGCTAACGCATTAAGCACTCCGCCTGGGGAGTACGGTCGCAAGGCTGAAACTCAAAGGAATTGACGGGGGCCCGCACAAGCGGTGGAGCATGTGGTTTAATTCGACGCAACGCGAAGAACCTTACCGGGGTTTGAACTGTACGGGATCGCTGCAGAGATGTAGTTTTCCTTCGGGACTCGTGCAGAGGTGCTGCATGGCTGTCGTCAGCTCGTGTCGTGAGATGTTGGGTTAAGTCCCGCAACGAGCGCAACCCTTGCCTCCTGTTGCCAACAGGTAATGCTGGGCACTCTGGAGTGACTGCCGGTGATAAACCGGAGGAAGGTGGGGATGACGTCAAGTCCTCATGGCCTCTATGCCCCGGGCTACACACGTGCTACAATGGCCGGTACAAAGGGCTGCAAAACCGCGAGGTGGAGCGAATCCCAAAAAACCGGTCCCAGTTCGGATTGGAGTCTGCAACTCGACTCCATGAAGTTGGAATCGCTAGTAATCGCGGATCAGCATGCCGCGGTGAATACGTTCCCGGGCCTTGTACACACCGCCCGTCACATCACGAAAGCTGGCTGTACTAGAAGCCGTCAGGCTAACCCGTAAGGGAGGCAGACGTCCACGGTATG
>Ga0299906_10000387_pt1 | contig 42072 bp, 35 predicted proteins | sample RVTome_14_FD_200259 | JGI IMG/M metagenome (GOLD analysis project Ga0299906, IMG submission 200259) | Soil microbial communities from uranium-contaminated site in the Upper Colorado River Basin, Wyoming, United States - RVT145D125 (version 2) ... | reverse complement strand
CGCCCTTGCTCCAGGCACACGCAGGAGCAGGACGATCGGAGCGTGAGGAGGGAAGCCTCTGGCGAAGAGGCCACCGTGGCGCCGCATGGCAACGACGTCCGGTGCCCCCGTGTAACGCAACCGCAATGCCTGCACGGAATCGCGCGCCCTGGCGCGTGATTGCCGAGCACCGGAGGGGACAAAGTCCCCAATGAGCAGACTTTAGGTCGGCCTTCCTTGACCGCGTCGGGGTCTTTCAGGCGATCGTCGAGTAGTCGGGGCGGGCAGCGTTAGCTGCCCACGGCTTTGACCAGCTCGTCGAAGGGCGCGACGCCGCCGTGACCGCCCACGTGGGTGGTCACGCGCAGCCCCAGGTCCCGGACCGACTCCAGCAGGTGCGTCGCGGCCGGCGAGTTGCCGCCGCCGGTGCCGGGGAAGAACAGGTCGCTCTGGAAGAGCAGCCTGGCGCCGGGGACGTAGGCCAGGACGACCGGCTCGGCGTGCGGGCTCCCGGTGACGGCGTAGAGCTCGAGCGTCTGCCCGCCGTCGCTCAGCACGTACCTCTCGTCGAAGAGCTCCAGCGTGCCAACCGGCTCACCGGCCTGGCGCTTCATGGCAAGCATGTCGGCCGGCGCCGTGTGCGGAGCCTCGAGGATCGGCCGGAGCTCGGGCTCGTGTCCGCGCGCGGCCAGGATCGTGGCGCCGTGGGCGGCCATGCCGCGTATCCCACCGGAGTGATCGTAGTGGTGGTGCGTCACCGCGGCGTACCGGATCGGCTTGTCCGGGAACTGCTCGGCGAGCGCGCGCGCAAGCGAGTGGCTCTGCGCGTTGGTGTAGGCGGCCTCGACGACGGCCAGCCACTCTGGGAACTCCACGATCAGGCTGTTGTGGGAATACATGCGGGCGAAGTACACCCCGTCGGCCACGCGGGAGATCTCCACCATCGAGTACTCGCCGGCGGCGAGCGCCCGATCCACCTCGGCCTGCGCCTCGTCGGGGATGGCGAACACCTCGAGCGCCACCGCCTCGTCCACGGCCACGGAGGCGAACTGGACCTCGGAATACGGCTGGCCGTCCTTGCGCACCGTGATCCGGTGGGGCAGGGTGAGGCCGTCCACGGCCCGGTAGTCGCCGAAGATGTACTGGGCCGTCACGTCACCGAGCATGGACTCGGTGTCGAGCACCTCGTAGCCGGCCAGCAGGCCGGTATCGGGATCGAAGAACACGGTGGCCGACTGACCCGAGGGCAGGGTCGCCGCGGTCGAGGGCAGCGTGCGTCCATCGAGCTCACCCTCCTGCGGCGGCCCCTCGGCGGCCGTGTCGGCCGCGGCGAGCGCCACGGTGACGACGTTGCGACGGAGCAGGAACTCGGGGGAGTTCTGCGTGCCCCAGCTGAAGAGCCCCGACGGGGACATCACGGCCAGCGGCCGCTCGTCCACGCGCTCGAGGCCGACGCCGGCGCCGTCCTTGCTCGTCAGCACCTCCTGCCGGTGCTGGAAGAAGCCGGACGGGGTGGTGACCTCGTAGTCGAGCGCGGCCCGGCCTCCGGCCAGGTCCACCGTCTCCACGACGTTGGCCAGCATGGCCGTGCCGTGGGCATCGCCCGCACGGAGGGTCTGCCCGATGCGGGACCGCGTGCCCTCTCCGCCCCGCATGACGAGCGTCTGCACGCCGCGAAGCGCATCGGCACCGCCCATGGCCGCGACCGCGTCCTGCGCGAGGCCGCGTCCAGCCGGTGCGCTGGAGCACGCGGCCATCACGAGCGCCATCCCTGCCACGATCAGCGGTCGTCCTCCTGCCATGCCTGCCTCCTCGCACGGTGGCGCCTGAACCACCACCAGATCTGTAATGGGGTCGGGCGTCATGCGACTAGTGTCCTGGAACCGAAGTTCGGTGACGAAAGGCGGGAGGCCCCGCCCGGGCGTTTCGTTACCGAACTTCGGTTCCAGGACACTAGACTCTAGCAGGGTACGAGGTGAACCGGACTGGACTCCTCCTGGGTGCGGTGGCCGCCCTCCTGCTCGCGGCGGGCCCGCTCGGCACGCGGGCTGGCTTGTGGCCGTTCACGGTGGGCTTCCTGCTGCTGGGGCTCAGCCTGGTGCTGGGGCTGGCCGCCGCGTCCGTGTGCCTGGCCGCCGGGACCCGCACGGGCCAGTGGGGGCTGGCGCTGGCGGGCATCGGCGTCGGCCTGGCCGTGGTGAGCGTGCCCACGTTCGCGATCCTGTCGGCGCGAGGGGCGCCAGGAATCCACGACGTCACGACCGACACGGAGGATCCGCCCGCGTTCGCGGCGGCGGTGCCTCTGCGGGCCGGCGTCAACACCGCCGACTACGGCGGCGCCGAGGTGGCCGCGCAGCAGCGGCGCGCCTATCCGGACATCGAGCCGCTCGTCCTGCCGGTCGATCCGGCGGCGGCGTTTGCGCGCGTGCTCGCGGCGGTACGCGAGCTGGGCTGGGAGCTGGTGGCGAGCGACCCCACGGCAGGGCGGCTCGAGGCGGTGGACACGACGTTCTGGTTCGGCTTCAAGGACGACGTCGTCGTACGCCTGCGCCCCGTGCCCGGCGGCACGCGAGTCGACGTGCGATCCAGTTCACGCGTCGGCGTCGGCGACCTGGGCACCAACGCGACGCGTGTGCGCGAGCTGCTGGCGCGCGTGCGCGAGGCACCGGTGGCGGCAGTCGAGTAGGGGGATACCCGTGCGAGAGCCACAGACGACAGCGGCAGCGATGATCCGGGGCGCACGCCGGACGGGAAGCCGGTGGGGCAGGCTGGTCGTGCTCGTCGTCCTGCTGGTCCCGGCGCCGGCGGTCTCCCAGGAGCTCGACCCCGAAGAGGTTCGTGTGGCCGCCGGGCGGGCCCTCGCCCCCATCCAGCGGGCGCAGTCCACGTGGTACACGGACAACAAGCAGGTCTGCGCGTCGTGTCATCACCAGTACCAGCCGGCGCTGGCGTACCGCGCCGCGCGCGAGCATGGCGTGTCGGTCGACGAGGGTCTGGCTGGCGCCGACGCCAGGCGCGCCTTCTCGTTCGCGGACGTGGATCGTGCCGTGCAATACAGCTACGTCATCGAGCCGGCGATGGACGACGCCTATCGCCTGGTGGCCGCGCACGCGGCCGGTGTCGGGCCGAATCTCGGCGCGGCCATCTACGCGCGCCTGCTCATCTCGCGTCAGAACCCGGCGGGAGACTGGGACGGCTTCCACCAGCGTCCGCCGTCGTCGTACAGCCGTGTCACGATGGCCGCGCTCGGGTTGCGCGCCGTGCAGCTCTATCACCATCCGTCGCAGGAGGAAGCAGCCGAGGCCGCCGTTGCGCGCGCCCGTCGCTTCCTCGAGGAGGCGACCCCGCGCGACACGGAGGAGCAGGCCTTTCGACTGCTCGGCCTGCGGTGGGCCGGCGCCGACACCCGTTCGTTGCAGCAGCTCGCCCGCCTGCTGAAGGCCACGCAGCGCGAGGACGGCGGGTGGAGCGCTGTGGCCGGGAGGGGCAGCGACGCGTACTCGACCGGACAGGCACTGGTCGCGCTGCACGACGGCGCCAGCGTCGCGTACCTGGATCGGTCGTACCGACGGGGCGTCGAGTTCCTCCTCGGCGCGCAGGCGGCCGACGGCACGTGGCACGTCCGATCGCGCCTGCACGCCCCGGCACCCGTGAGCCCGCCGTACTTCGACGCCGGCTATCCGAACGGGCACGACCAGTTCATCTCGATGCAGGGGGCGAGCTGGGCCGTCATGGCGCTCGCCTATGCGCTCGACCCGGTGGTCGAGCCACCGGTGCCCGCGGTGCCGGGCGCGGTACCGGACGAGGTGGAGCCCTGGGTGGAGACGGTGCTGTTCGGGACGACCGACGACCTCCGCCGCCTGCTCGACGCGGGGCTGAGCGCCAACGCGGCCACCGCGGCCGGCGGCACCACGGCGCTCATGATGGCTGCGCCGGACGTGGAGAAGATGCGGCTGCTGCTCGACCGCGGCGCCGAGGTCAACGCCCGGGCACAGAGCCGGTTCACGGCGCTGATGGTGGCCGCACAGTACCAGGACGGTGCTGACGCGATCGATCTCCTCCTGGATCGTGGCGCGGAGGTGACCGCGGACACGCCACCCGTTTTCAGCGCCAATCCGTTCTTCCTGGCCGCCTACGCCGGCAACGCGGCGAGCCTTCGCCGCCTGCTCGAGGCGGGTGGCTCGCCCGGCGCGGCGATGACGCTGATTGGCACCTCGCGCACCACGCCGATGCTCGGCGCCGCCAAGTTCGGCGATCTCGAGGTGGTCAGGGCTCTGCTCGACCTGGGCGTGCCTGTGGACTTCGCCGACGGCAACGGCATCACGATGCTGTCGCGCGCGGCGCTCAACAACGACATCGCGCTGGCGCGGCTGCTGATCGATCGCGGCGCCGACGTGAACGCCCTGGACAGACGCGGCATGACGCCGCTGCTCTGGGCGGCCAACGTGGACTTCGGCGACGACGCCCTGGTGGAGCTGCTGCTGGCAGCCGGAGCAGACATCGAGGCACGCACCGCCGACGGCCTGACGCCGCTCGCGCTCGCGCGGCAGCACGGGCACGTCAACCTGATTCCGGCCCTCGAGCACGCCGCCGGCAGGTAGCGCGGCCCCGCGCTCTAACCTTAAGTCCGCACACCCGGCCTGCTCGCCGCGGGATCGAACACGAGGCACCGCGACAGCCCCGCGGGACCGCACGGCGTGCTGGACGACCACCGTCCCTCTGTGAGAGGCTAGCGGCCGCTGACCGGCCTCCACCACCCCACCACACGCGCGTTGAGCGTCGTGGTCCTGCTCGTCGTCTTTCTCGTCGGCGTGAAAGGGCTCGGGGAGGGCTTCGAGCTGCTCGGCGAGGACCTGATCGAGCGGTTCTTCAGGGCCACGAGGAACCCGTTCATCGGGCTGATCGTCGGTCTGCTGGCCACCACCATCATGCAGAGCTCGTCGGTGACGACCTCGATGGTCGTGGCCCTGACCGCCGCGCCGGACAACCCGCTGCCGCTCGCCAACGCCGTGCCGATGATCATGGGCGCCAATATCGGCACGACGGTAACCTCGGTCATCGTGTCGCTCGGCCATCTCGGGAGGACGGAGGAGTTCCGACGGGCGTTCCCGGTGGCGCTGTGCCACGATCTGTTCAACTACTTCGCGGTGCTGGTGCTCCTGCCGCTCGAGCTGACGACGGGGTACCTCCGGATGACGGCCGTGGCCATCGGCTCACGGCTCGAGGGATTGGGCGGGGTCACCTACCGGAGCCCGATCCGGACCGTGCTCGACACCGCCTACGCGCCGCTCGAGTGGCTGGCGACCTTCGTCTCGCCGGCGGCCGAAGGCCAGGCGTCCGTTCTCATCGCTGGCAGCGCGCTGCTGATCTTCCTGGCGCTGTACCTCCTCGTGCTCGTGATGCGGGCGGCCGCGCACGGGCGAATCGAGGTGATGGTCACGTACCTGCTGGACTCGCACGTCGTCGTGGCCATGCTCATCGGGGTCGTAGTCACCGTGATGGTGCAGTCGAGCTCGCTCACGACCTCGCTGCTCGTGCCGCTGGCTGCGGCCGGCCTCCTGCGCCTGGACCAGGCCTTTCCCGTGACGCTCGGCGCCAACGTCGGGACGACGGTCACGGCGTTCATGGCAGCCCTGGCCGTCTCGGGCCCCAACGCGGTGGCTGGCCTCGAGATCGCGCTGGTACACCTGCTCTTCAACCTGAGCGGCATTGTCCTGATCTATCCGATACCGGCCATCCGGCGCATCCCGCTCCGGCTGGCCGAGACGCTGACGCAGCTTGGCCTGCGATCGCGCGGGACCCTGGTGGCCTGCGTCGCGTTCGCCTTCTACGGGGTCCCGGCCCTGATCCTGATCATCCACAACTGGCTCACCTGAGTGCGAGGTCCCGATGTTCAAGGAACTGCTGAGCGTCTTTCGTAGCAGCGACCCGCTCCGCGCCATGAGGGACGCCTTCTCGGAGATGCTGACGCTGACCTACGAGATGTCTCTGGCTGCGGGCGAGATGTGCTTCAGCGGCCTCGCACCGCCCCAGGAGCGAAGCGAGCTGTACAGGCGAGACCAGCGCGTCAATCATCTCGAGCGCCAGATCCGCAAGCAGGTCGTGGCGCACCTGTCGCTGTCGGGCAACCGGCCCGACGTGCCGTACTCGCTCCTGCTGATGAGCCTCGTCAAGGACGTCGAGCGCATCGGCGACTATGCCAAGAACCTCGCTGAAGTCGGCGACATCCGTCCGGGCCCCATCGCCGAGGACGAGATCGGACTCGAGCTGCGCGAGATCAGGCGGGACGTCGAGGAGTCGTTCAAGGCGCTGTCGGTCGTCCTGGCGAGTTCCGACCGTACCCGGGCCGTCGAGCTGATCCGCAAGGGCCGAGACACGGCCCACCGCTGTGACGTGCTCATCACGCGGATCGCCGGCAGCACCTACGACGCCGGCACGGCGACGGCGCTGGCGCTCGCGACGCGGTACTACAAGCGCATCGGCGGACACGCCCTCAACGTGCTGTCGAGCATCGTCATGCCGATCCACAAGGTCGACTACTACGACGAGGATGACGTGCCCGGGGAGACGTCCTGACTGGCGCCGTGCGTTGGCCGGCGCCTGTCGCGGGCGCGGGCTCCGGAGTCAGCCCTGGAGTTGCGCCTCGCCGAGATCGACGGTCGAAACGAGCGTCGCCGTCGCCGAGCCGCGGTAGGAGCCGGCCACCGGAGCTGCGCGGACCGGCTCGGCGGCTGCGGCGACGGCGACGTGCCGGTCGGCCACCGCCAGCCCCGTCGTCGGGTCGAATCCACGCCAGCCGCCGCCCGGGACGTAGACCTCGCACCAGGCATGCAGCTCGTGGTCGGTCGCTTCATCGACGTGCGCGTACCCGCTGACGAAGCGCGCGGCCAGGCCGGCGGCCTGGCAGCATTCCATGAACAGGACGGCCAGATCGCGACAGGCGCCGCGGCGTTCCTTGAGCGTCGTCTCTGCCGGCAGCGGCGGTCCCTCGGGCCGGGGCTCGATACGGTGGTCGCGTTGCAGCCTGCGGGTGAGCAGTCGCGGGAACTCGTCGAGACGGCCGCTGACGTCGGCGGCCACGCCGGCCGCGAACTCGGCCACCGGCGCCGCCAGCGCCTCCTGGGCCTTACGGTAGGCGGCGAGCTGCGACCGGAGGCGCGCCGGGTACACGTCCGGCAGCGTCCGCGCCGGCTCGTCGAGCAGGAACCGGAAGGGATCGGTGACGAGCGTTTCGACCGTCGCCAGGGTCTCGACGGTGAGGTGGCCGGTGGTCCCGTCGAACCAGGCCTGTGTCACCACGTTGCCGTCGAGGTCGAAGTTCTCGGCCCGGACGGTGGGCTCGGGGTCGATCGTCAGCTCGTAGGACAGCAGCCGCTGCGACGCGTCGCCGCGGGGGCGGAGGCGCACGACGTGCGGTTCGAGGAAGACCGGCGCGTCGAACTGGTATTCCGTACGATGGCGGATGTCGATTCTCACGGCAGGGATGCCTGCCGGCCGGGGGCGAGGAGGCTGTCGGACGGGCCGACGGCGCCATTGGTCACCGGCATGGCTGGGCAATGGGTCATGGGGTCGTGTCGAGGGCGAAGAAGGTGTGGGTGATGTCGTCGCCGACCGTGTTCAACCTGGCCTGCAGCTCGTCGACGAACTCGTGCAGGCCGCGGGCGATGAGCTCGGCCACGTCAGTATAGTCGAGGTCGGCCGCCAGCCGGCCGAGCGATCGCTCGGCGGCGTTGGCGAATCGCCGCTCGGGGGTGCCGGTGATCGCGTGCAGGGAGTCCTGCACGGAGCTCACGCAGCGATGGACCGAGCGCGGGAACTCGCGGTCGAGCAGCAGGAAGCCGGCGACGTTGCTGGCCGAGACGCGGCCGAACACCTTCCGGTAGGCCTCGAGCGCGCTGGCCGATCGCAGCAGCGCGCTCCACTGCAGGTCGTCCACGGGCTTGCCGACGTCGTCGGCCGATGGCAGCAGCAGGAAGTACTTCACGTCGAGGATCCGGCTGGTCTTGTCCGCACGCTCGAGGAACCGGCCTATGCGGCCGAAGTGCCAGGCCTCGCCATGCGGCATCGTCTCGTGCGTCGTGCCCACGATCAGGTGGCTGGCCCGCTTGATCTCCTGGAAGAACTCGTGCGCCTCCTGCGTGCCCCTCACCCGAGCCGACGGATCGCGGAGCGCGAGATGGAAGCGGTTGATCTCCTCCCACACCTCGGACGACAGGATCTCGCGCACCGTCCTCGCGTTCTCCCGGGCCGCGGACACGCACGATCGGATCGAGTTGGGGCTCTCGGTGTCGAAGACGAGGAAGTCGAGGACGTTGGCCCGCGTGGGGGCGCCGTACCGCTCGCGGAACTCGGCGTCGTCCCCCGTCACCATCACCATCGGCTCCCACTGCTCGGCCGCGTGACCGGGCAGATCGAGCTGCAGCAGGACGTTGACATCGAGCATGCGCGCGAGGTTCTCGGCGCGCTCCAGGTAGCGGCTCATCCAGTAGATGGAATCGGCGACGCGGCTGAGCATCCCGACCTGGCTAGGCCAGCACCCAGGTGTCCTTGCTGCCGCCACCCTGGGAAGAATTGACCACGAGCGATCCCTTCCGGAGCGCCACGCGGGTCAGGCCCCCCGGCAGCACGTACACGTCCCGGCCGTAGAGGATGTAGGGCCGGAGGTCGACGTGGCGTCCCTCGAACCCGGTGCCGACCCTGGTGGGCACGCGCGAGAGCGCCAGCGTCGGCTGCGCGATGTAGCCCCGGGGATCGCCGGTAATCCGGCCGGCGAACTCGCGTCGCTGGTCGTCGGTGGCGTGCGGTCCCACCAGCATCCCGTAGCCGCCGGCGGCGTTGGCGGCCTTGACCACCAGCGTGTCGAGGTGGTCGAGCACGTAGCGGCGATCCTCGTCGCGCCAGCAGAGGTACGTTTGCACGTTGGGGATGATCGCCTCCTCCCCGAAGTAGTACCGGATCATGTCCGGCACGTAGGCGTAGATCACCTTGTCGTCGGCCACGCCGGTGCCGGGCGCGTTGACGAGCGCCACGTTGCCGCGCCGGTAGGCGTCCATCAGGCCCGGCACGCCGAGCGTCGACTCCGGCCGGAAGCACTCGGGGTCGAGGAAGTCGTCGTCGATGCGCCGGTAGATCACGTCCACGCGCGCCAGCCCACTGGTGGTCCGCATGTACACCCGGCCGTCCCGGATCGTCAGGTCGCGGCCCTCGACCAGCTCCACGCCCATCTGCTGCGCGAGGAACGAGTGCTCGAAATAGGCGGAGTTGTAGATGCCGGGCGTCAGTACGGCAACTTCCGGCCGCTCGCGACCGCGCGGTGCCATCTCCTCGAGTACGTTCATCAGCCGGCTCGGGTAGTCGACGACCGGCCGCACGCGGAGCCCCTCGAACACCTTGGGGAAGGTTTCCTTGATGACGGCGCGGTTCTCGAGCACGTAGGAGACGCCGGAAGGGCAGCGAAGGTTGTCCTCGAGCACGTGGACCGTGCCGTCCCGGTCGCGGACGAGATCGATGCCCGTGATGTGACACCAGACGCCGCCGGGGGGATCGAGGCCGGCGCACTGCGGCCGAAAGCCCTCGGACGAGGCGATGACCTCGTGCGGGATCACGCCATCGGCGACGATCTTCTGGTCGTGGTACACGTCGTCGATGAACAGGTTGAGCGCCCGGATACGCTGGGCCAGACCCTGTTCGAGCCGCGTCCACTCGGACGCGGCGATGATCCGCGGCACGATGTCGAAGGGGAAGATCCGTTCGGTCCCGGTCTCGTCTCCGTAGACGGTGAACGTGATCCCGGACTGCATGAAGGCCTGCTCGGCCGCCTGCTGCCGCCGCTCGATCTCACCCGGCGGCAGTTCCTCGATGCGGCGGACGAGCGCCTCGGCCTCCGGCCTCGGCGTGCCGTCGGGAAAGAACATCTCGTCGTAGAAGCCCTCGGTCTGGTACCCCGCGAAGTTCACTGGCGTCTCCGTCGAACCTGCTACAGCATACCCGTCCGAGCCGCGATGCGTCCCCCGCGCTATGATCGCGGCCTGACTCCAGAGCTCACTTGACGCAAGCGAGCTCTGGGGTTGGGGGAGGAGGGTTCGTGAGGCACTACGCATGGCGTCGAGCGGGAATGGGACTGGCCGCACTGCTGCTGGCGGGCTGTTCGTCGGAACCGCCCGGGACGCCGGCCGACGGCGCCGGGACCGGCAGCGTGGCCCTGACCGGCGCGCGGCTGATCGACGGCACGGGGGCGCCGCCCGTCGAGATCGCGACGATCGTGGTGACCGGCGGCCGCATCGAGGCGGTCGGACCGGCCGACACCGTGGAGGTGCCCGAGGGCGCCGAGCGGATCGACCTGGCCGGCAAGACGGTGATGCCGGGTCTCATCAACGCCCACGCCCATCTGAACAACGGCGATCCGTCGCTGACGCCGCTGGAGCAGGTGCGGTCCCAGCTCCGGCTCTACGCGCGCTACGGGGTGACGACGGTGCAGAGCCTCGGCAGCGACGGCGCGGGCGCGGGCGAGGCCAACGTCGCCGTCCGGAACGAGCAGGCCTCCGGAGTGCTCGACGGCGCACGCGTGTTCGTGTCGGGCGTCGGCCTCACGCCGGGCTCCGTCGCGGAGGCACGGGAGGCGATCGACGGTCACGCCGGGCTCGGCGTGGACATGATCAAGACGCGCCTCGAGGGGGCGCCCGGCGACATGACGCCGGAAGTCTACGGTGCGCTCATCGAGCGGGCGCACGAACGCGGCCTGCGTGTGGCCGCGCACATCTTCTACCTCGACGATGCCAGCGGGCTCGTCGACGCCGGCGTGGACGTGATCGCTCACAGCGTCCGGGATCAGGACGTGGGCGACGCCTTCGTCGAGCACCTCGTCGACCGCGGCGTCGGCTACATCCCGACGCTGACGCGGGATCTGTCGGTGTTCGTCTACGAGACGCGCCCGGCGTTCTTCGACGACCCGTTCTTCCTGCGGGGCCTCGACGCCTACCAGGGACAGATGGCGCAGCTCCTCGAGCCCGGGCTGCAGGAGCGCACCAGGGCGAGCGAGCAGGCCCAGTCGATCAAGCCGGCCCTCGCGCAGGCGCTGCGCAACCTGAAGCGGCTGTCCGATGGCGGCGTGACGATCGGCCTGGGCACCGACAGCGGCACGAGCCTCGGCCGCTGGCAGGGCTACTTCGAGCACCACGAGCTGGCGATGATGGTCGAGGATGCGGGTCTGACGCCGATGCAGGCGCTGGTGGCCGCCACGGGAGGAGCCGCGCGGGTGCTGCAGGCCGACGGCATCGGCACGCTCGAGCCGGGCCACCGGGCCGATCTGCTGGTGCTGGACGCCAATCCGCTGGAGGACATTCGCAACACGCGGGCGATCGCCGCCGTCTGGGTGGCGGGGGAGCCGTTCCCGCTGGAGGCGACGCCGACCGGCGCGCCGGAGGGCGCGACGCGATGACCGGGCACCTCACCGTGGAGAGCCGGCATCCGTTCGTGCTGACGGCCGTCGAGGACTTCGCGCGCGGCCTCGGCTGCACGATCGAAGCGCCCAGGGAGGGGGCCGCTGCGGCGGTTCGCATCACGTTGCCAGAGTCGAGCGACCACGTGCTCGAGTTGATGACGCACGTGGCCCTCAGCGCGACCCGGGCCGGGGCCGATCTCGACGAGCCCGTCTGCCGGGTGAGCTTCCAGCCCGGCTCTGCCGCGTCGGTCGTCACGCTGGGCCTGCGGATCGCCGAGTTCGACATCGACGCCGCGTCGCGCGCGGGGCTCTGAGCCTGCAGCCAGGCGCCGGGCTCTATTCCTGGCGTAGCGCCGACATCGGATGGGCGAGCGCGGCCGAGATCGCCGGCGACAGCGCCGCGAGGACGGCCACCACGGCGACCAGGCCCAGAGAGCCCGCCAGCGACAGCGGATCCAGCGGCGACACGCCGTAGAGCAGCGACTCGATGCTCCTCGTGAGCAGGACGGCGAGCGCCAGGCCGTAGAGCGAGGCCAAGGTCACGACGCGAACGCCGGTCCAGACGAGCTGCCCGACGACCGTCCGTCGCATCGCCCCGAGCGCAAGCCTCAGGGCCACCTCGCGGCGCCGCAGGCCGACGGCGTAGCTGAGTGTTCCGTAGATACCCGTGCACACCAGACCGAGCGCGGTCGCGGCAAACAGCGTCATCAGCCACGTGCGCATCCGGTTCTGCGCGTAGGCGTCGCCGAGATGCCGCTCGAGCGGCGCGACGTCGTACACCGACCGCGCCGGTTCCAGCTCGTGGATCCGCTGGCGCACGAGGCCGGCCACGGCGTCGGGTCGCGCATGGGTCCGGATGACGAACCATGGCGCCGGACCCGATGCGCTGAAGCAGCTGTAGACGGTGGGCACGGCGTCGCGGTCGAGCCCGATCTCCCGGGCGTCACCCACCACGCCGGTCACGCGGGCGGGGGGCGCGCCCGCCAGCTCGCTGTTCTCGGCCAGGTAGTCGAGTCCTCCGACCACGCGATGCTCGAGAGCGGACTCCACGGACCTGCCCGGCAGGTACCGCTCGACGAAGCTCCGGTTCACCATGACCTCGGCGATCGTGCCCTGCGCGTCGTCGGGGCGCCGGCAGAGCTCGCCCGCCAGGATCGGGATCCTGACGGCTGCGAAGTAGCCCGGTGCGACGATCCGGCTCGCCGCGACCAGGCGGGTCGCCGTGTCCGCGCGCCCCTCCTCGAGGGCGAACTCCTGCTGCTGCAGTCCCGGCACGCCGGGCAGGGTCGACGTGCTCGCAGCGAGCTCCACCTCGGGCAGCTCCATGAGCCCGTCCATCAGCCTGTTGATGCGCTGGACCGTCTCGTCGTACGTCTCCACGCCGAAGCGGCCGCTCACGTGCAGCGTCAGGACACGCGAGGGGTCGAAGCCCGGGTCCACGGTCGAGAGCGCCTCGATGCTGCGGATCAGGAGCCCGGCACCCGCCAGCAGTGTCACGGACAGCGCCACCTGCACGCCGACGAGCAGCCACTGGAACGACTGCCTCGGCGACGCCCTGGCGTGTGGCGTGCCCGAGAGCCCGTCGCGGCCGGCGCTACGGATCGCCGGCAGGAGCCCGCAGACGACGGTGACCACGAGCGTCGCGGCCATCGTGTAGCCCAGGATCCGGGCGTCGAGCCCGATCTCGTGGACACGGGGCAGATCCGGGGCGAAGCGACGGAAGAGGGCGGGAGCCACGGCCGCGATCGCCAGGCCGAGCCCGGCGCCGGCACACGCCAGGAATCCGGCCTCGGTCAGCACCTGCAACCCGACGGCGGCGCGAGAGGCGCCGAGCGAGTACCGGACGGTGACCTCGTGCTCGCGCCTGGCGGCGCGCGAGAGCAGCAGCGCAGCGATGTTGGTGCCGGCGATGAGCAGCAGCAGCGAGACGCCCCCGTAGAGCAGCCACAGCGACAGGCCCGCCTCCCCGACCACGACGTCCTTGAGCGGCTCGATGCGCACGCCGATGGCGCGGTCGGTGTCGGGGAATCCCCGGGCGAGCTGCGCCTGCACGGCGTCGAGATCGGCCTGCGCCTGCGCCAGCGTCACGCCCTCGGCGAGGCGTCCGATGCCGATGTACCAACTCAGGTCCCTCGACTGCCCCCAGGGAGCGTCGACGTCGCCAGAGCTCCAGATGTCCACGTCGCGGTCCGGGAAGGCGAATCCGGCCGGCATGATGCCCACCGTGTAGAGCCGCTGCCCCTCCGCCTCCACCGGTCGCTCCAGCACTCCTGGGTCGGCTCCGCGGTTGCGCCAGAACCGGTCGCTGACGAGCGAGGTGGACGGCGATCCGAAGCGATGCTCGGCCTCCACGAAGTCGCGGCCCATGGCGGGCTCGACGCCAAGCACGTCGAGGAAGCCCGGAGCGACGATCGCACGCCGGACTCGCACGGGCACGTCACCGCTCGGGTCGTCCACGACGTCGGTGTAGAAGCCGCTGATCTCGTCGAAGGTCGAGCTCAGCCGGCGCCAGTCCTGCAGCCGGACCGGCGCCACGTTGATGACGCCGACACCGTCTTCCACCTGGAGCAGCCGCACGAGGCGATCCCCGGCCGGATAGGGCAGCGGACGCAGTAGAACGACGTCGATGGCCGAGAACATCGCGCTGTTCGCGCCGATGCCGAGCGCGAGCGTCAGGACGACGGCGGCGCTGAAGCCAGGCGTCCGCCGCAGCGACCGGAGCGCCACGCGCACATTCCGGAGCCCGGCGTCGAGCCAGAGCGTCACGTCGGCGTCCCGCGTCCGTTCGGCCTGGAGCGGCACGTTGCCGAACCGCCGCCGCGCGTGCCGCCGCGCTTCCTCCGGGTCGAGCCCCTGCTCGACGAGCTCCTCGGCGCGCTCGTCGAGATGGAAGGCCAGTTCTCGTTCGACGCGTTCGTCCGCGCGCCCGGGTCGAAGCGTTCGCCACAGGCGTCCGAGGCTGGACGGCACTGCTACTCCTCCCGTAGCACGCGCATCGGCTGCACCAAGGCGGCGCGGGTGGCCGGCACGAGCGAGGCTGCGGCGCCGACGACGAGGACGAGTCCGACGACTGCGGACAGGGTGAGCGGATCGTACGGCGACACGCCGTACAGCATGCCCGCGAGCAGTCCGCTCAGCGCCGCCGACAGCGCGAGGCCGACGATGCATGCCAGACCGGCGACACCCAGGCCGCTCCGCAGGTAGCGGCCGACGATCGACGAGCGCCGCGCGCCAATGGCCAGTCGCAGGCCGATTTCCCGCCGGCGCAGGCTGACGGCGTAGGCGAGGGTGGCGTAGACGCCCAGGCCGGCCAGCGACAGGGCGGCGACGGCGAAGAGCGTCAGCACGTTGGTCCGCAAACGGCTCTGCGCGCGCGAGTCGTCGATCCACTGGGAGAGCGGCGCCACGTCGTAGACGGCCCGTAGGGGCTCGAGATCGCTCAGCGTCCGGCGCACGACTGCCGACGCGGATGCCGGCTCGCCCCGGGTCCGTACGAGGAACCACGGAAAGGGGGTTGCCGCGCTGAAGCACTGGTACACGATCGGCGCAGGCGGACTGCTGGCACCTTGCTCGCGAGTGTCGGCGACGAGCCCCATGATGCGGTCGTCGCTCCCGCCGGCCAGATGGAGGCCTATGAGGTCGCGGCCCGGGAAGTACCGATCGACAAAACTCCGATTCACGAGCGCTTCGGTGACCCCCACCGAAGTCAGCGTCCGCCGACAGGGCTCGCCAGCCTCTAGTGAAATCCGCATCGTCTCGAAGTATCGATACGATACGACGCGGACGTCGGCGACGAGCGGAGTCTCGGTCGCGGCCTCGACCACGGTGAGCTCTCGCGGGACCTGACCGGGGACTCCCGGAAGCTGTACCGCGGTGGCCGACACCTCGACCTCCGGCAGCGCCGTCAGTGCGTCCAGCGTGCGATTGATGCGCTCGACCGTCCGGTTGTAGTCCTGCTCCTCGCCGAAGCTCGCGCTCACGCGGAACGCCAGCACGCGATCGGGATCGAAGCCGAGGTCGACGCGCGACAGCGTATCGAGGCTACGCACCAGCAGTCCTGCGCCGACGAGCAGCGTCACCGAGAGCGCCATCTGCACCCCCACGAGCCACCACTGGAGCGACTGGCGTGGCGTGACGGTGCGCCTGGCGCCGTGCGCGACGATGGCGCCCCGAGCATTCCGGATGGCCGGCAGCACGCCGCACACCAGTGCGACGGCGACAGCGGTGACTGCCGTGTAGAGCAGGACACGCACGTCGATCACGGCCTCGTCGAGACGTGGAAGCGTCGGCGCCAGCCGGCGCAGGAGCGTCGCGCTACCGACCGCGACGAGGAGCCCGACGGCCGCGCCCGCACCCGCCAGCACGCCGGCCTCGGCGAGCACGTGCCCGGTCACGGCCGCGCGGGAGGCGCCGAGGGCGTAGCGGACCGCGATCTCGTGGCCCTGGCGCGTGGCCCGCGACAGCAGCAGCGCGGCGATGTTCGTGCAGGCAATGAGCAGCAGGAGCGTAACGGCGCCGAACAGCATCCACAGCGAGCCGCGCACGTCACCGACCATCACGTCCTTGAGGGGCACGATGCCGGGCGTGAGGCCGCCATCGGTCTCCGGGTATTGCTCTCCGAGGCGTGCCTGCACCCGTGTCAAGTCGGCGCGTGCCCGCTCGATCGTCACACCCGGCCGGAGACGGCCGATCGCCGTGTCTGAATTGTAGGTCCGGTTCAGTCCCCAGGGGGCGTCGACCTGCTGGGGGACCCACCACTCCACGTCTCGCTCGGCCAGCCTGAACGACGCCGGCAGGACGCCGACAACCGGGTAGGTGCGTTCGCCCATCCAGACGGACCGCTCCAGCACGTCGGGGGCGGAGCCGAACCTGCGGCGCCAGTAGCTTTCGCTGATCAGGATGGCCGCCGGCCCGCCGAACGTGTGCTCGGCCTCCGTGAAGCCCCGGCCCAGGATCGGTGTGACGCCGAAGACCTCCAGGAAGCGGGGCATCACGGTGGCGCGCCGGACACGTTCCGGTACGTCGCCGGTCGTGTCCGAGATGCCCTCGGTGTTGTAGCTGGAGATGCCCTCGAAGGTCGTGTTCAGATCCTCCCAGTCGGCGACGCGTGCGGCCGCGACCAGATTGCCGCCGAGGCGGTCGATGATCTGGGGCAGATGGACGAGGCGGTCGTCATCCGGGAACGGCAGCGGCCGCAGCAGCACGGCATCGAGCGCCGAGAAGATCGCGGTGTTGGCCCCGATGCCCAGCGCGAGCGTCAGCACGACCGCGGCGCTGAAGCCGCGCGTCCGGCGGAGGGACCGGACGGCCAGGCGCAGGTGACGCACGAGCGCATCGAGCCAGAGCGTGAGATCGGCGTCCCGCGTCCGTTCGGCCTGGAGCGGGACGTTGCCGAACTGCCGTCTGGCCTGCCGGTGGGCTTCGGTCGGCTCGAGGCCGGCGCGCGCCAGCTCGTCGGCGCGCTCCTCCACATGGAAGGTCAGCTCCCGGTCGATGTCGCGCTCGGTGCGGCCGGGGCGTAGCGCGTTCCGCAGACGATGCATCCAGGACATGTCGCTCTCCCTGGCCCGAAGTCAACAGTTCGCAGTAGGGCGAAGCTTCACTGCTACGCGTACCGCAGCACGCGCCCGACGCCGCGTGCCAGCCGCGTCCAGGACTCTTCCTCCTGCGCGAGCTGCCGCCGGCCGGCCGGCGTGAGCGCGTAGAAGCGCGCCTCGCGGTTCTTCTCCGTCAGGCCCCATTCGGATCGCAGCCAGCCCTGCTGTTCCATGCGGTGCAGCGCGGGGTAGAGCGAGCCCTCCTCCACGCGCAGCATATCGGCCGACACCTGCTGGATGTGGGTGGTGATGGCGTAGCCGTGCATGCGTTTCTGCGTGGCGAGCGTCCGGAGGACGAGCAGGCCGAGCGTGCCCTGGAGGATGTCGTTCTTCTGCGGCGCCATGTGCCCTCCCGAGAACCAAAGATAGCTATGCCTAAGTAGCTATGTATGTGCCGGAGCATAGGCGGGCGTCGGTTCGCCTGTCAAGGTCAGCCGGCAATCGGCCGATTCCCGTCGTATACTGGAGGATCTCCAGCCACGAGCCTGAGCCAGACGGAGCCACATGCACCTCGCCGAGCGAATGTCGCGGATCGGCGTCGAATCCGCGTTCCACGTCCTGCAGCGCGCCAGTGCCCTCGAGGCCCAGGGGCGGCGCGTGATTCACCTGGAGATCGGGCAGCCGGACTTTCCGACGCCCGTGCACATCCGTGAAGCGGGCAAGCGGGCGCTCGACGAGGGATGGACCGGCTACGGGCCGACGCCCGGGTTCCCGGACGTCCGGGAGGCGATCGCGGCCCACGTGGCGGCCACGCGCGGCATCGACGTCACCGGCGCCAACGTCGTGGTCGTGCCCGGCGGCAAGCCCGTCATGTTCTTCTCGATGCTGGCGGTGCTCGAGCCGGGCGACGAGGTGATCTACCCGAACCCGTCGTTCCCCATCTACGAATCGCTCATCAACTTCCTCGACGCCACGCCGGTGCCGATTCCGCTGGTCGAGTCGCGCGGGTTCTCCTTCGACCTCGCCGCCTTCGAGGCGGCGCTCTCGCCGCGGACGAAGATGGTCGTGCTCAACTCGCCGGCCAACCCTACCGGCGGCATCATCCCGCGCGCGGATCTGGGCCGGATCGCGGAGCTGCTGCGCGAGCGTGACGTGCTCGTCCTGAGCGACGAGATCTACTCGCGCATCTGCTACGACGGGGAGCTGGCCTCGATCGCACAGTTCGAGGGGATGCTCGAGAAGACGATCATCCTCGACGGCTTCTCCAAGACGTACTCGATGACCGGCTGGCGCCTCGGCTACGGCGTGATGCCGCTCTGGCTCGTCGACGCCATGGACAAGCTGATGGTGAACTCCAACTCGTGCACGGCGAGCTTCACGCAGCGTGCCGGGCTGGCGGCGCTGCAGGGCCCGCAGGACGCGGTGGACGGCATGGTGGCCGAGTTCCGCCGCCGCCGGGACGCCATCGTGGCCGGCCTCAACGCCATCCCCGGCTTCCGCTGCCCGCTGCCGTCCGGGGCCTTCTACGTGTTCCCCAACGTCACCGAGACCGGCATCCCGAGCGACGAGCTGGCGGACCGGCTGCTCACCGAGGCCGGGGTCGCCTGTCTGAGCGGCACGGCGTTCGGCCGGTACGGGGACGGCTATCTGCGGTTCAGCTACGCCGCGTCGCTCGAGCAGATCGACGAGGCCCTCGGTCGGATCCGCGAGCTGTCGAAGCGCTGGAGCCCCGTTACCGCCTGAGGAGGGCCAGCAGCGGCTCCACGTTCTTCGGGAGCCCTGTCGTGAGGATCTCGGCTCCCGTGGCGGTGACGAGGATCGTGTCCTCGATGCGGATGTGAAGCTGCCTGTCCGGCAGATCCAGGATCGGCTCGAGCGCCATCACCATGCCCTCCTCGAAGGGCAGCTCCCAGTCACCCACGTCGTGCACGCTCAGCCCCACGTAGTGCCCCACGTACGCGTACCGGGGGTCGAAGCCGTGCCGACGGTAGACCTCCTCGGCGACCGCGCGGACGGCGGCGCGCGTGACGCCCGGCCGGATGGCGGCAATGAGCGCCTCCTGGGCCTCGAGCACGCACTCGTAGGCCCGTCGTTGCTCGTCGGTGAAGCGCCCCGAGACGGGCCACGTGCGCGTGATGTCCATCGTCAGGTAGTCGAGCGACCCGCCGTAGTCCATGACGACGAGCTCGCCCTCCTGCATCTGCCGCCCGTTGTCCTCGTAGTGCCACTGGTTGCCCATCGGGCCCGAGCCGACGATCGCCGGGTACGCCGCGGCCTGGAGTCCGTGCCTGAACATCCAGTAGGTCGCCTCGGCCTCGAGCTCGTACTCGTACTTCCCGGGGGCGCTCGCCTCGATGGCACGCCGCACTGCCTCGGCGCTGATCCGGCCGTTGTACCGCAGGATCTCGATCTCGCGCGGCGTCTTGATCAGGCGCAGACGGTCGAGGTGCGGAGAGATGTCCTGCACCTCGTAGTACGGAAACTGCTGCCGCAGGGCGAGGGCGCGGGCGGCATCCTCGCTCAGATGCTGCGCGAAGGGGTTCGACAGCCGCCGCGCGGTCCCGATGGCCGTGTCGATGCGGCCGTGATTGACGTGGTCGCGCTCGGACAGGCGCGTCCAGACCTGTCGCGGCCCGGACGTGCGGTGGCGGCGGGCGAGGAACTCGTGCAGACCGGTGAGCGGCTGGATCGACTCGTAGCCGTACGTGCGCGCGGCGCTCGGGTCCTCGAGCCAGTTGCCGCCCTCGTACCGGACCTCGGTGGCGCTCAGCTTCGGGAGGAACAGCGTCGAGGCGCCGGTGGCCGCGTCGATGACGAGCGCTCCATTGAGCGACTCGTTGCCAGTCAGGTAGAAGAAGTCGTGGTCCTGCCGGAATCGCACGCCCGGCGTGGCCTCGGTGGCGCCAAAGAGCAGGATCGTCCCGGTGCCGGCCATCTCGGCCAGCCGCTGTCGGCGTGCCGCGAACTCGCCGGGTGGATAGCCCATCCGTTCGGCCGCCGGGAGCGACACCCAGAGCGCGGCGAGCGCCAGTGCCAGTCCCACACGCAGACGTCTCATCGGTCCCTCCCTGGCACCTCGCGGCGCAGCGTCAGGCACACCCATTCGTCCTCCGCCGCGCGGTGCTCGGCGTCGAAGGCGGGGAAGGCCGCACGCACGGCGACCTCCTCCCCGTCGGTGAACCCGCTCAGGATCAACCGCCCCCCTGGTTCCGTCAACTGCTGGAGCCGCCCGGCGGCCGAGACGAGCAGCCCGCCCGTGAGGTTGGCCAGCACCAGATCGGCCGGAGCCAGGGACGCCGATCGGAAGTCGCCCGTTTCCAGCCTGACCCCGGCCGCTCCGTTCGTCTCCACGCTCTCGCGGGCCGAGGCCACCGCGTCGGTGTCGTCGTCGACCCCGACGGCCCGGGAGGCCCCCAGCAGGCCGGCGGCGATGGCGAGCACACCGGAGCCGGTGCCGATGTCCAGTACCGACAGGCCGTGGAGATCGGTCCGCTGGAGCGCCGAAAGACACAGGCGGGTCGTTGCGTGATGGCCGGTGCCGAAGCCCATCGAGGGCCGGATGACGACCGTGAGGATCCCGAGTGCCGGCGGCGGCACGTCCCAGGGCGGCGCGACGGTGATGTCGCCGATCCGCAGGGCCCGCAGCCCGGCCTGCGAGCGCGCGGCCCAGTCTTCGTCGGGCACGTCCTCGACGGCGAGCGTCAGCCCCGGACACGCGGCCGCCAGCGCCGCCCGGGCCCTGTCGCGCTCGGCGGGCGTCTCGAAGAACACGCGCCACGCGTCTGGCGCGCGCTCGTGGACTGCGCTGACCTTGAAATCGACCAGTGTTGCCTGTACGAGGTCCTGCGCCGCTATTCGGGACACATCCAGTGCGGGGAAGGGGTTACGGGCTCCGGGCTCCGGGCCCCGGACCTCTTGTTCGGCCTTCGGCCTCTTCGACATTGCGAGCTCGCCAACGAAGCGTGGTGACTCGTGCCCTCACATCGGCCGGCCTTCCGTGGCCTGTAGCCCTCGGTTCACCCGAAGATGTCTTTGACGCGATCGAGCAGCCCCTTGTCGTGGTGTTCCGCAGCGGGTGTGGGCTCGAACTTCTCGTGCGGCAGCGCCGCGGCCAGCTCCTCCAGCAGACGCGTCTGCTCCCTGGTGAGCTTCTTCGGCGTGGCGACCTTCAGGGTGACCAGCAGGTCGCCGTGGCCACGGCCGCTGACGTCCGGCATTCCCTTGCCCCGCACGCGAAACGTCGCGCCGCTCTGCGTGCCAGCCGGTACCGCGAAGCTCTCGTCGCCGCCCAGGGTGGGAATCCGGATGTCGCCGCCGAGGGCCAGAGTCGGGAAGTTGAGGGGGATCTCGCAGTACAGGTCGTTGCCGTCCCGCTGGAAGATCGGGTGGTCCTGGACGTGGACGACCACGTAGAGGTCGCCCGCCGGCCCGGCGCCCGGGCCGGCTTCGCCCTCGCCGGTGAGACGCAGGCGCTGGCCCGTCGCGATGCCCGCCGGGATGCGAACGCTCAGCTTCTTCTGCTGCTGCATGCGGCCGGCGCCCCGGCAGGCGGGACAGGGCTTGGTCACGATCGACCCGCTGCCCCGGCACTGGCCACAGGTGCGCGCGACGGTGAAGAACCCCTGCTGGTAGCGCAACTGCCCGCGACCCTGGCACTGCGGGCAGGTGACCGGGGCGCTGCCGGGCGCGGCGCCGTTGCCACGGCAGGTCTCGCAGGTTTCCTGGCGCGGAATCTGGAGGGAGGCCTCGGTCCCGCGGGCGGCCTCCTCGAAGCTGATCTCCAGGTCGTAGCGCAGGTCGGCGCCGCGCTGCGGGCCCCCGCGCCGGCGGCCGCCGAAGGCGTCGCCGAAGCCGAAGATGTCGCCCAGGCCGCCCAGGATGTCCTCGAACCCCGTGAAGGCGTTCGGGTCGAAGCCGCCGGTTGCCGCGCCGCCGAGGCCCGCATGTCCGAAGCGGTCGTACATGTGCCGCTTGTCGGTGTCGACGAGCACGGCGTACGCCTCGGCCGCCTCCTTGAACTTGTCTTCGGACGCCTTGTCGCCCGGGTTGCGATCGGGATGGTACTGCAGCGCCAGCTTGCGGTACGAGCTCTTGATCTCCTGGTCGGTCGCCGTGCGCGACACGCCGAGGACCTCGTAGTAGTCGCGCTTGCTCACGAGGGCTTGGCCACCTTGACCATCGCCGGCCGGACGAGCCGGTCGCGCAGCATGTAGCCCCGCTGCAGCTCTTCCATGACCTCGCCCTCGCGATGGGCGTCGCTGGCCTCATGGAATACGGCCTGATGGAAGTTCGGATCGAAGTCCGCGCCGAGCGCCTGGATGGGCTCCACGCCGTGCTTGCGCAGCAGCTCGAGCATCTGCCGGTGGATCATCTCGACGCCCTTGCGCAGGGCGTCGGACTCTGGCGTGTCCGGGGCCTGCATCGCTCGCTCGAAGTTGTCCACGATCGGCAGCAGGCCGGCCACGACGTCGGCAGTCGTCTGGTCCATGAACTCCCGGCGCTCGCGATCCACGCGTTTGCGGTAGTTGTCGAACTCGGCCGCCGTGCGCAGCAGGCGCTCGTGGAGCGCGTCCTTCTCGCGACGCATCTCCTCGAGCGGGTCCGGCTGTGTCTCGGTCGAGGGCGCCTGCGGGGGATCCTGGTCGTCGAGTACCCGTTCGTCCATGAGCTCAGTGCGCGTCGCGCAGCACGCGGGAGACCGCCCGGGTCGTGCCGTCCACGAGCGCGATCGCCCGTGAGTAGCGCATGCGGGTCGGCCCGATGAGTCCGACCGTCCGCGTGGCCGTGCCGTCCACGGCCGTGCAGGCGATCAGGCTGAACTGGCGCAGGCCCGGGGCCGTGTGCTCGGCGCCGATGACGACGGTCAGGCCGGGACCGTCGATGTAGGCGTTGAGCAGGTGCACCATCCGTTCCTTCTCTTCCATCATCTCGAGCAGCGCCCGCAGCGTGTCCAGCGTGATGCCGTCGTGCCCGGTGTCCTCGAGGAGCGAGGCCATGCCTTCCACGTGGAACGACTGCGTGGTGGGCAGCTCCTCCAGGGTGGAGTGGGCCAGGCGCAGCGCCCGTGCCCGGAGCTGGTCGTACAGGGTGCGCTCCTGGAGCAGTCGCGCCAGCACGGCCTCCCTGACGTCGAGCAGCGGCAGGCCGCTGAATTCCGTGTTGAGATAGCGGGCTGCGCCGGCGAGATCGTCCGGCCGCACGGGCTCGCCGGCGTCCACGACTTTCTGCGTGATCTGGTTGCCCCGCGCGACGACCACGACGAGCACCTGCGACCCGCCGAGCGGGACGAACTCGATACGTTGCAGCACGGCCAGGTCGCCTGCCGACAGGGCGAAGCCCACGTGCCGCGCGGCCTTCGACACCAGGTGCGACACGCCGGCCAGTAGACCGTCGGGCAGCGGCGTCCGCTCGGCGTAGTGCCGCAACTGCTCCTCGACGTCGGCCGAGGACCGGGGGGGCTTGTGGCTCTCGAGCAGCATGTCCACGAAGACGCGGTAGCCCGCATCGGTCGGCACGCGGCCCGCCGAGGTGTGCGGCTGGTGCAGGTAGCCGTGCTCCTCGAGCTGGGCGAGGACGTGGCGCACCGTGGCCGAGGACACACCGAGACCGCTCTGGCGCGCGAGGCGCTGCGAGGACACCGGCTCGCCCGTTTCCACGTACTCGCGTACCAGGGTGGCCAGGAGGTGTCGGGCGCGTTCGGAAAGCTCGAAGGAACCCATTGCCAGTCAGGAGCTTACGGCTCCACTGGTGGATTATAGCCCACTAGCCGCGAACGGCTCCCTCCCAGCGCATGCTGACCACGGCGCCGCCCGATCCCCCGAGCTTGCCGTGCTTGGCGGCGACCAGCTCGGCCACGATGCTCACGGCGATCTCCTGCGGCGTGATGGCCCCGATGTCGAGGCCGATCGGCGCGTGGACGGTGGCCAGCGCCTCGCCCGGCGTGCCCTCCTCGACGAGCGCGTCGAAGATGCGCTTCACCTTCGCCTTGCTGCCGATCAGTCCCAGGTAGCGGAGCGGGGACTTCACGAGCGCCCGCAGCGCGTCGAGATCGTGGGTGTGGCCGCGCGTCACGATGACGGCGTAGGCCGTTGGCGGCAGCGCGTGCGCGGCCAGCCAGCTCGGGATGTGATCGACGCGTACCTCGATGCCCTCACCGAAGCGCTCGGCGTTGGCGAACTTCTCGCGGTCGTCGATGACGTGCACGCGAAAGCCGACCTCGTGGGCGAGGCGGGCCACGAAGTAGCCCACATGGCCGGCTCCGAAGACGTAGACCTCGGGTGAGGACTCGACCGGCTCGACGAAGACCTCCATCTGCCCGCCGCAGACCAGGCCGGTCTCCTGCGCGAAGTCGTCGTTCAGCTCGTACTTGAGGTTGAAGGGACGGCGCTCGGCGATCGCCTCCCGCGCCTTCAACGCCGCCTCGTTCTCGTAGCAGCCGCCGCCGATCGTGCCCACCGTGCGTCCGTCCCGGTAGACGAGCATCTTGGCGCCCACCCGCTGGGGGGTCGAGCCGGTGGAGGCCACGATGGTGACGAGCGCCACTTCCTCTCCGCGTTCGAGCGCCTCGGTGAGGGCGGAGAATACCTCCTTGTTCACAAGCAAAGTATAGAGGTTCTGCGTGTTCAGGTTCGCCCCAGGGGCCGAAGTCCGGAGTTCCGGGCTCGGTGTTCACCACCAGTTCGAGCGGAGGTCGCGGCGGCTGCAGGCGTAGAGTCCGGCCGCCACGAGCAGGAGCGTGAGGAGCCCGGGACGGCCCAGGCCCCCCCGGCGGAGACCCATCAGGAACCGGGCGCCGAGGACGACACCGAGGATGACGAGCAGCGCCCGGACCAGGCCTCCGCCGCGGCCGGCCCGGTGCCGGTCCTGGCCCCCGGGACCGGCCGGCGCGTGCCAGGAGCCCCGGTCCCACCGGTAGTCGGTCCAGTTGATGGGGTCGGCGTAGGAAGGCCGCCCGTACCGTGCGCGCGCCATAGTGGACAGTACGAGAGACGTGACCCGGGGCCCCGAAGTTCGCCGGCCCCGAACCCTCACATGCCCGGTGGTCCGAGGCCGGGCCTCGCTAGATCGCTATCACCCAGTGGTTCGCCGTTTCGACCGACAGTGATTCCAGCAATCTGTCGATGAGCGCCGGTCCATACCGATTCAGGAAGAAGAGCGAGCCGACCGCGCGTTCCTGCTGCCGGCCGGCCGGGAAGGCCTGCGCGCGTGCGTGCTGGAACTGCCGTCGGAGCGTCTCGTCCTTCCGCTTGGCGGCCTGCAGGACCTTGTTGTGCAGCTTCCGCAGGTCGTCCTGCATGCGCGTCCGCGTGGTCTGCGCGGCGCCGGCCAGTGTCGGATCGACGTGCGGCACCTCACGCGCCAGATCCGACATGCGCTGGTCGATCGCGCGAGACGCGTCCTCGAGCGCGGCCTCGACCGACGCCGGGAGCTGGGCCAGGAGGACCTCGTTGAGGGCGGCGTCGTCCTGCGCGCGCAGCGCCTGGAGGGGCACGTCGTGCCGCGTCAGGAAGCGCATCGCCTTGGCGTCGAGGATCGTGGCCGACGCGCGGGGATGGACGAGCGGCATGGGCACGTCGAAGGCCTCGTACACGCGGCGGAGCTGACCGAGATAGGCGAGCTCGCTCGGCCCGGCCACGTAGCAGGCCGTCGGGAACAGCGTGTCCTGCACGATCGGTCGCAGCAGCACGTTGGGGCTGAGCTCGGCCGGCGTCCGTTCGGCCAGCGCGCGCAGCGCGGCGGGTGACGTGCGGTCGGTGCCCACGACGAGGTCGTCCCCCTCGATCCGGATCGGCCGCCGCCCGGCGCCGAGGTGGAACAGCGCGAGGGCGCCGGGCGCGGGCGTGACCTGCGCGTGGTAGCCGCGTGCGGCCAGGGCGGCGCCGGTCTCGGCAGCCAGCCGCGACGTGGCGCCCGCCAGCGAGATCTCGCGCGTGAAGACGCCGGCGGCGAGCGGCTTGGCCGCCGCGTCCGAGGCGTCGAAGACGACCAGTCCGTGCGGCGCGAGCAGCCGCTCCAGCCATCCCGCGAAGGCGGTCGCCATCCCGGTCCCCGGCGCGTAGTGACGTCGCAGGTCGTCGAGCAGGGCGGGGGTGAACTCCGTAGGCTGCAGGCTCGCCTCGGCGGCCGCGATGGCGGCGGTGACCGCCTCGTCGAGGCGGACGTGGGCGACCGGGCGCGTCCCGCTGCCGGCCGGATCACCGGCCGACACGGACTGCGGTGCGAGCGCGGCGTCGAGGAGCCCGCACGACTTCACCTCGTCCCAGTCGTGATCCTCGGCCTCGACCCAGAACACCGGTACGGCTGCCACCTGATGCTCGGCACGAATCCGGCCGGCCAGTTGGATGGCCGTCAGCGCCTTGAGCAGGGTGTAGAGCGGTCCTCCGAAGAGTCCGGCCTGCTGGCCGGTGACCACGGCCACCGAGCCGGCGTCGCGGAGCTGGCTGGCCGCCGCCGTCGCCGATTCGTGCGCCCCACGACGTCGCTGCTGGGCCCGCAGCACTTCCACGAGCGCATCGCGCTGGCGCGGTTTCGCGGCGGCGCGCCTGATGGCCTCACGCCAGGCCGAGGGAGTCGCCGGATCGCCGGCGAAGAACCCGGCCAGCCGCGCGTGGTCGAACGCGTAGTCGGCCGCGAGCGCGGTGGTCCACGGAAGCTGGCGGATGTCGACGGCCAGCCGCGCGGGCTGGGAGGGGTCCCCGTCGCGCGCCCCGGTGTCGGACGGGCCCTGGGTGGTCGGGCCGGAGTGGGGCTGCACCGTGACGTAACTTTTGCAGAGCGTCGCGCGGAGTGTCAAGAATGACGGGCGCGTGATGTTACGATCCCTCGGATCACATGAATGCAATCCTGGCGCTCGAAGACGGTACGACGTACCGGGGGGTGGCCGCCGGCGCCCCCGGCGAGACGTCGGGCGAGGTCGTCTTCAACACGAGCATGACCGGCTACCAGGAGGTGCTGACCGATCCCTCCTACGCGGGGCAGATCGTCACGATGACGGCGCCGCTCATCGGCAACTACGGCGTCGCGCCGGGCGATGCCGAGTCCCGGGTTCCGCGTGTCGCCGGCTTCGTCATTCGCGAGGCCTCGCCGCTCGCGAGCAACTGGCGCGCGTCGGGGACGCTGCGCGACTACCTCGTCGAGCACGGCGTCGTGGCCATTGCCGACATCGACACCCGGGCCCTGACGCGCGTGCTCAGGTCGGCCGGCGTCATGCGTGGGGTCATCGGGACCGGCCCGGCCGATCCCGAGGCGCTCGTCGCGAAGGCGAAGGCCATCCCCTCCATGGAGGGCGCCGACCTGGTGCGCGACGTGACCTGCGCCGAGCCGTTCGAGTGGCGCGCGCGGGCATCGCAGGCGGGCGACGAAGCTCACCGGGAGTTCGGCGCGACGCCGGGAGCGCGGGCCTCGCGACGGCTGCGCGTGGCCGCCTACGACTACGGCATCAAGTTCAACATCCTCCGGCGGCTCGACGCGCACGGGTGTGACGTCACGGTGTTTCCCGCCTCCGCGCCGCCCGCCGACCTGCTGGCGAGCGAGCCGGACGGGATCTTCCTGAGCAACGGTCCCGGCGATCCGGCGGCCCTGCCCTACGCGGTGGACAACGTCCGGAAGCTGCTCGAGACCGACCTCCCGATGTTCGGGATCTGCCTGGGACACCAGGTGATGGGGCTGGCGCTCGGCGCGCGCACCTACAAGCTCAAGTTCGGGCACCGCGGCGCGAATCACCCGGTGAAGGACCTGGCGACCGGGGCGGTGGAGATCACGTCGCAGAACCACGGGTTCGCCATCGATCAGGATTCGCTGCCGTCCGGCACGACGCTCACGCACCTGAACCTCTACGACGGGACGGTGGAGGGCTTCCGCCACACGAGTCGGCCCGTCTTCTCCGTCCAGTACCATCCGGAGGCCTCGCCGGGCCCGCACGACGCGGACTACCTGTTCGGGCGGTTCCTCGAGGTGATGGAGCAGCGATGACCGTCCGTCCGGCCCATGCCCAGACGTACTGACCTCTCGCGCGTGCTCGTCATCGGCTCCGGGCCCATCGTGATCGGCCAGGCGGCCGAGTTCGACTACTCCGGCTCGCAGGCCTGCAAGGCGCTGCGCGCCGAGGGGCTCGAGGTCGTGCTGGTCAACAGCAATCCGGCCACGATCATGACCGACCCGGATCCGACGCTGGCCAACGCGACCTACATCGAGCCGCTCACTCCCGAGATGGCCGAGGCCATCATCGCCAAGGAGCGCCCCGACGCCGTGCTCCCCACCGTGGGCGGACAGACCGGCCTGAACCTGGCGGTCGCGCTCCACGAGCGCGGCGTGCTCGAGCGATACGGTGTGACGCTCGTCGGCGCCTCCATCGAGGCCATCAAGGTGGCCGAGGACCGGCTGCTGTTCCGGAACGCGATGGACGAGATCGGCGTCGCCGTCCCGCAGAGCGGCGCGGCGAAGAGCCTCGAGGAGGCGCTGGCGATCGTCGAGCGCGTCGGATTTCCCGCCATCATCCGCCCCTCCTTCACGCTCGGCGGCGTGGGCGGTGGCATCGCCTACAACGTGGAGGAGTTCCGCGAGGTGGCCGGCCGCGGGCTCGACCTGAGCCCGGTGCACGAGATCCTGGTGGAGGAGTCGGTCATCGGCTGGAAGGAGTTCGAGCTCGAGGTGATGCGCGACGTGGCCGACAACTACGTCGTCATCTGCTCGATCGAGAACATCGATCCGATGGGCGTGCACACGGGCGACTCGATCACCGTGGCGCCGGCCCTGACGCTCACCGACAAGGAATACCAGCGGATGCGCGACCTGGGCCGGCGGATCATCCGGCGGGTCGGGGTGGAGACGGGCGGATCCAACATCCAGTTCGCCATCAATCCCGACGACGGCCGGATCGTCGCCATCGAGATGAACCCGCGCGTGTCGCGGTCCTCGGCGCTCGCGTCGAAGGCCACCGGCTTTCCGATCGCCAAGATCGCCGCCAAGCTGGCGCTCGGCTACCATCTCGACGAGATCCCGAACGACATCACGAAGGAGACGCCGGCCTCCTTCGAGCCGACGATCGACTACATCGTCGTGAAGTTCCCGCGGTGGAACTTCGAGAAGTTCCCGCAGGCCGATCCCACGCTCACCACGCAGATGAAATCGGTGGGCGAGGCGATGGCCATCGGCCGGACCTTCAAGGAAGCCTTCCTGAAGGCGGTGCGCTCGCTGGAGCTCGGCAAGTCGGGGACGCTCTTCCCGGCAGGTCCGGATCCGTTCGACGAGGAGGACGACGCCACCCTGCGCAAGCGGCTCGTCGTCCCGACCGATCGCCGCATGTGGGCCCTGTTCCGCGCCCTGCAGCGGGGCTGGAGCGTCGAGACGCTCTACGAGAGCACGAAGATCGACCGCTGGTTCCTGCGGCAGTTCGCCGATCTGGTCGAGCTGCGGAAGATCGCCGATCTGGGCGAGTTCCGTCAGGTGTCGCCGGATCTGCTCCGGACGCTCAAGCGCAGCGGCTTCGGCGACGAGGACATCGCCCGGTTCTACGACGTGGACGAGGCCGTCGTGCGCCAGCGCCGTCGCGAGGACGGGCTGGTCGCGGCCTACAAGCGCATCGACACCTGCGCGGCCGAGTTCGAGTCGTACACGCCGTACATGTACGGCACGTTCGAGCAGGTGGACGAGGCCGATCCCACGCCGCAGAAGAAGGTGGTGATCCTGGGCAGCGGCCCGAACCGTATCGGGCAGGGCATCGAGTTCGACTACTGCTGCTGCCACGCGGTCTACGGCTTCCGCGAGGAAGGGTTCGAGACGGTGATGGTCAACTGCAATCCGGAAACGGTGTCGACCGACTACGACACCGCGGACCGCCTGTACTTCGAGCCGCTCACGTTCGAGGACGTGATGGCCGTCATCGAGAAGGAGCGCAGCGCGGGCGGGGAGGTGGCCGTCGCCGTGCAGTTCGGCGGGCAGACACCACTCAAGCTGGCGCTCCCGCTCCTCGAGGCCGGGGTGACGGTGCTCGGGACCTCGCCCGACTCGATCGATCTGGCCGAGGACCGCGAGCGCTTCTCGAGGCTGCTCTGGGATCTCGGGATTCCGCAGCCCGACAGCGGCGCCGCGACCTCTCGTGAGGAGGCGCGCGACGTCGCCGAGCGCATCGGCTACCCGGTGGTGGTACGGCCGTCGTACGTCCTGGGCGGGCGGGGCATGGCGATCGTGTTCGACTCGGCCGCCCTGGACCGGTACATGTCCGACGCCGTGGACGCCTCGAACGATCGGCCCGTGCTCATCGATCGCTTCCTCGAGGACGCGTTCGAGTTCGACGTGGACGCGGTCGCCGACGCGGCGGGCGCCGTCGTCATCGGCGGCATCATGGAGCACATCGAGGAGGCGGGGATCCACTCCGGCGACAGCTCGTGCGTGGTGCCGCCCTTCATGGTGGCCGAGCGGCACGTGGCGACCATTCGCGACTACACGCGGAAGATCGCGCGGAAGCTGCGGGTCGTCGGACTGATGAACGTGCAGTACGCGATCAAGGACGACACGGTGTACGTGATCGAGGTGAATCCGCGCTCGTCCCGCACGGTGCCCTACATCTCCAAGGCCACAGGCGTGGCAATGGCCAGGGTGGCCGCCCAGGTGGCCGCCGGCCGCACGCTCGCCGATCTCGGCCTGGTCGACGATCTGCAGGCGGCCGGCGTCTTTGTCAAGAGCCCGGTGTTCCCCTTCGTCCGCTTTCCAGGCGTCGACACGATCCTGGGGCCGGAGATGAAGTCGACGGGCGAGGTGGTCGGCGCGGCCGACAACTTCGGGGCCGCGTTCGGCAAGGCGATGATGGGGGCCGGCCAGCGGCTCCCGCAGCAGGGATGCGTCTTCATCAGCGTGAACAACAGCGACAAGCCCTCCGTGCTGCCGATCGCGCGGGATCTGGCGGCGCTCGGCTTCAGCCTGGCCGCCACGCGGGGCACGGCGGCGTTCCTCGCCTCGCACGGGCTCGACGTCGAGGTGGTGTTCAAGGTGAACGAGGGGCGGCCCAACGCGGCCGATCACCTGGTGAACCGGAAGATCGACATGGTCATCAACACGCCGCTCGGGCGCGAGTCGTTCTTCGACGACCTGGCGCTGCGCCGGGCGGCGACGATGACGCAGGTGCCCTGCATCACGACGCTGACCGGGGCGTCGGCGGCGGTGAGCGCGATCCGCGCGCTCGGGCGCGAGGCACTGACCGTCCGATCGCTGCAGGACTACTACGCCGGCATCGCGAAGCCGGCCGTGGAGGACGCGTCGACCACGACGAGCTAGACCGACCTGGCGGACTGGTCGGGGCGTAGGCCATGACACAACGGCACGCTCGGCGGCGTTCGCGGGGGCCTGGAGCCTGGGGCCTGGAGCCCGTCGCCGTAGCAGTCGTTGCCTGCGTTGGCGCGACGGTCGTGGGGGCCGGCCCCCAGTCCTTCCGCGCACGCGTGGACGTCGTCCAGGTCACCGTGACGGTCACCGGTGACGACGGGCGTCTGGTGCGGGGGCTGTCGAGGGACGACTTCGAGGTCTTCGAGGAAGGCGTCGAGCAGCCGATCACGCAGTTCACCGACGCGCGCGTGCCCGTCAGTGTCGGGGTGCTCCTCGACGCCAGCGACAGCATGCGGGGACGCGCACTGGACGACGCACGGCAGGCGCTCGATCGATTCGTCGGGCAGCTCCGCCCGACCGACGAGACCTTCGTTGCCAGCTTCAACCATCGGCCGCGGCTGGCCGGTGCCTGGACGAGCCCTCCGGCGGCGTTGCGAGACGCGCTGGCGGAACTGGTACCCGCCGGGGGAACGGCCATCTACGACGCGCTGGCCGACACGGCGCGTCTGTTCGAGCGCCGCCGGCACGTGCGCAGCGCGCTGGTCGTGATTTCCGACGGTGCCGACACGGCCAGCGACCGATCGCTCTACGAGGCCCTCGAGGAGGTCCGGCGGAGTGACGCCTTCGTGTACGCCCTCGCGATCGACGCGCCGGACGCGCTGGCGAGCACGCGTGTCAACACGGCAGCGCTGGAAGAGCTGACGGCGCTGACCGGTGGCTACACGGAGGTCGTGCGCTCGGCCGCCGACCTGGGCCCGGCCACCGCCAGGATCGCCGCGGAGCTCAACGCACAGTACACGCTGGGCTACGACGCGCCGCGCCCGCCCGACGGCTCCTGGCGCGCGATTCGCGTGCGCGTGCGCGGCGACGAGTACACCGCCCGAGCGCGGCGCGGGTACTTCGCCGTGCGCCGCCCGATCAGGTAGAGACCGCGCACGCGCGTCGTCCGCGGCATCGCGGAAACTGCACGTTCCCGGTGGCAACCCGTTGAATCCCGGTCCGCGGCGGCGGGCGGCCCGGCTTGCAAGCGTGCGGGCGTGGCCGTCGTCGGCTCGTTGCCCGCTCTCGCGCTCGTGACGGGAGCGGCTGTGGCGCTCGCGTCCGGCATCGATCTCTGGATGGCCGCGTGGCTGTTGCCGCCGATCTGGGGCGTCGCCTGGTGCGCCTGGCGACGGCGGCGGGCGATGCCGGCCTGTGCGGCACTCGCGCTCGGCTTCGCCGCCGCCGGCGCGGCGCTCGGAGCCGACGCCCGCGAGCGCGCGCTGCACGCCTCGATTCGCGCGGCGCTCGAGGCGGCGGTCGGAGGCTTTGCGATCGAGACGCCGGGTCCCGCAGCCGCTCACGATCCGGTGCGCACCCGGCTGCGCCCGCTCGAAGACGCGGCGCTGCGCGACGGCTTCGTCTCGCTTCGCGCCCGCGCCACCGCGATCCGGATCGACGGACGCTGGAAACCCGTCGACGGAGGCCTGTCACTGAGCATCGGCGGCCGGCTGGCGCCGGCGTCCGCGCGGGCGTGGCGCGCCGGCCGCCTGCTCGAGGCGCCCGTGGTCTACCGCCGGCCGGCGCGCTACCTGAACGACGGCGTCCCGGATCTCGAGCAAACCCTGGCGCTGTCGGGGGTGACGCTGCTCGGCACGGTGAAGAGCGGCCTGCTGGTGGAGGTTCTCGAGCCTGCCTCACACGCGGGGGAGCTGGCCGCGCGCGTCCGGACGCGCGTGCGCCGGGCGGTGGCGATCTGGATTGCCCCGCACGATCCGCTCTCGGGCGCCATTGCCACGGCGGTCCTGATCGGCGATCGCACCGGCCTCCCCGACCAGACACGCGACGCGCTCCAGGCCGCGGGCACGTATCACGTCATCGCCATCTCCGGCGGCAATATCGCCGTGCTGGCCGCGGTGGCCTCGCTCGTCCTGCTGCTGGCCGGCCTGCGGGGGCGCCTCGCGGCGCTCGCCGTAGTGGGCGTGCTGGTGGTCTATGGCCTGGTCGTCACAGCCGGCCCCTCCGTCTGGCGCGCCACCCTGATGGCCGTGCTCTACTTCGCGGCGCGCGCCCTCGACCACCGCACACGTGCCTGGCAGACCGTGTCGGTCGCCGTGGCCCTGATGGTCGTGGCCCGTCCGCTCGACCTCCTCGACCCCGGGTTCATCCTGACCTTCGGCGCCACCATCGCCCTGCTCGAGGGCGGCCGACTGGGGGCCCGGTGGCGACCCCGGCATCGGGCGCTCCGGTGGCTGGCGGCGTCGGCCGGCGCGTCACTGGCGGTGGAGCTGGCGCTGCTGCCGGTATCCGCGTACCTGTTCTCGCGCGTCACCGCGGCGGGACTCGTCCTCAATCTGCTGGCCGTGCCGATGATGGCGGTGGTGCAGATGGCCGCGCTCGTCGTCACGGCGGCCGACCCGATCCCGTGGGTGGCGGGGCCTGCCGGCTACCTGGCGCACCTGGCGGCGCACGCGATCGTCGCGAGCGCCGATCTCGTGCGTCTGGCGCCCTGGTCCACGGCCCGCGTGCCGCCGCCCGGGCTGTGGATCCTGGCGCTGTACTACCTCGCGCTGGCGACCCTGCTCCTGGCGCGTGGGCGGGTGACGCGCGGCGGGGCCGCGACCGCGCTGGCGACGGTGGTCCTCGCGATCGCCGGCGTGATCGCTCCCGGCACGTCCCGCAGTGCCGGCGGGCTCCTGCGGCTCGACCTGTTCGACGTGGGGCAGGGCGAGGCGATGCTGCTCGAGGGGCCGTCGGGCCACCGCCTCCTCATCGACGCGGGGGGAACGCCCTTCGGATCCGGGGCCACCGTCGGCCCGCGCGTGCTGGTGCCGGCGCTCTGGGCGCGTGGCGCGCGCACGCTCGATGCGTTCCTCGTCACGCACGGCGACCCCGACCACATCGGGGGCGCGCCGGCCGTGTTGCAGGCGGTCCCGCCATCGGTCCTCTGGGAGGGCATCCGCGTGCCCGGGCACGAGCCCACCGCGGCGCTGCGGGCGGAGGCGGCGCGATTGGGCCTCGGCGTTGCCACCCGCGTGGCGGGGGAGGCGCTCGAGCTGGGCGGCATGCGCCTGCGCGTGCTCCATCCGCCGGGGCCGGACTGGGAACGACGCGACGTGCGCAACGACGACTCGGTCGTGCTCGAGATCGTCCATGGCGACGTCGCGGTGCTGCTGACCGGCGACGTGAGTGCCGACGTAGAGCGCGCCCTGGTGCCGTTGCTGACGCCGGCGCCCATCCGGATCCTCAAGGTCGCGCACCACGGCAGCCGGACGAGCTCATCGGCGGCGCTGCTGGAGTCGTGGCGCCCCCAGCTCGCGCTCGTCAGCGCCGGTCGCGGCAACTCGTTCGGCCATCCGGCGCCGGAGGTGCTCGTGCGGCTCGACGCCGCGGGGGCCACCGTGCTTCGCACGGACCTCGACGGACAGATCACGGTCGAAACCGACGGCCGGTCGGTCTGGGCGCGGACCCATACGGCGCGCGCGGCCGTCTACTTGACGCGCGCCCACTCGGCTTCCATCTCGCCGAGCGTGGCCGCCTCGAGGGACCGACCGCGCGAAGCGAAAGCCCGTTCCACCGCCTCGAATCGCGTCGTGAACTTGGCGTTGGCACGGCGCAGCGCCGCCTCAGGCTCGATGCCGAGCTTGCGGGACAGGTTGGCGATGGCGAAGAGCAGGTCGCCCATCTCCTCCTCGGCGCGCGCGCGGTCGCCCGCCTCGACCTCGTGGCGCAGCTCGGCGACTTCCTCCTCGATCTTGGCCACCACGTCCCGGGCGTCCGGCCAGTCGAAGCCCGCCTCCGCCGCGCGCGAGCCGAGCGCGTGCGCGCGGGCGAGCGCCGGCAGCGTGAGCGGCACGCCGCCGAGCGACGTGACCCCGCGCGCCGGCTCGAGACCCGCCTCCGCGCGCTCGCGCGCCTTGATGGCCGCCCAGGACTCGACTACCTGCGCGCTCGTGAGCACCCCCTGACCCTCGCCGCGGGCGAACACGTGCGGGTGCCGGCGCACGAGCTTGTCGCACACCGCGTCGATGGCGTCGCCGACCGAGAAATCGCCGGCCTCTTCGCTGATCCGGGCGAGAAAGACCGCCTCGAAGAGGAAGTCGCCGAGCTCCTCGCACAGCGCGGACGGGGAGCCCTCGTCGATCGCCTCGAGCACCTCATGGGTCTCCTCGAGCACGAAGCGACGCAGCGAGGCGTGCGTCTGCTCCCGGTCCCAGGGACAGCCGCCGGGCTCGCGCAGCCGCGCCATGATGCCGACCAGCCGCTCGAAGCGCGTCCCGATCGTGTCCGACATGCGCGCGATGCTATCACCGGCGAGCGCGTGCTAGGATCCGGGCCCATGTCCCAGGACGAGCAGCACCCTGCAGAGGCCGGACCGCAGAACCCCGAAGTCACCTTCGTCGGGTTCGTCCTGTCGCTCGCGCACACGGCCGCGTTCCACTTCGGCGACGTGGTCGATCCGATGAGCGGCCAGAAGGGCGAGCTCAATCTGCCGGCCGCGCAGCAGTTGATCGACATTCTCGGTCTGCTCGACGAGAAGACGCGCGGCAATCTGTCGGCCGAGGAGCGCCAGCTCCTCGAGCAGCTCCTCTCCGAGCTGCGCCTGCGCTACGTGGAAGCCGCCGGCGGCGGGTCGGAACCGGCCTCCCGGATCATCATGCCTTGAGCGCTCCCGCCCAGGTTCTGTTCCTCGGGACCGGCACCTCGCACGGCGTGCCGATGATCGGCTGCATCTGCGACGTGTGCCGGTCCACCGATCCGCGCGACACACGGCTGCGGCCCTCGATTTACGTCGAGGTGCCCCGGCGCGCCCGGATCCTGGTCGACGCGGGCCCCGATCTGCGCCAGCAGGCCCTCACGCACGGCATCACGTCGCTGGACGCGATCCTGCTGACGCACGCGCACGCCGATCACATCCTCGGCCTCGACGAGGTCCGCCGCTTCAACGCGATGCGTGGCGGGCCGATGCCCTGTTACGCCAGCCGGAAGACGTGGGAGACGGTGTGGAAGACCTTCCATTACATCTTCGACCGCGTGCCGCGGAAGGGCGGCGGTGTACCGGAGATCGATCCGCACGAGATCGAATGGCCCGTCGCGATCGCGGGCGTTCGCGTCGTGCCCGTGCCGGTGTGGCACGGCGACATGCCGATCCTCGGCTTTCGTCTGGGGAGCTTCGCCTACCTGACCGACTGCAATCGCATCGACGACGCGTCGATGGCGCTCGTCGAGGGCGTCGACACGCTGGTGATCGACGCGCTGCGCGACCGTCCCCATTCGACGCACTTCAGCCTGGAGGAGGCGCTGGAGGTCGCCGGTCGCCTCCGTCCGCGGCGTACCTACCTGACGCACATGTGCCACGATCTCGGCCATGCCGCGACGAGCGCGCGCCTGCCGGCTGGCATCGAGCTGGCATATGATGGGCTGGCGCTCGACGTCCTCGTCGACGTGGAGTGAATGGAAACCATCCACTTTCCGGACGATCCCAGACCGCAGTGGCTCGCGCACCCGGTGCTCGCGCTCGGCAACTTCGACGGCTTCCACCGCGGCCATCTCAAGATCATCGAACGGGTGAAGCGTGGCGCGGCCGAGCACGGCGGCACGCCCATGGCGATGACGTTCGATCCGCACCCGCCGCGCGTGGTGCGGCCCGACAAGGCGCCGCCGCTGCTGATGACCAAGACGCAGCGGCTCGAGGCGCTCCACGCCGCCGGCATCCGCTGTGTCGCGGTCGTGCGCTTCACGTACGAGCTGTCCCGGTGGGAGCCGGAGCTGTTCGTGCAGCGGGTCCTCGCCGACTGGCTGCGCGTGGCGGACGTGTGGGTCGGGGCCAACTTCCTCTTCGGCCGGGACCGGACGGGCAACTTCAGCCTGCTGCGGGCGCTCGGGCAGCGCCACGGCTTCAGGGCTGACAAGATCGACCCGGTACGCTACAAGGACTTTGTGGTGAGCAGCACCCGCATCCGGCGGCTGGTGTCCGAGGCCCGCGTGGACGAGGCCGGGGCCCTGCTGGGGCATCCGTACTTCGTCGACGGCCTGGTGGTCGAGGGCCGGGGACGGGGCCGGACGATCGGCGTGCCCACGGCCAACCTGGCGACCGAGAACGAGCTGCTGCCGCCCTTCGGCGTGTATGCGACGACGGCGACGATCGACGGCGTGGTGCACGCGGGCATCACCAACGTCGGGGTGCGCCCCACCTTCGACGAGACCGAGCCGACCGTCGAGACGCACCTGCTACGTCATTCCGGCGATCTGTACGGGAAGCGCGTGCGGCTCGGCTTCCTGCAGCGCCTGCGCGACGAGCGCCGGTTCGACGACGTGGACGCCCTCCGGGAGCAGATCGACGCGGACCGTCGGGCTGCCGAGCGGCTCTTCAGCCGGTTCTGCGTGTAAGGTCCTGACGTGGACGCGAGCCGCTTCGAGTTCAGCCTCACGGTGCCCCGCGACGCGCGCTTCGTCGAGACGGTGCGCCTGCTCGCCACGCAGGCCGCGCGGTACGCGGGCTGCGGCGGGCCCGATACGGAGACCTTCGCGGCGTCGGTCGAGCAGGCGGTGCGCGCCAGCGTGGACGGCACGGCCGACGGCGCTCCGGTCACCGTGGTGATGCGTCGCGACGCTGGCCCGGTGGAGGTGGTCGTCGACGGGCGCACGCTCACCGTGGAGCCCTGACGCCCGCATGCTCCGTCTGTACAACACCCTGAGCCGGCAGGAGGAGCCGTTCGTGCCGTCGCGGGACAATCACGTGAGGCTCTACGCGTGCGGGCCCACCGTCTACGCGCGCGGGCACATCGGCAACTTCCGCACCTTCGTCTGCGTGGACGTGCTGCGGCGCACGCTCGAGCACGTGGCCGGACACGGCGTGACGCAGGTGGTCAACTACACCGACGTCGACGACAAGACGATAGGCGGCGCGCGCGAGGCCGGCGTCCCGCTGCGCGAGTACACCGAGCAGTGGATCGCGACCTTTCGCGCGGATGCGGCGACGCTCGGCCTCCGGACGCCCGAGGATGCGCCGCGGGCCACCGACGAGGCCAACATGCAGGCGATGGGCGAGCTCGTGCTCGCGCTCGAGCGCAAGGGCCACACGTACCGACGCGACGGCTCCGTGTACTTCAGGATCGCCTCGCTGCCGACCTACGGCCGGCTGGCGCGGCTCGATCCCGAGGGGCTGCACGCCGGCGCGCGCGTGGACGTGGACGAGTACTCGAAGGACGACGCGCGCGACTTCGTGCTGTGGAAGGCGTCGAAGCCGGGGGAGCCGTCCTGGGAGTGCGGCGTGGGTCCGGGACGGCCCGGCTGGCACCTCGAGTGCTCGGCCATGGCGCTGCGTCTGCTCGGCGGGCCGCCCATCGACATCCATGCCGGCGGCGTGGACCTGATCTTCCCGCACCACGAGAACGAGATCGCCCAGTCGGAGGGCGCCACCGGCACGACCTTCGCCCGGTTCTGGGTGCACGTGGAGCATCTGTTCGTCGAGAACGAGAAGATGTCCAAGTCGCTCGGCAACGTCTTCACGGTGCCGGACGTGGTGGCGAGGGGGTTCCGTCCCTCCGCCCTTCGATACCTGCTGCTCTCGTCGCACTACCGGAAGCCGCTCAACTTCACCTGGGCCGGCATGGCCGCGGCCGAGGAATCGTTGCGGCGCGTGGTCGACTTCCTGGCGCGCCTGGAGCAGGCGCGAGGGCAGGGCGATCCGGGCCTGGCCGGCGCGGTGGCGCGCGCCCGGGAGGGGTTCCGGGCCTCGCTCGAGGCGGATCTGAATACCGCCGGCGCGCTGGCGGCGCTCTTCGACCTGGTGCGCGACGGCAACGCGGCGATCGACGCCGGCGCCATGGGCCCGGCCGACGCCGTGCTCGTCCGCGAGGCGGTCGAGGAGTTCGACCGCGTGCTGGGCGTGGTGTCGTTGCGGCGCGAGGAGGACGCCCGTCCGCCGATCCCGCTCGAGGAGATCGAGCAGGCCATCGAGGCGCGCCGCCAGGCGCGGCAGCAGCGGAGCTTCGCCGAGGCGGATCGCATTCGCGACGGGCTCGCCGCGCGCGGCGTGCTGCTCGAGGACAATCCCACCGGGACGCGCTGGAAGCGGAAGTAGGAGGCACGGCCACGATGGCGCGGCAGGTAGCGGTCATCGGCACCGGATGGGTCGGCACGAACGTGGCCATCTCGATCCTGCACGAAGGGCTGGCCGGCGAGCTGCTGCTGTACGACATCCGCGAGGAGGTGGCGCAGGGCGAGGCGATGGACCTCGCACACGGCGCCTCCTTCTACCCGCACGCGCACGTGCGATTCGCGCGCATCGAGGAGATGACCGGGGCCGACGCCGTCGTCATCGCCGCCGGCCGGGGCGGCCGGGCGGGCGAGTCGCGGCTCGACCTCCTGCGCGACAACGCGGCGGTCACGCGGGCGATCGGGGAGCGGTTCGTGGGCTTCGAGGGACTGCTCGTGATGGTGAGCAATCCCGTGGACGTGCTGACACGGGTGCTGGCCGCGGCCACCGGCCTGCCGCCCGCGCGGGTCATCGGCACCGGCACGACGCTCGACACGGCGCGGCTGCGCCACGCGCTCGGCGGCGTCCTGCACGTCGATCCGCGCTCGGTGCACGCCCAGGTGGTCGGCGAGCACGGGGACTCGGAGGTGGTTCTCTGGTCGAGTGCCCGCGTGGGGGGCGTGCCGCTGCGCCAGTGGCCAGGCTGGGACCGCGGCCGGGAGCCGGCCGTGGCCGACGAGGTGCGCCGCGCCGCGTACGAGATCATCCGCCGCAAGGGCGCCACCAACCACGCGATCGGCCTGGTCACCGCCGACGTGCTCGCCAGCGCGCTGCGCGACGAGCGGCGCGTCCTGACGGTCTCGCGCGTGCAGGACGGCGCCTGCGGCCTGCGGGACGTGGCGCTGTCGCTGCCGGCGGTCGTGGGGCGCACGGGTGTCGAACCGGTGGTCGAGCCCGGGATGGACGACGCCGAGCGCGCCGCCCTCGGGCGCTCGGCTGATGTGCTGCGCCGCGCGGCGTCAGAGGTCGGTCTGGCGTGAAACGTGCGTGTCCACGGGGACGTGGGCACGGACCGGCGCCGGGGCCGCGGAATCGCGGGCGAGGACCTCGCGTGCGCCGAGCTGCGGCGCCGCGGGTACGCAATTCTCGATCGCGGCTACCGCACGCGGTTCGGCGAAATCGACGTCATCGCCCGTCACCAGGGTGCGATCGTGTTCGTCGAGGTGAAGACCAGGGCCACGCGCACCTGCGGGGGCGGCGCCGAGGCGGTGACTCCCTACAAGCAGTGGCGTGTCGCGCGGATGGCGGCGGAGTACCTGGTCCGGCGCGGGCTGCACGATCGGCCGTGCCGGTTCGACGTGGTGGCCGTGGACCTGGGCGTCGACCCTCCAGGGGTGGAGGTCTTTGCCGGCGCGTTCGACGCGCCGGTGGGGTAGAGGCTCGGGGCCAGCGTTCGAGGACGTTCAGGGGAGACGCGAGGCGGGAATGCCGAGCGCGACGGCGATGCGCCTGAGCGACGTCTGCACCGCGCGCTGGTTGTCGGGCCCGAAGCGGAGCAACTGCTTCTGCGCGGGCTGCAGCGCCTCGAGCGTCGGATCGGCGAAGGCGTAGCCTTCCGCGCCCGCAGGCCGAAGCGCCTGGCGCCCGTCGCGGACGGGCGTCTGGAGCAGCACGACGATGGCGCGCTCGAGCGTCCGATCGAAGGGCGTGTCGGGGTAGCCCAGCTCGCGGTACGCCTCTTCGATCCGCGGCTTCAGCGTCGTGTAGAGCTGCGCGGCCCCGGCGGGATCGATCGAGGAGGCTGCCGTGGCAACCGAGGTGAAGCGCGTGTAGCTCCGCGGATCGACGTAGACCTCCTCGCCGACGTCCGTGGTCTGAAACTCGCCCGACGGGCGCAGGGCCCGCACGTTGCGCGCCGCCGCCGGCTGACCCTCGGCGATGTTGGTCACCGCGACCGTGAAGGTGCGAATCAGGTCGTCGGTCGCGAGCCACGACGCGACGGTCGGGTGCGACGACAGTGCCGAGACCAGGTCCCGCACGAAGGCGTCGGATTCGCCGAGCGGCGGCACCTCGACCACCTCGACCTCGTTTCCGAGCGCCGCCGGCGCGCCGTCCACCGGCGTGGCGGGCGCCTCGGCCGCGCTCTCGTCGACCGGCGCCTCATCGTCCCCTCCCCAGAAGACGAAGTACCCGGTGACGAGCACGGCAATCACGAGCAGTGCCGCGAGGATGCGTGGCGCCATCTGGCCGCTCCGCGGCGGAAGCGTCGGAGGCTGGCCGCCGCTCTCGGGTCGGAGATCGAAGTCCTGATCGTCGGTGATGGTCGGGGGCATCGCGCGGTCCTCGGCTGGGATTCCTCGATGATACGCCTCGTGCAGAGGCCGTCAACCGGCCTCGGGGGACGCGGTCAGCCTTGCCGGCCCTGGATCCGCTGTGGTACGCTACCAGGTCGGCGAGGGCGGGAATAACTCAGTGGTAGAGTGCGACCTTGCCAAGGTCGAAGTCGCGGGTTCGAATCCCGTTTCCCGCTCCAGACTTTCCCGCCTGCCTGACCCGCGCGTGCGGGTGATCCGCACAGCTTCGATCGGCGCCGTCGCCAAGTGGTAAGGCAGAGGTCTGCAAAACCTCCATCCCCGGTTCAAATCCGGGCGGCGCCTCCAACTTTTCCTAAAGATTGTGAGAGTCTAGACCCGGCCGGGCGGCCGATCGGGCCTGACTTTAGCTGAACTTTAGCTGATCGCGCGGCGCTCGAAACGTGCCGTCCCATACACTTCGGCCGAGGAGGCTGGGCCGTGTCCAACAAGGACGACATCAAAGATCGGCTGCTGGCCAGTGAC
>Ga0299906_10000385_pt1 | contig 42118 bp, 55 predicted proteins | sample RVTome_14_FD_200259 | JGI IMG/M metagenome (GOLD analysis project Ga0299906, IMG submission 200259) | Soil microbial communities from uranium-contaminated site in the Upper Colorado River Basin, Wyoming, United States - RVT145D125 (version 2) ... | reverse complement strand
TTGTGCCAGTGTTTGCAAATGAAATGTCTACTGGCTGTCCTGCAGTCTGTGTCCATGAGAATGATAGTATGTCATTTTCTGGATCAATTCCTTGGCAGGAAAGTGTTGTCTTTGTGTTTTCATTAACCGTTTTATCTAAGCCAGCATTTGCAGTTGGTGGCGAGTTTTCAGGAATAACTGTAATTGTTACAGAATCGTTTCCAGATTCACCGAATGGATCCGTTCCCTTTAATCCGAAAACAAAAATTTTCTTTTGACCTGGCACCAAATCAGATGTCATAAATGATACTTCAGTTTCTGAAACAGCTGATAACTCTACTGTAGTGCCAGAAATTTGTCTCCATGTGAATGTTATTGGGTCATTGTCTGGATCAAATCCAGTCGCTGAAAGCGTAACCCTAGTATTTTCAGAGACGGAATGATCAGGGCCAGCATTAACAAACGGTGCTCTGTTCATAGCAGAGACTGTGATTTTTATATCATCGGTACTAGAAGCACCAAATTGATCGGTGGCAGTTAGCTGAAAAGTCAGCGTGTCAGTTTCTCCAAAACCTACATCAGGAGCAATAAATGATGTCTGTGCAAGTGAGGCGTCAGCAAGACTAACAGCATTTCCTGAAGTTTGTTTCCATGAAAGTGAAACTCTGTCACCGTCTGGGTCATCTGCAGAGCCAAAAAGATTGACTTTGGTGTTTCTGAAAACTTGTCTGTCTTCACCGGCATCTACAGTTGGTGGAAAATTAACTGGTAAAACTTTGACTATGGCAATATCTGATGCAAAGCCGCTAATTGGCGCATAGCCTGAAAGAATAAACGATAACAACATCATTCGATCATCTGGCAACGTTGGCGCCACAAAGGTTGTAGTAGCGCTGTTTGGGCTTGATAGTACTACTGGCGTTCCGACATTTTGTGACCAGCTAAATGACACTGGAGTTCCAAACGCACTTTGTCCACTTCCCTGCAAAGTTACCAGAGTTCCTTCATCAACCTCTTGAATTGGTCCTGCATCAATTCTTAGCAGAGGATTGCTTTGTTCGCCAAATAATGAAGGAAGTACACTTGTTGTATCTGATGCGGTTCCACCAAATGCGTCATTTACTGTAAGCTCAAACGTGATTGGATCAGGATCATCAAAATCAATTTGGCCTGGAGTTATGGTTAGATGTTTTTGAAATGATGTAATGAGTGAAATTGGTTGACCGCCAATTTGTTTCCAGTGATAGTATATCCTGTCATGATCTTCATCATATACAGTTGGAATCAGTGTAATTGCAGAAAGAGATGGATAGATGACTTTGTCAAATCCAGCATCAACGTATGGTGCGCTGTTTACTGGTTCCACTATAATTCGCACAGAACTTGTAGCTTCAGCTTCAAATGGATCAGTGACAGTTAGCTTGAAAACAAGCTCTTTTGTTTTTCCGTTTTCGACAACTGGTGCCATGAATTGGGGTTCTTCTACATCTGTTGCAGACAAGGTAACTTTTTCTCCGCTGACTTGTTCCCACTGAAATGTCAGAACATCGTCATCTTCGTCAAAGCCTTCTCCAATCAGTGTGACAAGCTTTTTCTCAACAACGCTAACTGTAGATTCTTGTGCAAAAGCGGAATTTACTGTGCCAATCAAAACTAGGATTGAAAATATTGCAATAATACTAGTCAGACCGGTTCTCAATAGGGTAGAAAAATCTATACAGTATTTTAACAATTCTACTTTCATATCTACAAACACTCCCTCTCGATTAGATTTTAGGCATTAAGTTGGTCTTTGTTCCAACAATTATGGTTGTCATAATAGCAGCTGCCAACATGACAAGGTAATTGTGCCAAATTCTGGCACAGCGTTTGTTCCTACAACCTGTATAGTGTTAACACTGATTACATAAATAGCACTTTATCAGAAATCAACAAATCGATAATAATGAGAGTTTGCAAATAAATTCAATGATTACATCTGAAATTGAAAAGCTTCTCCTGGGAAAAAATTTTGCATCTTTTGCAACCTTAATGAATGATGGGTCTCCACATGTGGCTCCTACTTGGATTGATTATGATGGAAGCAGTGTATTGATTAACACTGCTGCAGGAAGAATAAAGGAAAAAAACGTAAGGCATGACAAACGCGTAGCCTTGTCAATTCCAAATGAATCTAATCCATACGAAATGGTTACAATTAGAGGAACGATAGAAGAAATTACTGAGAAAAATGCAGACACGCACATTGACAAATTGGCTAAACGATATCTTGGATTAGACAAGTATCCGTTTAAAAGTCCGACTGAAAAGAGGATAATACTGAAGATTCATCCTGTGAAAGTTTTCCATCAAAAGCCTCCAAATTAACGGTAAGAACTAAAAACCTTTTTTTAATTTTTTTATTCTGTGTCTAAAATTGGTTCAAATCTCAACAGGTTTGAAACCGTTAGGTTCCATATCTCACTAATTGTATAACCTTACTATGATTATCCAATCATAATTACATGATCTGTACTAGGATTACGCAATCTGTATCTTAAATCTCGTTTTAATCTACATTTACCAAAGATAAAATCCATGAATTTTCTCAAGTTATTACAACTATGGTTTCCCTATTCTAAAGACTTTAGTGCCACACTTGGGGCAGGTACCTTTTACTGCAGGTCGTCCATTTTTCATTTTGATTTCTTGAGGATCTTTTATCTCTCTTTTTGCTCTGCATTTTACACAATATGCTGTTACCATTATGCCTAATCCTAAACTTAATCCTATTTAGAAAGATGCTATGAATTTTGTTTAGCTACAGACTAACAGAATATTCTTCGAATCTTAGTTAAGTTTTCAATCTGTATCATCATTACAAACAGGAAGCTTTCTATGTTTTTCCTTATAGTCTTCTAAAAGCTGCCTTTTTCGTTCTTTTGGATTTTCAACAAATATTCTTTGATAAGTATGGGTTTTTTGTTTACATGCATCATTCTCAAAGTTTGTATCAACATACTTTGCAAATTCTTTCTGAAGATTATCACTTTCTCCAATGTATAATGCATTTAGCTTTTTATCATAAAGAACATATACTCCAGGCCTTGATTTGACAAATCTTGCACTTTCAAGCCACAGGAGAACTTTTCCTTCAAGAATCTCCATGTTGATTTTCACTCACTTTCATGATATTAAGATAAAGACAGAAGGGGGACATACTAACAGTAAACAGTGATGCCTCAATCTAAACCACTAATCAGTATAGAAAACGTTGTTGCATCAGCTACGATAGACCAAAAACTAGATCTCAAAGAAATAACAAAAAAATTTCCCGATGTAGAATGGAACCCAGACCAGTTTCCAGGGGCTGTCTTTAGGCTAAGATCACCAAAGACTGCTACATTGCTTTTCAGTACAGGAAAGATGGTATGTACTGGTGGAAAATCAGAAGAGATGGCAAGAAGGGCAGTAAAAAAAGTGGTTCAAATGTTGAGAAAAGGTGGCATTAAGATAAAGAAAGATGCTACGGTGAAAATTCAAAACATCGTAGCGTCTATCAACCTTGGTGGTAGAGTTCACTTGGAACAAGCTGCAAGAACATTGCCAAGAAGTATGTACGAGCCAGAACAATTTCCAGGTTTGATACATAGGATGTTAGATCCGAAAACCGTAATTCTGATTTTTTCTTCTGGCAAACTAGTATGTACAGGTGGTAAAACCGAAAAGGATGTCTATCGTTCGGTTAACAGTCTCCATAGTATGCTCGAGGAAAAGAACCTCATGATTTATGACTAGGAGTATTTTTTACAAGTGACTTACATTACATTCAATAGGTAAATTAGATTTCAAGGAAAATGTTAATGAAAATAATATATTAAATTTTGAGATTGTTGATCTTTGCGGCCAAAATAAAGTCGTTTTCACCAAGTCCATTCATTGAGTGCGTCCAAAGTTCAAGCATAACTCTGTTCCAATGAATATGAATGTCTGGATGGTGACCTTCACCGTCAGCAAGATCGGCTATATTATTTACAAATTTCATTGCTTCTTTAAAGTCCTTAAAAACGAACTCCCTTTCTATTTTATTTCTATTTAGTTTCCATGGAGTGACCTTTTCAAGATTCCTTTTTGCTTCAGCTTCTGATAATGGTGTACCACCACTCTCACATGGTATGCACTTTTTCTCGTGTAACTCCATAAAAATAATTGGTTGTATCTGATAAAATAATATTTAATGAATTGTCATAGGGCTTTAGCCTGTTCAAGACTAGAATGTCATATTTGATCCATTTCTTACACCAATGGTAGGTTTAGCAACTTTGAATTTTTTTCCACAATGAAAACAAAGATGGAGCTTGTGTGGTTTAATGGCATATTTTCCTTCATCTATGTGTGGACCATTGCAATAAGAACAGAAAATTGTAACTTTAATTTTTATAGGCTTCATTTTTTACCTACTACAACCATAAACATTACACTTTTGTCTTTTGCGTGTGGGGAGAAAAATTCGGTTACTGCGTCGTCATAAAATGTCAGTCCCGTTGCACCAAGATTCTGTGCATATGAGGCAAGATAGAACCTGCCACCCATTATACTGGCTTCAAGTTGGGCAGCTCTGTATCCTCTATTTCCGAATTTTTCCAAGACTGCATTCAAGTCAGACATAAAGAAAATCGCAGCACTACCATCTACTGGCAGATCCTGATTCAACCCTAGATAACCTGCTACGTCTCTAAATTTACCATCTTTAAGCAGTTCAAGTGCATTTTGTTTTACATTGTAAAAGTAAGAACCTGACTGCAAACCATCAACTGCATTAATTATAAAATACAAATGAATCAACGAGCTGCCATACGGTTCCAGAAAATCAGATGGGACACCTCTTGTGGAGTGCTTAATTATTGTAGATAATTGCTGAAATGAAATTGATTCTCGTGAAAATTCTCGAGTAGAACCACGTCGTAATATTACTGATTCCACAGGATCATCTGGAATCTCATCTTTGGAAAAAGGATCCAATGAAATGAAATTTTCTTTCGGTGTTGGTGTTGAAAATTTTGGTGTTCCACCTAGCCAACCTCTTACCTCTCTTACCGATGTTAATGAAGAGGCTTTGTGAATCTTCTGTATTTCTGGATCATCAAAATCGTAATTTGAAAGTGGTTCAGTTTTTAGCTTTAATGGCGGTGTGGCAGGTATTTTTTCTTCAAGAATCTCTTCACTGAATCCTATTGGCACCATGGCAAGCGTTACCTCTTTATCTGTATTCAAATCAAGGAGGGAATTTGCTAACTCATCCACAAATCCCAAAATAACTTTTGCAGGCAGCTTATGTGCTGAACTTATAGCTAGGGTGTTTGCAATGATTGTACCACAGTCCCAAAAAGCATGACGGTATTCTCTTGTTTGATACTTGATTGTATTTCTGGTAAAGATGTCGGTATAGATTAGGATTAGGGGTGCCTTTTGGACAGAGATGTTGTTAGCACTAGCATGAACCAAAGCACGACGATAATCACCTTTTCGTAAGAGTGTTAGTTTCATTTCTTTGGGATCAAAATGATAAACGCCTGCATCTAGACCTGGAATCCTGCCACACACAACATAGATTTCAATATGAAAAAGAGCACCAGTACATGCTGCTGCACGAAACTCCACGTCTCCTAACCGTGGAAAGTTAATTGTCTTTGTTATTCCTCCAGAAAAGTAAAGTATTCTTGAAAGTATGTTTAGGTCAGGAACAAGGTTAGTTTCTTCTGGTTTAATATTTTCCAAAATTGCATTCAGTGCTGATTTTCCGATTGGTGACTTGTCTAGAGGTAAATTTGTTGATTCAAGGTTCTTGTATATTTTATATGGATTTGGTCTAAATGCAGGATCATAAGGGTGATGGCGAGCCATTAACGCACCATTGGGATGTTTTGTTCCATTGTGATAATGCCAAGCATCTTCTGTTTTGGAATCGGTCATCCTAATTCATAAGAGACGTCGTTGCTTATAGTGACTATTATTTATTTTTAAATTTATTTTGTAATGCTAACCTCATCTACAGAATAAAGCTAATCTTCAAGTTGTGAATAATCAAACAAATCGGTCCCAACATTCTCTTTCTTTTTAATCTCTTTCTTTTTTCTTACTGTACACATAGTGCAATTACTTGATAATATGTTAAAAATGGTTCTAGTTATTCATGATACTATAATCCGTTTAATTTTATTCCAAATTATGAAAATAAATAAAGAAGTTCTAGGGTGGTTTAAATCAATAGAATATGAAATTAATCTAGGAGTTCTTTTTTTAATTCTTGTATGATTTGATCTTGATTAGCTTCTGACATTTATTCCTCTTTCATCAGATCATGAAACTTTGAAAAAATTTGGTCTTGGCGAGCTAGTATTTCTTTGAGCTCTTCGTCTTTTTCTTCATTAGCATTTCTGTACATTTTTAGAAAATCAGAAAGATATGTTCCGAAAAATTCCTTTAAATTATTTATTATTTGCTTGTTTAGCTCTATATTTTTCCTAAGTTGCTTAATCAGTTCTTTGTTTTCTGCTGACATGAAGCCTTTTTTGATTTATGTTTCCACAAAAACGCTATCTGACTCTACTACTACTTTGTATGAAGCTAAATCCTTAAGCTGCGTATTAAACGCAATTAGCTTACCAGTTTTACAATCCCATGTAGAACCATGCCAAGGACATGTTACAGTAGAACCTTCTAACGTTCCTTCAGAAAGACTTGCACCTTGATGAGTACAAATATCATCCATCGCAACGTAATTTCCATTCACATTAGCTATGAGAATTGCTTTTCCATCTGATTCTACTTTCAGCATTTTTCCAGGTGGTATGTCAGAGGTCTTGCCAGCCAATATTTTTCCCATGGTTTTAATTGATTTCTGATTTGTTTTAAAGGATTCTAGAATTAGACGGAGCTAACTGCAAGTTTATCAATTAAATCAATCAATATAGAGTATGGTTTCAAAACAATTTTCTCAAGTAATTAGAAGTAACGGAAACAAAACTACAGCAAACTTGGGTAAAAGAATTAAAAAAATGCACGGAAGTTATGACGCCCAACTACACAAAGCAAAATCAAAAGCAAGGTTGAGGCAAATCTACCTCAAACACAGAAGAGACCATCAAAAACTTTTGCAACAACACCTCAAGGAAGAAGCATCTACGATAAAACGTCTAGGAAAAATGTTTGATGGATAAGAACTAGCCAACCTCAAATTTTACTTTATAATCACTAATTTCTAAAATTTTTATTCCCTTGTTTTTCAAAAAATTCTCCATAGAATCATTCCATTTCTTAACATTCACGTACCTAGGTTTCTGATTTAATTTTGAAGCTATACCCATTTCATAATCGAGGTACCAATATTCTACGTTATCAGTGTCTACTCTTGTCTTAAGCCACAATTTTGATATTAGGAAATTGAATCAAGTGGTGAAATTCCAAGAGAATTTTTTAGTGTCTGAAAGCTGTTTTACTAGAACATGATATCTATTTCTTATTGTAACGGTAGTTACTCCAGCTACTTCAGCAATTTTGGCTTGTGATACATCTTCATTATTTTTGACACAAGACAAATACAAAGCAGCCGATGCCATTCCTATGGGATTTTTACCAGCAGTGAATTCCATCTTCCTGGCTTTTGCTAGAAATTCTATGGCATCGCGCTTAGTTTTTTCATGAACTTTTACAGAAGTAGCGAGCCTTGGGATAAAATTTATTGGATCATATGTATCAAGAGTCAGGCCTAAAGTACTGACCAGAAGTCTATAGGTTTTTTGAAGACTCTTCTTCTGTACATTTGCTGCAAGTGCAACATCCCTCAAAGTTCTTGGTGTATTTGTTAACCTACACGCAGCATAAATTGCAGCTGAGATTAAAACAGACCTACTTCTTCCTCTGATTATCTCTTTTGTAACAGCTTTTCTATATATGTACGCAGATTCCTCTACTACTGATTTTGATAAACCAAGTTTTGCTCTTAGCCCATCAAGTAAAATAAAGGGCTCTGTAAATTTTCCATTTTTTTTTGACTTGGTATTTCGATCCCACATTCTCAAACGGTAAAACGCAGTACGCATCTTTCCAGATAGATGCCTTCCAGTCGAGTCGATGTTTTGTGATTTAATGACAGTCGATAAACCCATATCATTAAATGCTAAACTTGATTTTGAACCGTGTCTTGTGTTTTTCATATAATCTTCTTTAGTAAAACCATGGAAATTAGGAGATACATCCTCACTTTTTTCAACTAGTACCATGCCACAACTTCCACACATTATTTCACCAGCTTCAGTATCAGTAATCAAAGGTCCTTTATTACAGGAATTTTGTATACATTTTTCGAAAATTTCTTTTGTACAATCTTCTTTCATAATATTATGTTCTTCTTTTTCACTAATAACATGTCGCTCTTATTCTAGAGGACTAGAATGTGAAGTATGTTAATTCACAATTAGCTCAGTCTAATACCATCTTTTTTTCTTTTTTATTTTGTTTCATAATATTATGTTCTTCTTTTTCACTAATAACATGTCGCTCTTATTCTAGAGGACTAGAATGTGAAGTATGTTAATTCACAATTAGCTCAGTCTAATACCATCTTTTTTTCTTTTTTATTTTATTTCATAATATGTAAGACCACAGTATAATCTATACAGGATTACCAAGCATAATCCTATGGAAGATTATGAATCATAATTTTTCACTATAAACCAAGAATACTAGCAATCATATCCATAAATCCTGTTAATATTCCCCATAAATCGAACATACTTGGAATATGGTTTCAAAAAAATAAAAGATAATGGATGTTATGTTATGTGACAATTACCTCATATCTAGTACCTTTTTTTAATAATTCCATGAGACTGCGAAAAATTACTTTATTTATTGATTAATTACCTTGAATGGGAACAAAAACATTTTCAAGGTTTTGAACCCATGATAGCCAAGTAGACTTTATGTTTCTTGGTCCGCCAACATAAAAGTCTGCAAAATAATAACCCGTTTCTTCCAGATTTTTTGTATCAATGTTTCTGTGTTTCAATAAATCTAGGGTATCATCCATTTCAGTTTTGTCATAAAACCGCCTTTGTTTTAGAGGACCAATTTTGGTTTTTAGCAACTCAAAATTGTTTTCTTTGAAAACCCTCTCAATTTCATCCATCCTAAAAATTCTAAGAACCGTGAATGCAAAGATTGGCAAAGGTCCCCGTTCACCTTCTATATTGGAAAACATTTTTGCAAACGATTTCCAACCTATATAACCAACACATCCCGTTGAAATGATGAGATCAATATCACGTATTATTTGTTGGAGTTTAGATGAAATGGTTTCTTTTTCTAGATTAACGCAAAAACTTTCTTCGCATAACCCAGCTTTTTCTGCAAAATCCAAAGCAGGTGATGAAGTGTCAACTAGATAAAATTCAAGGTTAGGATCATTGTTTGGCAAATCATCAAAAAAATTCTGTGTTGATTTTATTGAAGGATTAGGATTGTTTTCTACAAAAAACTCATCCAACTCTGACAATATTAATTCGTGATTTAATAGTGCAGAGTTTATTCCATAAGAGCTTCCAAAATCTAGAATTTTGACTGGACTTTTTTTATAATTGATAATACGTTCCGCAAGATGCTTGTAGAGAGGTTTAGTTTGATCAGGTATTCTGTATTCTAGATTCTTCATTTCTTCAAGATAAGGAGTAGGATCTTTTTGCGTGTAAATATTCGTAAAATCTTTCTTAACTATTAGCTCTTCCAATAGAGATAAGTGCTATTTCACCCTTTATAAAAAAAGCTAAAATGTTTTCTTTTATAATGAGACATGATTTTCTCGAAAACATAGATTGGTGACTGATAAATCTCCAAATAGTAAATCTACTCTGGGTAATCCTGTATAGATTATCCAGAACCTACTGAGCATATACTACTTATATACGATAGTATACTATAGTATACTGTAGTATGCCATCCACAACAATGAAAATCTCTAAAAAGACCATATCAAAGCTTGAAAAAACAAGGAATTATCCAAAAGAACCTCTAGAGGATGTTGTGGAAAGATTGTTAGAACATTATGCGCATGACGATGTATTAACTGATCAAGAGATCAAAGATGTTGAGGAAGGTCTTGCGGACATCAAAGCCGGCAGAGTTTACACCACTGAACAACTCAACAAAAAATTAGGATTATAGAATTGCTTTGGGAAGTAATATGGTCTGAAAAAGCAGTAAAACAATTAGATTCGCTTGGAAAAGATGTTGCAAGAAGAATTAGGGATAGGGTTTTAGACATTAGGGAAAATCCTTACAAAGCAACAAAACAACTCCAAAACAGCAAGTTCTTTAGTTTGCGAATTGGCGATTATAGAGTGATTCTAGATTTGAGACGTGGTCAGATGACAATCTTTGTTGTAAGTGTATCTGGTAGAAGGCACTCATATGACGACCTTTAAGAATTTTTTAATTTTTTATAATCTATTCAGGATTGTCCAACATAATCTTACTATGATTACCAAAAGAGTTTCAGCAAATAATTATTAAAGAATTTGAATAAAAAACATGATGGAATACGATGTTAAGAAATATTGGGAAGACATCTGGGCAAGAAAAAAATCAAACGAAGTTAGCTGGTATCAAAAAGAACCCAAAACATCACTTGAGCTAATATTGTCAACCGATCCTGGCAAGGATGCCAAAATCATTGATGTTGGTGGAGGAGATTCAAACCTTGTCGATAAATTACTTGAACTGGACTTTAAGAATATTACAGTACTGGATATTTCTGCAAAAGCATTGGAAAGGGCAAAAGACAGACTAGGGCAAAAAGCAGACATGGTAAAATGGTTCGAGTGCGATATCAGAGAGTTTGATTCAGAAGAAAAATATGACATCTGGCATGACAGGGCGTTATTACATTTTCTAACATCTGAAGGAGATATGCAAAACTATGTAGAATTGATCAGAAAATATGTAAAAGATGGGGGTTATGTGATTATTTCTTCTTTTTCTACCAGAGGACCTATGATGTGTAGCGGTTTAGATATCAGACAGTATTCAGAAGAGTCTATGAAAAAACTATTTTCAGATGGGTTTGAACATATCAAAAGTTTTGAAGAAGAACATATGACCCCTCACAAAACAAATCAGATTTTTATTTACAACGTATTTAGAAAAACAATTCCTAATTGATAATCTATACATGATTATTCGACATAACCATAGTATGTTTGTAATTGACACTCGATTTATTTTGCGCTAATTCTTAATATCGGCCTAATTGTGTCCATCTCATATGGACAAGAGCGAGATTCTTAGGAAATTTTCTGCAGAGCCAGACAGATACTATAAGGTAAAACTGTTTGAGGAAAAGGGATTTGAGAGAAAATCTTGCTCAAAGTGCAAGAGATTCTACTGGACTGTAGATTCTGACAGAAACAACTGTCCTGAGCACTCTGATGATACGTATTCATTCATTGGCAACCCGCCCACATCAAAGAGATTTGACTATACACAATCATGGAAGGAGGTCGAATCATTTTTTGTAAATAATGGACACACCTCTGTTAATCGCTATCCTGTTGTGTGCAGATGGCGAGATGACTTGTACTTTACGATTGCATCGGTTGTTGACTTTCAAAGAGTAATGGGCTCCAAAGTAGTGTTTGAGTTTCCTGCAAATCCTCTTGTTGTTCCACAAACATGTCTTCGATTCAAGGACTTGGAAAATGTTGGAGTGACAGGACGACACTTTTCCAGCTTTTGCATGATTGGACAGCATTCCATTCCAAACTCTGAAGGATACTGGAAGGATGAGTGTGTTGACTTGGATTATCGTTTGCTAACAGAACAGTTTGGAATCGACAAAAAGGAAGTTGTGTTTGTTGAAGATGTTTGGGAAGGCGGAGGATCGTTTGGTTCTTCTTTGGAATTTTTTGTAAAAGGTGTTGAATTGGGAAATGCAGTGTTTACGGAATTTCAGGGCGAGCTTGGAAAGCACACAGAATTGGAACAGAAAGTTATTGACATGGGTGCAGGACTAGAACGATTTGCATGGATTACGATGGGAACACCAACTGCATATGATTGCTGTTTTGGTCCAATCACAAACAAGCTGATACAAAAAATTGGAATTGATGCAGACTCTACTCTATTAACAAAATATTTTACTGCAATTGCAAAAGCAACTGGAACAATAGATGATATCTTTGTTGCAAGAAAACAGGCAATCAAAGATGCCGGACTAACTGACGAGCAAGTTAATCGTATCATATCACCGCTTGAAGGAATTTACCTGATTGCTGATCACATCAGGACTTTGATATTTGCAATATCAGATGGGGCATTGCCAAGCAACGTCGGCGGAGGATATAATCTAAGAATGGTTTTGCGAAGAATCATTGGAACGATGGACCGTCTTTCATTAAGATTTGACATGGATGAGATGATTGACATGCAGATTGACTATCTCAAAAAAACTTATCCTGAACTTGAAAAAACAAGAAAAGAAGTAAAAGCAATCATTGCTTTAGAATCAGAAAGATATCAGAGCTCAAAATCCCGAATGGAGAAAATTGTCAGCAAGGTGAAAAATCCAACCGTGGATGAGCTGATTACACTATACGAGTCAGATGGAATCACGCCTGATTATCTAAAGGAAATGAATGCAATCTCTGAAATCCCTTCAGCATTTTACTCCAAACTATCTGAATTGCACCAGTCTGCAAAAAAAGATCAGCAGATAGAACTACCACTGGAAGGATTGCCAGAAACAGAACTGTTGTTCTATTCTGATGATCCAAAGGCATTTTCTGCCAAGGTTCTAAAGTCATTTGACAAGTATGTGGTGCTTGACAGGACTTCGTTTTATGCAAGAGGGGGTGGACAGGAGCCAGACCATGGAACCATTGCGGGATTTGATGTTGTGGATGTTACAAAGCATGGAAACATTGTTGTCCATGAAGTTACTGGTGGAATTCCAAAAGAAGGACAACAAGTTTCATGTCTTGTTGATGCATACAGAAGAAAAGGAATCACAAAACACCACACTGCCACTCACATTCTAAACTCTTCATCGCGAAACGTTTTGGGTTCGTGGGTCTGGCAGCACTCTGCGTTTAAGGAAATTGATCATGCTAGATTAGATATTACACACCATTCTGCACTAACACCAGACGAGGTTGCCAAAATAGAAAAGGTTGCAAACTCTGTCGTATCAGAGGACATTCCAGTAACTATAGAAAACTTTGACAGGGGAACTGCAGAGCAAAAGTACGGGTTTCGAATTTATCAGGGAGGAGTTGTTCCGGTAAAATCTGTCAGAATTGTACGAGTTGGCGACTTTGATGTTGAGGCATGCGGTGGAACTCATGTATCCAGTACAAAAAAGGTTGAGCTGATAAAAATTACCAGAACAAAAAGAATTCAGGATGGCGTCGTTCGACTAGAGTTTGTAGCTGGTGAATCTGCAAAAAAATATGTCAATGATCATAAAGCTGAAATTGAAAAAGAAAAAGAAATCCAAGCTGCAAAAGAAAAGCGCGACGAGGAGCGAGCCCAAAGAAAAGATAAAGCAAGAGAAAAGATTCCTGCATTGCTTGAGCAAGTTTCTAAAATCAAAAACGGTAAGGTTGATGATATCGAGGTATTATCTGGCAAGTTTTATGGAACAACAAGCGAAGAATATGACGAGTTTTTCCACATCAACTTTGGGGAACAGCTGGTCAAGCAGAATCCCCTGGCGGTGTATTGTGCCATATTTGAGGAAAAAGGCACGATTCGGGCCATAATTCACGCAGGAGAGAAGGCCTCAAAGCAGCACAAGGCTGGAGATATTGCTAAAGCCGTAGCTGCGACGCTTGGTGGTTCTGGAGGCGGAAGCCCGAAATTTGCGCAAGGTGGAGGACGCGACAAGTCTAAAAAAGAAGATGCAATGAACAAGGCAAAATCGATGGTTTTAGGATGATTCTATGACTGATGTAAACTGGAATGAAATTGAAACAAAGTGGAGAAAAAAATGGAATGATGAGAAACAATTTGAGACAGATGTTAGTGATAAAGAAAAAAAATTCATCACAGTTGCGTATCCTTATCCAAACTCGCCACAGCACATTGGTCACGGCAGAACATACACTTTAGCTGATGTTCATGCAAGATATTACAGAATGAAGGGATACAATGTTTTGTTCCCAATGGGGTTTCATTATACTGGAACACCGATTCTTGGCATGGCAAAAAGAGTTGAAGCTGGCGATTCAGAAATTATTGATGGGCTAAAAAACATCTATCATGTTCCTGAAAAAGACATCAAGACATTTTCAGAGCCAATAAAGATTGCCAAGTATTTTCATGAAGAGATCAAGGCTGGAATGGTAGAGATGGGGTACTCCATTGACTGGCGGCGCGAATTTACAACAATTGATCCCGTGTACCAAAAATTCATAGAATGGCAGGTAAACACGCTACGCGAAAAAAATCTAATCATTCAGGGGTCGCACCCAGTTGGTTGGTGTCCTAAAGACCAAAATCCCGTATCGCAGCATGATACTTTGGGCGATGTTGAGCCTGACTTTACAGAATACATCTTGATTAAATTCAAGTTTGATGATTATGTTATACCAACTGCGACGTTACGACCAGAAACATTGTTTGGTGTTACGAATTTGTGGGTGAATCCTGATACTGTATACAAAAAGATTACAGTGGATGGAGAGAAATGGATTGTATCAGAAGAATGTGCACGCAAGCTGGAATTTTTGGAAAGAAAAGTTTCGTATGATGGTGAAATTTCTGGAGAACAGCTTGTTGGAAAAAAAGTTTCTGTTCCACACAGAAATGAAAAGATTCCAATGCTGGAGGCAAGCTTTGTGGAATCTCACACCGGGACTGGACTGGTAATGTCGGTTCCAGCACATGCGCCATTTGACTATCAGGCTTTGGTTGATTTTAAGAAAGACCAGCCTCTAGCCTCGGAATACCAGCTAATCAAGCCTATTTCCATCATAGAAACGGAAGGATTTGGCGAAATTCCTGCAAAAGAGGCGTGTGAAAGGCTTGGAGTAAAGGACCAAAATGACCCAAAATTAGAGCAAGCTACTGAGGAAATTTATTCAAAAGAGTTCTACGGCGGTACACTAAAGAAAAATTGTGATCAGTTTGCCGGAAAGAAAGTTTCTGAAGCTAAAGATAGTATCAAAGCTTGGCTATCTGAGAAAAAATATTCAGATGTTTTGTTGGAATTGACAAATTCTCCTGTTCGATGTCGATGTGGAGCTGAATGTGTTGTTAAAATTCTCACCAATCAATGGTTTCTAAACTATGGGGATAAAGCTTGGAAGGAAAAAGCTACAAAATGTCTTGATGGAATGAGCATTTTGCCGCAAGAGATTCGTCCTGAATTTAATTATGTTATTGGATGGTTGCGAGAAAGAGCTTGTGCAAGACAGCATGGACTTGGGACCAAACTTCCGTGGGACAAGGAATGGATTGTTGAAAGTCTTTCAGATAGTGTGATATACATGGCATATTATATTCTTGCAAAGTTTGTAAATGCTGGAAAGATATCAGCTAATAATTTATCAAAGGAATTTTTTGATTATGTGTTTTTGGGAAAAGGAAAGTCAAATGTTTCAGGAGCTGATGATATCAGAAAAGAGTTTTCGTACTTTTATCCCGTTGATTCAAGACATTCTGGACGCGACTTGGTTCCAAATCATTTAACGTTTTTTGTTTTGAATCATGTTGCAATATTTCCAGAGAACAATTGGCCAAAAGAGATTGTTGTAAATGGTTCTGTGTTGATGGATGGCAAAAAAATGTCTAAATCAATGGGAAACATCATTCCGTTGCGACAAGCTATTCGTGATTATGGAGCTGATCCAATTAGATTAGCTATTATAATTTCAGCTGAGCTGTTGCAGGATGCTGATTTTAATTTAGAATCTGTCACTGGAATAAAGAACAAGCTTGTTTCATTGTTAGAAGAGTGCTCCAAGCTAAAACCAGCTAAATTAGAAAAACCTCAGTCAGAGTCTTTTTTCAAACGAATGTTTGCAAAAAAAGAAAAACAAGAAAAGCTTGGGAAATTACAGGCTGAGGACAAGTGGATTTTATCAAAGCTTCAATCTCTGATATCAAATGTTTCGTCCAGTATAGAGAAAATGAGGCTGCGAGAAGGATTACATGATAACTTGTTCTCATTTGAGGGTGATTTGCAGTGGTACTTCAAGCGAGCCAAAGCCAAGGGAAGAAGTGATTTTGGAGCTGTACTACACGAGATAAATTCAAAGCGAGTTGCAATGCTTTCTCCTTTTGCGCCACATATAGCTGAAGAAATGTGGGAAAAACTTGGAAATGAAGGATTGGTATCAGAAGCTAGTTGGCCTGATGTATCAGCTGATGTGATTGATCCAAATGCAATACAAGCTGAGGAATTGTTGAAAGGAACAATGGATGACATTGCAAATATTCTCAAAGTTACTAAAATTACTCCAAAGAAAATTACCATATACACTGCAAGCTCGTTCAAGTGTATAGCTTATCATAGAATACTGGAACACGTGATGAATGGTGAGACGAATATTGGAGCTATAATGAAGGACTTGATTGGAAAAAAGGAAACTAGTGATATAAAGAAAAATCCTGACTTTGTTCAGAAAACGATTAAAGATATTTTGTCTGAACCAGTTGAAATTAGAAAGAGTAAGCTTGAAAGTGGAGAGTTTGATGAAAAGGCTTTGATTGCAAATGAGCTGATTAGTCTAGCTAAAGCTGATTTTGGAGTTGATGTGCAGGTGTTTTCTGAATCGGATTCAGGAATTTATGATCCAATAGGAAAAGTTAGATTTGCAAGACCGTTTAAGCCAGCTATTTTGATTGAGTGAGAATCTAGCGTAAAGATATACACAATTCGTTTAAATCCCAATTCTCCAGCATGACCCTCCCGGTTTAGTTCAGTACTCTGAATCCGTTAAGACCAAGACCATTTATGGAATTAATTTAGTTCCACCCTAGGGAATTTTGCAAATTAATTCAATACTCTAAATTCTAATGTTTCACTGTATATTTTGTGTCTAAATTTATACAAGCGTAATAAAGTTTTCTAGTGACGATATTTACAATTTTGAAATTAGATTGGTTGGATTTCTACATGATAATGTAAAGTTTCATTTACTATCTTCTTTGCATCAATTTTTTTTATTTGTGAATCGTTTTTAACAATCAACGCAATGTGTGGTCCAATCTCTTTTTTTCCATCAAGCTGGCTCAAGTCAAGCTCCGGATTAGTTTTTGGAGCTGGTTGTAAATATTCACACACACCAGCAACCAGACTATCTAGGTCACCGATGTATCTGTTGGGATCATCATCACCGCTTTGTTTGTAACTCATATCTGATATATTTGGAGCAAATACAATTAGGGTTAGTTTAACAGGTCTATCAAAACAATTAGAGAGTCCAGCTTTTTTTCTAGCATTGAGTGCTTCTTCTCTTAATTTTATTACTTGGGATACATCTTTACCCCAATTAGATTTTCTAGGGGGCTTTCCAGATACATCAAAACTAATTTTTTTTCTAAATACCATTTCGAGTCATTATGTCACAGTTTCCCAACTGAGAGTTCTCTCAATATTTAGAACAGCTATACTTTTAGATAAATCAGATCTTGTATCTAATGTTTCAATGTATGTTTTGTATCTAAATCAAGATAAATCAGTTAATGTAATAGTTGAATCGAAGATTATTTTGGGAAGTATTGAAAAAAAATGAAAATTGATGAAGCTGATTTGGGAAATTATGTGAAAATAGTTGCCCCAGAATATGACGATTATTATGGCAAAATTGGTTTCATTGGTGATATAATTCAAAAACATGTTAAGTTGTTTTCAATTTACAGTTTTGAGGGTGACCAAATTGTTTGCTTTGGGGATTATTCAGGATCCGAATTAATTTTGCTTGAAAAAAAAGTTTCCAAGGATGATTTAATTTGCAGAATTAACAGTAAACCATTATCAGAAGTGATGATTGGGGAGATGCAGAGATTGCTTAAATCTCTCTACAAAACTTAGGCTTATCCTTTTTGAAAAATTCTAATGTTTTAACATACATTTGGAGTCTAAATTAACTGTTAAACTAGGATTCTTTGTGTGGATCGTATAATCCTGGTGATAATTTCAAGTAAAGAAAATAGGCTATTATTTCAATTGCTACAAGTACAATGGCACCAATCCATGTGAATGAGTAAACAATCATAGGTAAAATTATCATCATTCCTAGTATGCCCAAACTAAAAAGAACTTGAACATATTTTATCAATCCTTGTGAGATTAATGGAGCATTTCTTTGATCAATTGAGCCACCTAATGTAGCGAATATGAAAAAAACACTTACAATTGCTGTAAGAGGAATTAAAATTTCTGAAAATTGTAGTTTATCAGGAAACTGTGTCATTAAAATCATAGATGCAAAAGTAACTGCACCTAAAAAACCAGTTACTGTGGGAAGTAATGGATTAAAGCTGAAATAAGGCGGTATTGCCATTATCACTCTAGAACTGGTAAAAATTTAATGTTTAGGTTTCAACGTAGTTTTATGTCTAAAGTAGAATTTTATGCAAAGTTGGATAATTAAACTAATTTTTGGTGTTGAAATATCAAGTGACAACTTCAGGATTTCAGGAGTTTTTGCTTCTGCCTTAGTAATATTTTTTGGCTATCTACTTTTGTCGATAGGTGATTTCTTTGGAGTGATTGATAACTTATTGACTTTAGCAGAACAACCTTGGTATTCATTTTATCTTGCAAAATTTTCATTTCTGATGATTTTTGTTAAGATAATCCTACTTTCTTTGTTCACAACAAAGAATAATCCTACAGGACGATTCATAGCTGCATTTGTAACCCAACTAATTGGATTGATCCTAACAGTAGTTTTACATATGAGCTCTAATATTTTTGAAAATTTAATTTCAGACCCACAGATGAAAACACTTGTTGCTATTCTTCCATATATTTTCAGTTTAATGATTTTTTTAATAATTAGAGGAATTTATGAAGTCGAATATTTTGATGAAAGGAGATTTTTTAATTCTCAATAAAAAACATGACCTTCTCGAAAATAAAACAATTTTTGCATTAATTCGATTCTTTATAGATGAGTGCTACCAAAAGCTGCTTATTCATGACAACGAGAGTGTACTTGGATACAAATCACTGGATAAAATTAGCTCAAGTTGCTAATGGAAAAGAAAACGATCCAGAGTTGATAGAGGTTTATAAAAAAATAAAAAAACTATCTAATTCAGGGGAAACAGTTTTCCCGATTTCCTTTTCACACTTAGAAGATATAATGATAAGAAAAGATGATGAAAGCAGAAATAAATTAATTGATTTTATTATGTCAATTTGCAACGGATATGTCTTACAACCTTACACATTTTATGTTCAAGATGAAGTGATAAATGCTGCATGCCACAGATTGAATAAACCATCTATTTTTGATATAAAATCACTAATTTTGGGAAGAGGCATATTGTATCTTGTAAGCAGGGGATACGAAATCACTTGGAATAAAGAAGTGGCAGATATTCCAGAGGAACTAATACAGCAAATGAAGGAAGAGTCTGACAAGCCTGAAACGATGGCAAGTTTTCTGAAAGATGATAAAATGGCAGAAAAATTTAGACGTGAACGAACAATGATTGATGACGCTGCAAAAAATATGGAAATAAACAGAAAAGGAAAAATGAAAATGGATAAAAAAGACCGTTTCAATCATTCTATTGCATATTTTCTCTACGATATTGTATCTCCTGCAATTGCTAAATTCTTAGTAGGAGCACCTAAGGAATTAAAATCTCAAATTTTTCCAAAGGATGCAAAATCTATGGAAAAATTCCTTGAAGACATGCCTGCTACCAATATTTCATTTCGTCTGACATATGGAAGAGATGAATGGTATGAAAGAGCGGTGCAACCAAATGACATTGCTGATATTAACCATTTAGCAGGAGCAATACCTTATTGTGATATTGTTGTAACTGAAAAAACATTTGGAAGTTTGTGTCAACAATTGGGTCTAGATAAAAAGTATGGGTGTACAGTGTTACGTTCATTAAAAGAACTAAAAAAAATTCTAGAATAAAATATTAGAAAAAGATATGGCTAATGAATTAAAACCATGGAAAAAACTTCTTGGAAATAAAAATTTCAAATTATTAAGAAATGCTGCTAAGGGAAATGCAACAAAATTCTACCCATTACCTGACAATAGTAAGGATTTTGTAAAAAAATCATGGGAAGAATGGTACTAGAAACGAGTTATTATTTTAAATTTTCAATTCTTGATTCTGCATTTTCTGTATGGACAGGAATTGGAACAGATTTCAATCCCGTAGCATCATGACTAATTATGAGCCAATCACCTTTTGCGAACTTGAACGTTTCACTTAAAACATCTTCAGATATTCCAAAGGCATCAGTTACTCTTTCTCTATCTGAATGTCTTGGTAATTTACTTATGAAATAGGTGTGGGGTTGAGCCATGATGTTTGTATTCAAGTAAGTGACTCTTTGAGTAGCTATAGCCACACCTAAACCAAATTTCCTACCTCTCCTTGCTATGGTTTCCACTGCCTCAGATGAGAGTTTGTAGGTTCCAGAAGGTTCTTGAGGAATGAATTCATCTGCCTCATCAAAAATGAACAAAGTTAAAGGTGAATTCCAGCCATTTTTTCTTCTTTCACCATATACACTGTATTGTGTGCAATTGGATTTTACAGTTTTACTGCACTGATAGATATGAAGCCGAAACCTGGTGCCATCTACATTCATTCGGCTTCAGAGCCATATACAGAGGAACAAGAAATATCACAAGACAGGATAGATTCGTGGCTTGAACATTTTTCAATGCACAAATACCAGTATCATTGTTCAGGTCATGCTAGAGGAGAAGATCTTCTAAATATTGCAAAAGAAATTGGAGCAAAAAATCTCTATCCTATACATACTGAGTACCCAATAGAATACCAAAAAATTTCGAACAAAACCATCTTAGTCGAAGAGGGTAAAAAATACGAATTAGCTTGATTCCTTGGATCTTGGATATCCAAGATTATACAAATATCGACTCTGATGAAGTTTAATATCTTCGAGTCCTTTGAATTTCAATTCTAATTATTTGTCTAGGCAAAAATCTAGTTAAGGACAGCCAAGTTCATCGTATTCGTTCATTGCACTGCCAAATTCTCCTATCGCAATAGGATCGTTATTATTGGCTCCAAACCTATTTTGTTCCATAATTTCTTGAAGTTCTTTGCATTCTTCAGACATTGTAATTTGTTCTGTAGCAGGTTCTTTTGACAAGTAATTTGCAATCCTACCGTCATGGCAGGAAGGAATTATTTTGTATTCTTCTTTTTTACACTCCTCATACCATTCTGAGATGAGTACATCACATTCATAGCTACTAGATCCCTCACAATACTGTACAGCTCGATTTACTATACGGTCCATTTCTGCTGTTGCTTCGTCCAGATCCTTTTGTGATTCTGCTAATCTTTCTTGGCTACCTAAAATCCAGACTGTTGCAAGTACGAGAATTACGATACCAGCAATTGCAGAAAAAGCTTCAGCTTTATTTACCAAATTTCAACCAAATTATGGTAATGATATAAGATAAATCTTGGTAATCTTGGTATTCATGGCTACATATAATGCACAATAATCTTGTTACTCTTATTAAATGGCTAAGATTCTAGGTGCAAGTAAGGTTACGATAAGATATCAAGTAACAATTCCCGAAGAGGTAAGAAAGAGATTAAAAATCAAAGAAGGCCAGACACTAGTCTTTGTTGAAGATGGTGACAAAGTTACTTTAATGACTGAGGTTTGAAAATTAGTTTCTAGATTATTTTGTTTTTTATATAATCTAATTTTTGATAAATACTAGCTTGTTTCTAATTTCTGATATTCCTTTTCCAGATTTTGATATTAGAAAGAAAATATTTTTGAGGGTTCAAAGTTTGTGCAAGATCTTTGTCCCTATTATAATTTGAGCCGATTTAATTTTGAAATTAATCTATTCAATAATGTTGAACAAAAGTTCGATCCGTTCTGTGGATTTTAATTAAAAATTCAGTACGTTTAGTAAATTTCATTCTATATCTTCAAAAGAATCAAACAAATCTTTTACTTCTTCAGACCATTTTGAACGAGGCCCGTATTTTTTGGTGAATTTTTCCTCTCTTTTCCTTTCAAATTCTTCAACCTCATCTCTCTTTTTTTGTCTAATATTGTCAATTTTAAAAAATTCATCTTTTGATAGATAACTGCGCAGTTCGGCAAATCTATAAACGTCAAATGAACGAGAAAAATCCTTACTAGACCCCAATAGATATTCTTGACATAGAGTCAAACCAAGTTCTAACATTTTTTTAAAAACATTTTCAGCATATTTAACATCACATTTTCTTCTTATAATGAATTCGGATTTAATTTGTTTTTCAAAGTATATATCAAATTTATATGGTTCTTCGTTTCCAAGAATCAAATCTCTAATCAATTCCTTTATCTCATCTTCATCAATCTCTTCGAGTTTTACTGTAGGCTCTAGTCTTGTTTTTCCGCTTAAAATCATCCTTGAGAAAAGCTGAACCATTCTATTATCAATATCAGAGATAGATTTCTCAAGTTTAATTTTCTCATTCAAGCTTTCTACCTCTTCAAGATCGTCAAGCAAACGATCTCTTTGTATCTCCATTCTCTGAACCTGTTTTGTCATCTTTGCTGTCAGGTCTTGAGCTTTGAACTCGCTTGCAAGCTGCTTATGCCAGTACTTGATATCATCATTAATCGTATTGCGGTTTATGTTTAACAGTTCTGCAATTTTTACAGCTGACTTGTTTTCTTCAAAATGTAAATTATAGACTTGAATTTTTCTTTCCTCTTGTTCTTTTTTGGTGTATCGACCGCCCTTTTTAATTTGTTCAGCTATGGCCATAATTTGTAAGATCCGTTTTAGGATCTTTAAGAAACGGATCGACCTTCCATGTTCACTCCATGGTCAGCTAAGATTTACTATTTTACAAAAACTGCATAGTTCTGCATAGTTTCTAAAATAAAAAAATCTAAATTCCTATAGTTTCTAGAGTAATTTCCTATTTTCCATAAATTAAGCTGATCGTATTCTAGGGAAATAGCTATGATTCGCAACCAATTCCGTCTTTATCGCCATCAAACCTGTGAGGATCTGGCTGCAATACCTTAAAGTTACGAAATGAAATCTCTCCACAATCAAGGTCTGGTGGTGGAGGAGGAATACAAACAGTTGGATAAGAAGGATCACATCTTTCTTGTGTTGTTTCCGGAGTTGATTCAGGTGGTTCTGATTTAGGTGGGGTATATTTTGGTTCTTCATATTTTGGTTCAGATTTTGGCGGAGTATATTTTGGAGCTTCGTACTTTTGTTGTGCAGCTCCACATCCATACATTTGTGCCCAAGTATGGCTTCCAAATTCACTTTGTGAGCAAAAGCTTGTTAAAATTTCTGCAAGACCAGTTCCTAAGATTTGTTCATTTAGATTAATTGTAGAACTGTATTGGCTTTTCTGGCACCAAACCAATGCAAGCATTCTTCCATAGCTTCCTTCTGTCTGGTAATCATCTTCATCAACTAGAGCAACAGAACCAACAGGACAAACTTGTTCAATGAATTTTCTAGCTTCTAAATATCCAGTCTCTCCATATTCAGGAGTATTTACTAAAGCAAACCGAATGGAATTTCCATCAACTTTGATAGTATCTCCATCAACAATTTCAGTCACTATACCTGCAAAACATGAAGCATAACCATAACAATATTCAGAAACATCTACTTGAGGTTGTGTTTGTTTTTCTGGTTCTGTGGTTTCATAATAATCAAGATCTGCTTGCAATAAAGCAGTAACATCGCTTTCAAGTCGTGCTACATCTTTTTTTAGCTGCTCATTTTCAATTTCTAATTTATGATAAGCAGATTTGTACGATTCAAGCTGATTTTGAGTATATTCATAATTTTCATTTGATGATGCTTTAATGACGTCATTTTCAATCATCCATTCAATAGCTGAAATGAATTCTTTGTCACTAACATCACCTTTAATCCAAAATGAAGCTGTATTTTTAATCCAAGCTGGAATTAACGATTCTTCAGCTGATATGGAAACAATAGTGATTGAAAAAATAGCTACAGCAATTACTGGAATCCATATCTTTACCCAATTGCCCAATCTGATATTATGCTCATACTTTTACATAAATCAGATCTTAATGCAATACCTGTATTGAGACAACACAATCATAATTTTGATAGAGTAAAAGTGGATAACAGTCTTCCAGTAGCAGATTTCTAATCCTAAGACTAAATTTCAGTTAACGATGTTACCATCATTAATGATCCTAGCTGGTTAGCTGATATCCAAATCTTGTACGTCTAACTGTTATAAAAGATGGATCAAAGTTTTGCGATCAAAAGCGATCTAATTTCTTCATTCCCCAACAATCTGCACCACAATTTCTCTATTCCTACCCCTCTGGTGTCAAGCTCCAAAAACACAATCTGCTGCCATGTACCAAGTAACAATTCCCCACGGTGACAGTGCCGTTTGCAACTCCTGATTCCAAGACAGCTTCAGCAAATTAAGGTTGTCAGACGATTTTATTACAAACACATACTGATATTTACTAAAACCAAAAACCATATCATAAGAATGGTAAAGCAAAAGCCAGTCAACATAAAAAATCAAACAATCTTTGCACTGATTCCATCAATCGATGCGTGGGCCTTTTACAGGATTCAAAAACTGCGCAAGTTTATTCTGATTGTGTTGTCTTTGGGCTTTGCGTTTTCCCCAATATCACTGGCAGTATCAAGCAGCATCGACACAAGCTCCCTGACTGGTCCGCTTGATCTTTATTCAAATCCGGTTTTTTTGCTGTACATCATTGGAACGGTTGGCACCTTGCATGGTGTGTTGATTTATTTTATTAGAAAATGGTCAAAGGAATGGAATGAAAAATTTCAAAGTATGAATTGATTTTTTATTCCCCAATTATCTGCAACAAAATCTCCCTCGTTCTAGAACGAGTGTCAAGCTCCAAAAAAACAATCTGCTGCCACTGACCCAAAACAAGCTCACCTCCACAAAAAGGCACAACAAGTGATGGCCCGACAAGTGACGCCTTTACATGGGACCTTCCGTTGCCATCGTGCCATTTTTTCTCGTGCTCGTACACTAGCGTGTCTGGCGCAATCTTTGCAAGTGCTGCCGGCACGTCCCTTAGCAGGCCTGGCTCATATTCAAGTGTGGTTACAGCACCGGTAGAACCACAAACAAACACGGTTACAGTTCCGTTTGCAACTCCTGATTCTATGACGGCGTCTGCAACCTGTCCTGTGATGTCGATAATGTCGTTTTCTGATTTTGAGTGAATCTTTATCTTTTTTGTGATTACTGTCATGATATCATTTTAGCTATAGCTGAGAATTAAGAATTTGTCAAAAAATAAAAAATTCTGCAATAACTTAAGGTGAAAATATCAGTAAATAAAAAAAGGGGGAATTTAACGACCGCCTTCTGATGCCTCATAAGTTCCTGTAATGGTGACGACAACCTGCTTAAGATCTACGTCATCTTCTCCTAGGTTTGCTATTATCACATCTGTGATCTGACCTGATGATGTAGCAAATAGTGTATCATGATATACACATGAATTGAGAGTGCCTGTGAATGATGTGTCATCAGAGGCATCATCGATAACTCCTGAAAGAGCTCCTCCAGCAATTCCAGCTACTACCAATAGTGGTGGTTCTTGGTTACCAGCTATTCCATCCTGCCCTTCATCACAAGGAAGGTTGACTGCAACGTGTACAACACAAAGAAAACCGGAACCAGTAGTGTCCAACAGTACCAGAACCTCACCAACTTTTAGTTCATAATCTTCAAAGTCAATCGTTACTGAAACACGTTCCTCAGAACATGGTGGTGGTGCGGCCCCAGACACATTTTGTGTCATTGGAAAGCTGGAAAAGCCCAGAAATACTGATGCAATTGCTATGCTCGTTATGACGATAGTTATTTTTTTGCCTATGCCCCTAGTCATTAAGTATATTATTTCGGGACAATATTACTTAAAGATTATCTAAAGGTATGAAGGTATTAACTATACCAACATTATTCCTATATAGCATCAACATTTTTTAGCAACCAAACCCAATAAAAATTCCCCATTGTTGCATCGTCTCATAGGTAATTGCCTTTGAATTCATTACGGTGTAACACATGGGGATAGTTTTTGATTTTGAGCTTATTTTGATTCTTTGATATTTGGTATGGTTAAAAAATTTCAAAAGATCCGCGTTCCTTTTAAGATATGATAGAAATTCTTCGTGTTCCTTTTTAGTTACAAAAACAATTACACGGGTTGGCGGGCAGGACGATCTATTGCTGAAAAAACATTGTTTTTTAGCAACATGTGAACCTGCCTACCGCGCAATTTTAAGAAAATGATTCTATGATAAAAAGAGTTGCTACAAACTAGTACACAAAAATGATCGCAGTTTCAAAACAAATTAAGAATTTTTTTTATTTTAATGTCAATAATGGACAGGAAATTTCCTCAAATATTTTATTAATTGTTGCCTTGTGGTCTTTTTCTGCTGCCTCACCAAGGCTGTGCGAGTCTATGATTAAAAGGTCAACATGGTTTTTTTCAATGTATGAAACCAAAAAGTCCGGAAAGGACTCGACTGACTCTACCTGGGTTTTAATTGAAATGTCAAACTTTTTTGCAAGCTCCTCTATCTCACGAAATGACTTTTCGGCGTCCTGTAATTCTTGTTCGTGAGATTTTTTTTCTCGCTTTGTATGAAAGAACCCAAATGTTGGATGGGGCTTTACTATGCATTTAAGAAATGTAATTTTTGAATCAAATTTTTTTGCAAGCTCAAAGGCCGCCTTATAGGTGTGCTCAGTATGCTGTAACGTGATAAAGACCACAAGTATGTTTTGAAACATCAGATATGTAGTTACCCTAAATCTTATTTAAAAATAAAAAAAGAAGGAGTTTTTCATTTGGTTTTTGAGTATTGCTGGATTGCGGATATCATAAATCCCATTATGTTTTTGTTTAGTGACGCAAACGATTTCGTACTCTCATTGAATGCATCAAAGGCTCGTTTTGATGCCTCTGCAGCATTCATTGCAACCCTGTTTTGCATCTCATACGCCTTTATTGCCTGCTGGGTCAGCTCATGAATTGCATTCATTGTTGATTCTGGCACATCAACTGCATAGCCTGCCTTTTCAGCATATTCTTGCTCCAAAGAAATCGCCGAATTTATCACGCTTTTCCACGCGTTAAGGTATTCTTGCTGCTGTTTTTGTAATGCCTCTTGATATGCTGGTGTGGCTTTTTCAATCTCTGAGAAAAACTTGTCAACGTTTTTTTTGCATACTGAAAAAATGTCTTTAGAATCTTGCCCGCTCATGCCAAATTAATATGCACTTTGTTTTAGATAAACTGGATCTTTTTTTAAAAACCTAGTTTCGAACATTTGGAAAGCAGTTTAGCTCCTCAACCAAACCATTGTGCTCTGTTACTTTGAGATTAATTTCAGAAACAAGGTTTTCAATTTCATCGTAAAGCTTCTGGGCAGTCTCGTACTCTGATGAAGGCAATTGCCTTCCTTCGTATTTTTTGTACTCTTGCTCAAGTTGTTCTAATGATATAATCATGCTGTCAAGCTCCATCCCAAGAAAATCCACCTTGTCTGCAAGCTCACCCTGCCCGACAAAATAATCATTCATTCTTTTTGGAATCAGGTATCCCATATTATCAAACGTGCGAGATGTAGCGTCCTCACCAAACATTAGATGAACCTCATCAACATGATGCTCCAATCCCAAAACGTGTCCAATCTCGTGCATTAGGATGTTAGTCATTCTATCAGTGTCATGCTGGATGTATTGTCTTTTACAGTTGTCAGTGCCAAATGATGCATAGATTGTTCCTTTGTCATAAACTCGTTTATCATTGATAAAGGCAATTTCTGCAAAACCATCATGAGTATAGTTTGAATACATTTGCCACTTTATCAAAATGTCAGGATTTTTGTTTGTTGCAAGCTCAAAATCAAGTTTGGTGTTTGCGAGCTCCCAGTTTCTTAATGCATTTTCTAGTGCCAAAAACACAATCTGCTGGTTTATGCTAGATGGTAGCGACTCATAACCATAGGTAATTTTTGTGACAGAGCTTGATTTTGAAACTTCAGGTGATGAAATGATTTTCTTTGACGCCAAATACTGCAATCCTGAAACAAATTCATTGTCTGGGATTAATCCATCAGCCCACCAGCAAAAATTGTTTTGAATCCAAGCTGGAGTTTTCTTGTTACCAGAGCTAGATTCTAAAATAATTCCATTATCAATCATGTATTGTACAGAATGAAGATAGGTGTGCTCTGTGACAAAGCCATCGCACTCAAAGCCAGTTGTGGATTTAATCCAAGAGGGAAACTCGTATGAAAATGCCAAGTTTTGCGAAAACAAAATTCCAGAAAACAAAATCACAAGTAGAATTTTCATTATACTGGTTTTGAAACTAAATTAATTAATGAATCGTAGCTTTTATTCCACAACGCCCATGTTCATTTTTCTAAAAAAATAATGCTAAAGGATGAACAAAAGCTAATCAGTTCATACCTTTTTCAGGATAATCATACTAAGATTAAGGATGCTGTTCTATTTGGGGAGCTTCAGGTATTGGCGATTTTACCGTTTTGGACATTTCATCAGCTGATTCTGAAATTTTTTCTCGTATGATTTCTTGGTCTGGCATTTCATCAATAAAGTAAATTACAGCAAGTACAACAATTATCAAACCAATTATTGTGATGGCCTTTGCAGCTTTTCCCAACCATACATTTGCGTGAATCTTTTAGATTAAGCTTAATCTCATTATAATGCACAAACAGTTTCAGACACGACTGTCACCAATTTCCACTGGAAAGGTTCCTTCAGTCTGTGAACCTGCCTACCGCGATCTCAGAAAATAATTATAGCATAAAAAGGGTTGCTGCAAATTTGTACACAAATCAAAGATAAAACGTCGGTGAAAAAAATTATGATTTTTAAGGGGGGAAAGGTGGTTCAGGCATTTTTTCAACATTGGTTGCAGTATTTCCAGGACCAATATCAAATGAAACTAAATCTCCAACGTGGGGTTCATAATCTGGATCAGATAAATCAGCGGGAATTTTAAACGGATACTCACAGGATTTATCATTGCATCCATCTTCAGCAATTTTTCCAAGTTTTGCAGGAGGATTAATCCAAGAGATCTGGCCTTGTGGGGCAAAAACATTTTGAGCTAGTCCTAGCGTTCCAAGAATCAAAATACCTAAGATGGCAATTGCCCAAATGCCACTTTTCATTGAAAATAAGAATTGTTTCCGAATAATTAAGGATGATCAAATGGTATGAACGTGATTAAATTTCTAGATTTGCGAGGTAAGGTAAAGTATCACAAGGTGATAGCCCTCGTGTCCAGTCAAAAACTTGTCAGGTGTTATGAATTCGTACATCAGCTCATCCGGGTTGTCGCAGTGCCTTAGCCCAAGTGCATGGCCAAGCTCGTGTCGAACAATGTTTGTAATCTGGGATTTTGTCAATTTGTCAGACTCGTAAACAGTAATGATTGCGCCAACGATTTTATTTTCATCAAGGATCAGGTTGGTTTTCCCATCATGTCCGTGTGGGTCCTTGATGCTTGAAAGAAAGATAACGATTGCGTTTTTTCGCTCGCCAGTTTCTGAAATCTTTAGTTTGGGAAACAAAAACCCGTTTCCCCAGTGGTTCATGTTCTCAATGATTCCGTTCCATCCAAAAAAACTCACAGAGCCTTCAATGTTGTAGCTTTGCTCAGACAAAACAACCTCCTTTACATGGCTGATTGTTTTTGATGAAATGTCGGAGCTTGTCATAATCACCACGGGAATTTCCTCAAGACCTGAAATGTCCCATTTTGTCTCTGACGAATAATAATATGCAAAACCATCGGTTGGTATGAAAACTACCAGTCCTGCAATTACACATATTACCAAATATGGTCCCATACTGTAGAAGTTTCCTATAATTATGGAATTATATAACGTTGATCAAATAGTATGAAGTTAATCAAAAAAAACCAAATTCAAAAAGTGAGAATGTCTTTTTAAATTACAATACACAGGTAAAATCATAATGTCAGTGGCATATGTTTTGATAAATTGCGAGCTTGGGGCAGATAAGGAAATCATGGAAAAACTCAAGGAACTAGACGAGGTTGTATTTGTTGAGAAGATAAATGGCGCCTATGACTTGCTTGTCAAGGTTGAGGCAAAAAACCCGATAGAGTTGCGAGAAACAATTTCCTGGAAGATTAGAAAGGTGCCAAAAATAAGAACGACAATCACTTTAATGCGGGAAGAAAAATGATCCAGTCTTGAATCTGAAAATAAGCTAATTTTTCAGAGTTGGAATAAAAAAGAAGAAAATTATAGATTCGTATCAAATGTAACTATGGAACTTGTGGCAATCCAAGTCCTGTTGCAGTGTCATCGCCAACAGTCCAAATATCGGTTGCAAGACCATACAAGATATTTCTTGTAGTGTCAGCATCTGTATCCCAAAGCTTTGCTGCTAGCCCACTAACATGAGGAGTCGCCATTGATGTTCCTGAAATTGTGTTATAGCCTCCATTATTCCAAGTAGATTCTACTGCTACACCTGGTGCTCCAAAAGCCACTTCTCGCTTTTCAATGACAAAGTCTCCATCATTGATTCCTCTGCTTGACCAACTTGGTACTTGCATATTAACATCGATTGCACCAACAGCAATGACTTTTTCATTTGCTCCTGGATAATCTATGCTGCCATCTGCTGGGCCGTCGTTACCAGCTGCTGCAACAAACAAAATTTGTGGGTTTCGTGAAATGGCTGCACTGATCAAAGAACTTTCTGTATCTCCACCTAAACTCATACTAACAATATGTGCACCATTAGTTCCAGCATAATCAATTGCTTTTGCAATGTCATCGGTCCAACATGAAGAAGCACATACTTTGTATGCCATCAAATTAGCACCTGGTGCAACACCATAAATTCCCAAACCATCAGAACCTCCATCAGCTAGAATTGTTCCTGACACATGGGTTCCATGTCCATTATCATCATTGCAGGTGTTCTTTATGCTGGGGCCTTTGGTGAAATCTTTACAATCTACAACTCTGTTTTTTAGATCAAGATGATCCTTGTTAACTCCTGTATCTAACACAGCAACTTTAACGTTGTTTCCACCACTTGGAGTAACTCCTGTATTTTTGTAAATCATACTAATACCCCAAGGGATTTGGTTTGATGGAGTAATTCTTGTAGTATCGCCACCACCATCACCGCCACCATTTTTACACTCTGGCCAAGGTTGACATGCGCCTGGCGGTGCTGTTATTTGATATAATGGAACTTTTTCAACCTCTAGTCCTGCCTTTTGTAAACCAGCTGCTTGGTTTTCATTCAAAAAGGTGGTAAAGCCAACATCGAAATTGTGTCTAACACCAAAAATGTTTTTGAGTCCTTGATTATGATTTTTTATTAGATATACCCAATTCGAGTCTTGATCAGGTTTTTCAGCAAAAGCGTTGGTTATAGTAAACAAACTTAGCAACAATGTAAATGAAACGATTACTGCCAGCAAAGTTCGCATGTCGTTTTCTTGAAAAATTAGTATTAAAGCGTTTTGAACAAGTTCTACGTAGTCCTGATAAAAATACTGATCAAATGGTTAATTGGTTTATATTTTTTCAACATTGGTTCGTTCTACTTAATGCTGATCAAAAGGCATGAACTTAATCAAAAAAAATAGGTTTGGATTATCAAATCATTTTAAAAGATTTAGTGCCTCTTCTCTTGAGATGGCAACAAGTGTTTGGGTTTGCATCAAATCTCCAGCTTCAATTCCTAGCTGAATGGCGACCTTTTCGTTTGGAGCTTCATAAATCCAAACGGCATCGTATCTGCCAAGTGTCCAGTAGGAGCCAAGTATCTTTACACCGTCTGGAAGATTCTGCATTAGTTTTTTCCCAAACTCTGCAACGTCTTTTGCCTTTTTCCTAAATTTTATCATAGAGATAAAAATCATCTTAACTAGTTTACTACGATCTAGTATAACAAATTTTGCAAAAAGGTCACAGACAAGCCCTGGCCGGAAAAGCTAAAGACTGCAAAGCAGCATAAATTTTGAAATTATAATTATTTCTTTGAAGACATTCTTGAAGGCTCGCCACTTTTAGTTACATTGAACTGTTCTATGATTTCATCTTCGCTCAGGGTTGAATCTCCACCTTTTACTATGTTTTTGTTTTGTGGCTTGCTCTTTTTCTTTTTTCTTTTCCTTGTCTTTTTTTCACTAGTTTGTGAATGAACGTTCAAGTGATCATATAGTTTTTCTTTTGTCTCAAAAAGATGCCCGCAATAATAGCACTGATGAATCAATCCAGCCTCACTTCCAAATCACCTTTTCATTCCAACTTTGCACATGCCATTTTACAATTATTACAGACATAATCATCTGCAGGATTTTGACATCCACAACTACATGTACAGGTGTAATCATTCATAATTTGTTATACAGGAATTCGTATTCTCCAAAGATTTTCAAAATGTATGCGCAAAAATTCTCTTACCTGCATATCCTGTTTTGCATCTATTGGAGCACCATTCACAATGATACTAAGATACCTTAAATCCGAATGAATGGTTGCTAAACTTTTTTGTATAGATTTAACATCGTCATAATTCGTATAATCAATTATTTTGCTCTCTTCTTTCACTATCTCGTTTTGCAGTTTTTTAATTTCCTGTTGCAGGTCGTTATTCATGCTAATTTTATGTGAATTCTAAAAAATAATCTTAACCTTGGGTTTTCTTAAAACTTGTTTAAAATTATTCATATTAATTAATAATTTGTATCCATTTAAAATTAAAAAAGTGGCAAGGTTTGTGTTTCTTTGACTTGTCGAATTCTTCTAATATCATTTATTATTATGTCTTTGATAAGTTCCATACTTGGAGCTTCAATTTTACAAACTATGTCATACATACCAAAGGTTACTTTAGCTTCAATTACTTCAGGTATACGTGACAGTTCTTTCAACATTTTAAATTCAGAACCCGTTTCACATAGAACCAAGAGATAGGCTATTGCCATAACCATGATTCATTAAAATAATATTTTAAACAATTGGTTGTGAAGTGATTGTAGTCTTTTGTTCATTAGAACCTGTGAATGTAATACTCTAATTAAGGCTGATCAAAAAGTATGAACTTAATCAAAAAACATGTAAATTTTGAAATTACATTAATGGATTGCTTCTAGTTGAGCGTTTTTTTAACTTGGAATTTTTTTCAGGTTGTTCTGGAAATTGCCTTAAAGGATCTCCTTGCATTCCTTTTTCAAAAAAGTATACAATGCTTCCAAAAAAGAACAATATGATAATTATAAAAAAATACAATGTCTTTATTTTGTCAAAAACATCCTCACTTACTACGCCTTCAACCAGGTTATCCAAACTTGACCCTGAATCTGTCTGAATAATTATCACTTCAACAATTAAGAGAATAATTCCAACAAGAAAAATAGAGTGGCTTAGCTTCATTCTTGTTTCTTTGTAAACCACATCACTTTGCTACAATAGTTTCTGTATGTTATCATTTGATAATTACTCTAATCTAGTCTCAAATAGTATGAAGTGCTTAACATTTGATCATCTTTAATTATTGTTTGGGGCTCACACAGTCTAATGACAAAAACAATACTTCTAACACTTTTGATTGCAGGAATCTTCATTTTTGGCAGTCTTGCCACAAATGAAGCGTTTGCAGCAGTTGACATGTTCCTGAAAATAGAAGAAATAGATGGTGAATCAACTGATAAAGGTCACAAGGACTGGATTGAACTAGAATCAGTCACCTGGTCAGTTGAAACACCTACATCTGGCGGAGTACCAACTGGACCCCCAACTATCAGTGGAATAACTGTAAAAAACGTGCTTGATAAATCATCACCAAATCTTTTCAAAGCTGCGGTATCAGGCGAACACCTTAGAGATGTGAAAATTGATTTTTGCAGAAGTGATGACAAGGGATGTTATTTGAAGTACGAGTTAGAAAATGCAATGATATCAAAGTACAACTTTGGTGGCTCATCTAGCGAAGATCAACTTACAGAATCTGTGACTTTTAATTTTGCAAAAATCAAAGTCACATACCAAAAATTCGATAAAGGAAAACCAACTGAGGAAATAGTCGAATTTTCTTATGATGTGGGTGGCGGAGCTACCTAAACTATTTTTTTATTTTTAAAATTATTCAAATTTTCAAACTTCTCGATATCTTTTCTTGTATACTGCCTTGTACCTGCGCTTTTTCTTTTTTAGTAGTTCCTTTTCATCCTTCATGTTCTATGTTTTCTCTGACTTCAATCTCTAGCTGCAGTGGTGGAGACAATGGTTCAGGGTTTGTTATCGAATCCCACACAAAAATTTCAGCAACATACGCTCCTGCTTTTTCAGGAGTCCACGAAAGTGCCGGACTAAGATGCTGGTTTGGCGATAATGAACCCGTAATCCATCCAAGTGAAACAGTAACACCATCACTGTCCTTTACCTGAACAATGTACGCAAAGCTTTGAAACCTGTCCTGCGAGTTTGAAAGGTCTGTTACAATCTGTACCTGCTTGTCAACATAAACAAAACCCTGCTCTTGGGCTAGAGCAGTGTTCCAGAACAAGCCAAGTAACAATATGATCAAAAGTGCAAGTTTCAACGATTATACTATGTAACTTCTAATAAAAAAGGAAAAAGAGGGTTAGGATCGTATGTTGTTGAGGACAGCCTTTGCCGTATCATGAGTTGCTTTTGAAACATTTGAAAGTGTCTGAAGGGCTTGCTGCTGTTTCTGAAGAGCGTTTTGCAAGTCAATGTTTGCAAGCTGCGCATCATCGCCAACGGATGCTAGCTTTTCTTTTAGAACCACAATTCCAGTGTCAAGTGATTTTATCTGCTGGTCTATGCTGCTTAGTTTTCTTGTGATAAAGTCAAGATCTGACTGGTTATAGTCAGTACCGGTTGCAGTTTGAGCTCTTCCATAGTAATCTGTAGTTGTGCCAGCTGCATCAGTTGCCTGTTTTTCTTCAATGATTTTAAGCCATTCTTGAATCATCTTTAGCTCTGCATCAATTGCTTGAGATTTTTTCTCAATTGCAGTGTTGCACAACACTACTATTCCTTGCAAATCATCAACTACACTTTCACTCATCCCATGTTTTGAAAATGCAGAAATTCCATCCTTCCATGCAGATGTGGTTCCGCCCTTTGTCATGATATCATTTATGGTATCTGTTGCAAATGAAACCTTGTTGTAGTAAAATGCAACTTCTTCGGTTGGTCTGTCACTAGTTGTTTTTGTTGCCATGTTTTCGGGTCCAAGACTGGGCGTTGATGTGCTTTTCATTCCGCTGATCACTTTGCCATCTGGAAGCTTGTATGGCGGCATCGTATCAGAATGATACACCCTGCCAATGATGATTGGCCTGTCAGGATCTCCATTCTCAAATGAAACAAGAACCTCATCCTCAATCACTGGAATCCAAACCATGCTTGATGATTGCGTTCTAGCCATTGTTTCTACATAAAGTTCTGCGGTGAGTCTAGCAATTTCGTCTTTGTTTGCTTTGTCAAATGGAAACTGTACCTTTATCCTACCATATTCATCAGTATAGATCTCACCAGATTTCATCGCTGTTCCAAAGTCTGTTTTTGGAGTTTGCTTTGTCTGCATTCCTTTATCTTCCATCATTCTGTTTGCAAAATTCATATCAGATTCTCCATATTGCACCACGTATTTGCGCATTTCTTGGTTTTCATTTTTTAGCTTTTGCATTTCTTCTCTCATTTGCTGCACCTCCTGAGCTGCTTTTTCAGAAAGGTGCATGATGTTGTTATTAAACATCCAGTTCATTGATGTGAGAAGTGTTTTTTCATCAATCTGTCCGTTTACATACCACTCAAACTGGCTCTTCACCCAATCCGGGATTGCCTTGCCAGATGGATTACCGGTTATTACTATTTTCTCTGGTTTGTCAGTATCTGGCGCATAAACTTGCTGCACCATCATTGTTGAAAATAATAGAATTGTCACTGCCAAAATTGGTATTTTTATCATTGGCAATAATTATGGCGTTGAGATACTTAATGATGATCAAAAAAGTACGGAGAAAATTCAGATCCTATATAGAAAATTGTAGCACATTGTATTCTAAGAAAACTTATTACTCGCCACAGGATGATTTTCTTGGTAATTGTGGCGCTAAGAAGAATTACAATAATGCTTGATGATGATCTTTTAAAAAAACTCAGAAACAGGCAGGCTAACCTCCTAAAAACAGAAAAAAATTCGGTTAGTCTTTCCAAGGTTATTAATGAGATTCTAAAGACTGCTACAAAAAAATAAAAAATTGGCTGAAAAAATAATTTGCTGGAACTGTAATTCAGAAATCATCCAGTATCACCACGATGGCTACAAGGGAGATAGGGGCAGATGCCCAATTTGTGGCGTTGATTTTCCACTAGAATAAGAAAATAATTCAAAGATATAATGTCAATTAAATAATAAAAAAGACCTAATCATAATTATGATAAAAAACCGAAATGATGCAGGAAAAAGGCTGGCAGAAAAGCTTGCAAACATTGTAAATGGCAAAGAGTCGCTTGTCCTTGCAATTCCAAGGGGAGGAGTTGTTGTCGGGGAAGAGATTGCAAAAAGATTACAGTGTCCCTTGGATGTAATAATTTCAAAAAAAATTACGCCTCTGAGTTATCCCGAATACGCAATTGGCGCAATAACTCATGATGAAACAATTTATCGCAGTGAAAATTGGGAAAAATATTCGCAAGAACCAAATTTTGAAGAAGAAATCCAAAAAAAGAAGCAAGAGGCAAAACGAAGACTAGAAGAATACAGGAAAAACACAGATTACAAGTTTGGTGACAAGACCGTAATTTTGGTTGATGATGGAATTGCAACTGGCGCTACAGTTTTTGTTCTGATAAAGTGGCTTACAGAGCACAAAGTAAAACGAATAATCCTGGCAGTGCCAGTGATTCCAGCAGACACCTATGAAGAAATGAAGCCCTTAGTAGATGATATAGTTGCCTTGGAGATTCCAACCGAGTTTCATGCCGTAGGTGAATTTTACAAAGAATTTGACCAGGTCTCAGATGACAAAGTGATTGCAATACTGGACAGATTTAAAAAGTCCTAGGCTGTGCGGTTTAAATTAATGAAACGCCAAATTAGTGTATATGAGTTTTTTCGAAAGAAAGGAAGACAGCTGCCTTCATAAAAAACAGACGGTGGATTTTGAAACAAGAGAGGTCCTTTGCGGCTTTTGTGGCAAGGTTTTAAACAAAAAAGACAGACGTGGAAGAAAATAGGTTTAGTCGTATTAATCTAAAAACCGTAAATAAAATTAAAACCAGATTATATTCATGGGAAGGTTTTATGCCTGCCAAAAGTGTGGCGAGGTTTTTGATAGGCGAAAAAAGGCCGAGCACAAATGTAGCCTTGGTTCAGACTAGATTATTCGACTCACAATTGATTATGCGTGCATACGAAACCAAGCTTGATTCTAACACATCCCAAAATCAAAATTGTTGACTTTCAAAATTAAATCCAGGCTTGGGAGTATGAGGGGTGCCAAAAACTCATCTCAAAGTAATGTTGCTAGTATTTGCAATATCGTTACTATCATTATCATATACGCAAGCAGAGGCAACGCTGCCAGCATTGCAAGTTACTGTAAACCCAGAAAAGCAGACCTATCAGGTTAACGAATATCCAAAACTTGTTGGCTATGTAACTGATGAGGCAGGCAACCCAGTTCCAAAGGCAGCAGTACAAATAACTGCAGCAAAGTATGGAGTCTGGACAAGCACAAACCTAGATGGAAAGTTTGTCTTTGATCAAAGAGTTTCGCCAGATGTAGGCGTTAACATTTTCAATATTATGGTTAAAAAGGAAGGCTATGCAGATGGAGTTGCATCAACAAGTTTTGTTGTAGATGGTGCAGCCCCACAAATACCACAACCAGCACAGCCAAGCCAGGTGCCAGACCAAACAACAATGACAAAAATTCTAGAGCAGGCAAAACAATTCCAGGAAAAGATTGCAGCTCAGGAAAAGAAAAGGCAAGAGCTACAAGCTCAGCAACAGCAACTTCAAGAGCAAAGAAACATTGCGTACTCTAACTTACTTAGTGATCTGACAAAGTTGGAGCTTGAAACGCTTCCAAACGCCCCAAGAAATGCCTTTGCAGCATTTCTAACTAGTGTTGATGAGGGAGTCCACGCAATCTACTGGTCACAGTTTGAGCTAACAGAAAAAATAAGCCAAGAGGCTCACCAGGCAAAGCTAAAGGCGTTGCAAAGTGGAATGTCCTCACCTGATGCAATGAAGATTTTTCAAAAAAAGGCAGCAATATCAAGAGCCCAGCTAATTGAACACAACAAGAACATCCAGATCCAGTATGGTATGGCAGACAAAAGTGTTCAGGATCAGTTTGACAAGAACGGCAAACTACCAAGAACAGATGATTAAATCAATCAATAAAGACATCACAAAAATTATGTAGAATTTTATTTTATAAAGTTCGTTCCTTGTCTCTTAGTTTGTTATAATCCAGCATGATTTTTGGAAGTTTGTCATCAGGATTAATTTTTATTCCATTTTTTTTGCAAAATTCAAAATAATTGGGCCAGTTTTGTTTTGCTATTTCTCTAAAATCTTCACCAATCATTTCATTGTACCAATCTATAATTCTCAAACCATATGCGAAGAATCTTTTCAAGTATTCAGCAATGCCGGTTGGAATTGTTCTATTGAAAGCAAGATACGCAATTTCATCAAGTGTGTTCAAAAAGTCATTAGCGTATCTTTCACAATCTTCGGTTGTTTTAAGTACGGTATTTTTGTTAAGCCTCCCAGTCAAGTCCTCATGAAAACTTCGAAGTAATTGTGCATATGTTGCTTTTGTATTACCCCTAGTTGCTCGCCAAGTTATTGCAAGAGTTACTGCAAAAATTGTCATCGTAATAGAACTAATAATTAGAGCTAGCGTTGGGATATCAATTATCAGCGTTTGAGAGGTTTGTAGAAAAACTAAATCAATGAATAGCAACAAAAGCATTGATAGTTGGTTAGCTTCTCAAGATATCAGCGTTTCTAGACTTTGTTGACGATTCTGAACAATTCTGTATTATCTATGCAGGATTATCTTACACTATCGTACTATTATTAATCATGATGCGTTGTTATCATTTGAAAGAAACGTAATACACTGCAATCATTCTCCTTAAATCATTAATCGATTTCACAAGTACGGATGAACCGGGCAATTACAATAAACTTGGATACCGATCTTATAGAAAAATTAAGATCAATTCAAGCCTCAAGCATCGAAAAAAATAACACGCCGATCTCATTTTCCAAAATTGTAAACCAAACCATCCAAAATTATTTCGAAAAAAGACATGCATAAAATTGATTATGAAAAGTTTTGTAGCGAGGTTTTCAATTTAGACAAGAATATACGTTTTGTTGGAATTTTTGACGGTCACTTTAGTATTATAAAATTGAGGGATGGATTACAAAGTTTGCTAACTCCTGAAGAGACCAAAAACTCATTGATTGATACTTACTCCAGATGGAAAACAAGGCAGGGTCTTTCAAAAAAATTGGGCAAGCCACTTTATGCAATGGCCGAATACGAAAAAGTAAAACGAATCACAATACCGCTAAATGACGACGGTTTGATTCTAGTTAGCACCGAGCCTTCTACTTATCATGAAATAATAACAAAAGAAATTCTTGGTATTAGAGACAAATATCTGTCAGGATAAATATTGTAAATATCACCAATTCCAAATTTGTTTAGATTTTTAATCTATACAGGATTACCCAGTTTGGAACTCAACAGATCTGAACGTACTAATTGTCTAGGATTCTCCATCATGCAAGATGAAGTCCATGAGCTCTTTCATGTGCAAAAAGATCTTCTTTGTAGGTAACAAATCCGCAAATCGTACATCGTGCCAAGCCAAAATGTTCTACCATTACCTTAGTTGCTATAATCACAGTATCTGAATCTGATGGAATTATCTGTAGTTCTTTAATCTTGCCTGTTCTTTTTAGAAATAATTCAAGATCGTCTTTGGTGAGTTTTTTATCATCAGACATAATAATTCCATCTTTTTCTAAAATTGCTGAAAATCCCTGATTTGTGAGATAATTTGTAATCTCGTTTGCTAGTTTTTCATCAAATGCACAGTCAATAATCAATGTCTGTCTCACTTGGCTATGCTTAAAATTATTTGTGAAGTAAAGATACTCATTGGATTTATTGTGAATTTATTAGGGTTGAACTACACATCGGATCCTGTCGGATTCAGTTTATCTAGGGCTTTTCTCCCTCATCATCTAATTTCTTGTCAACCTTTTTCTGTAGTTCTTTATACATCTCATATTTTTGTGTCCATTTGGATAAAACAAACCATTGTCTTATTCCAATTCCAAGCCACACAAGTACAACTATGGCAGGTATGATTCTCAATGGAAAGAATCCATGAAGGGGTCCATCATGCCATCCCATATTGCCCCTCTCAAACGGTGGATCAAATATTGCAAATGTAATCAGAAATGTTGCTGGCAAAATAATCATAAAAGATAGTATCATGATTATGAACAGCTTTTTTGTCTTGTTTAGCTGGTAGATTACTTCATCCATTATTTTGAAAATGTTCTCGCTTGATTTTTTGTCTTTATTTGAATCTGTCATTGCGTTACTCCTTTCTTGTTTTTGGTTAAAAACAATGTAGTAACTTTGTTACTCATCTTCTGACTCCTTTCTTGGGAACAGTTTCTCGTATGGTTCAAAAAGCTCCTTTAGGATTTCTCTGCCATTTTCTGAAACTTGGTATTTTATGATGCTCTTATTGCCCCATGCTTCTTGTTTGCGTTCTATCATTCCTTTTTCAACCATGTCATCTAAAATTTCCTTATGCTTCACATTGTTTAAACCACAATAACTCATCAATTTACTTTGATTCAGCTCACCAAATTCGTACAATTTCAAAAGGATGTCCTTCCTGATGTAAATTCTGTCTCTGTATTCACGCCCCAGAAAATATCACCTTTTGAATACAGCATGACACATCATCCTTAGTTCCACGATCTCTTGCTTCTCGGTTTTGCTCTAAGTCTTGTACTACAACAAGGGCAAACAATCTCCTCAGTAACAAAAAAACATTCACACAGACCACATCTTTTCTGTCCTGATTTGTATCGTAAATTGTTTGGCATCTCAAAAGTTCTTATTTTTTCACAAACTCCTTTGCATACTTGACCCAATTTAGCTTCCTGAAAAAAATGTCCGTTATGCGAACTTAAAGATCAGGTAACTTTGTTACGTATCACTTGATAACAACCACTTTTATTCAATAATTAGTGAAAAGACCAATGAACACAAAAACAAAGTATTTGATTCCAGTATTTACTGCAGTCTTTGCTCTGATGTTTGTATTTGCCATACCATATGTAATGGCCGAAGACGGTGATTATCATGCAAAATTGGATGGAGCAAAAAAACACGGAATGCATGGACTAATTCAGATTGGTGAACTATCAGGTTCAGAACCAGTAACCGAAGAAAATCATGATGACATAAAGGATAGAGTCATAGCACTATCTGTTGCATCTGTCAACTATCCAGACGCCAAAAAAGCCAGTCTTGGAATAGCTGTAAATGATGCAGGCGAAAAATTTGTAGTTTGGAATCTTGTCAGTATTGACAAAAATGATGACGGAACTGTAACCGCAACAATCAATGTTGTGGATGCCCTAAAGGGTTATGAAATAACTACAATCGAGAAATCATTTGATCATTCTTCAATGGATGGAAAGATGGGAAAGTATTCGATGCACAAGTTCTTTGAGAACCTAGATGAAGACA
>Ga0299906_10000384_pt1 | contig 42177 bp, 38 predicted proteins | sample RVTome_14_FD_200259 | JGI IMG/M metagenome (GOLD analysis project Ga0299906, IMG submission 200259) | Soil microbial communities from uranium-contaminated site in the Upper Colorado River Basin, Wyoming, United States - RVT145D125 (version 2) ... | reverse complement strand
TCGGCGGGATACTCCTTGAAGAGGAACTCCACCACCGTCTGAAGCGGCTCATCGCTCACGGCCAGGACGTTGACGTCGTAGTCCTTGTACTTGGCCTGGAGTTCGCTGAGATGCGGCATCGACGCCACGCACGGGCCGCACCAGGTGGCCCAGAACTCCAGCAGGTAGATCTTGCCTTCCTCGAACGACTCGATCTGGTCGCCCTTGATCCAGTGGGTGATGTCAAAAGCCGGGGCCTTGTCCCCGATCGTCAGCGGCTCATCCCCGGCCAGGCACGTGGGGGCGGCGGCGAGCGCGAACGCTGCGGCGGTCAGTGATGTGGTCCTGAGCATGATCGATATCTCCTTTTCGTATCCGTGTCGGTGGGCGGCGGGCCGGGGCGTTGTTGGGTGTGCGGCCCGTCTGCGCGATGTTCTGGAATTGAAGATCGGCCCTGGATGTCTCACGGGCCGGGGCGTATCCGTTCACATGGACGATGTCGACGACGATACTTCTACAGCATTCCGGGATTTTGTTTGCCGCGCGCCGGGGAGAAACTGACAAAGTCGGCCGTCAATGGCCACATTTCCGATCATCGATGCGACGTGGCGCACGCGATTCACGGGCCGCCATCGTGGCTGATGGCGAAGGTGAGGATATCGTAGAACGCGTGCACCGCCACCACTACGCCGAAGCCCCGGACGATGTAGACCGCGCCGAAGTACAGTCCCGCCAGGAAGTAAAAGATCAGCCGCGAGAACGAGAAGCCGCCTGTGGCATCGGCAAGGGGGTGGTAGGCGGCGAAGGCAGCGGAGGAGACGACCAGGGCGATCCCGGTGCCCACCCGGTGCGATGCCTTGCCGACATCCACGAGCAGCGTATGGAGCGCCGCGATGAGCATCATCCGGAAGAGCAGCTCCTCGTAGAGCCCCGCGCCGACGCTGATCGCCACTTCCGACCAGGGATCGAGATCGGAAAGCGCCACGCCCGGGGCCGTGGACGGCAGGGCCGCGGCGACGCCCGCCAGACCCGCGACCTGGCTGACGATGCGCCCGATGACCAGCAACGGGGCCACGAGCACCAGCGATTCCAGGGCCATCAGGCCCGCAGCCGCCAGGTCGACCTTCCAGGGCTCGCGCACCAGCAGGTGCCAGACGAGCAGAACGATGACGATCGCGAGCCCCCCGAGAAACAGGCCGCTGGAGGCGTTGATGCCGAATGCGTCGAAGAACCGCAGGAGAGACTCGTGGGCCTTGTTGGTGATGATGCCCGACTCTGACCGCAGGAGGAGGGCCAGCCCGAGCTCGTACAGCACGACCAGCGGCAGCAGGAAGACGAGAATCTGAAGCGGTCGGCGCGAGGTCGCCCAATACGATGTCCCGGCCGCCTCGCGGTGGCGGGGCTGCCAAATGGGGTCGTCCTTGGCCATGTTCAGGGGTGTCGCCGGGACGCCGCGCTCAGGCGACATCCGGGCCGGACCAGGCACTGCGCCGCTCAGGCGGGGGTCTGCTGCAACGCCTTCAGCCGCTTATGGAGCCGGCTCTTGCGTCGCGCGGCAAGGTTTCGGTGAATCGTGCTGGTGCACGCGATCCGGTCGAGGATGCTGCACGCCTTGCGGAACTCCGACTCGGCCTTCGGCACATCGCGCGCCTGCACGGCCTCCAGGAACGACTTGATCTGGTCCTTGATGCGGCCCTTGCGCCAGCGGTTGCGGGCACGGTGCTTCTCGTTCTGGCGGACTCGTTTCTTGGCGGACAGCGTGTTCGGCACGGGCGGTTCCTGGTGGTCGGCGATCCGGGCAACGCCGGTCGGGGTACGGGACGGGCATTATGGCGTCGCGGCGACGAAAATCAAGACGACGCGATCGGGACCGCCGGGCGGGGCAATCGCAAAGTCGGCATGGATATGCCAATTCCAAAGTGGCGCGGCCATCCTGGCCGTGCAGAAGGCCGCCGCGCGGGCAAGATGGCCGCACCACCATGACTTTGCGATTGCCCTGGACCGCCGCGCCGACGCGGCGACACGCCCGATGAGGGATGCTATGATCCGCGTTCCAGGCAGATGTAGCTCAACTGGATAGAGCATCGGTCTACGAAACCGGAGGTTGGAGGTTCGAGCCCTCCCATCTGCGTGTGCGACGCCCCCTGACCACGAGGGGGCGTTTTTCACGTCGCGGGACCTCTCGACGCACGCGTCGAAGGGCCTTTCCCAAGCTCCGGCCCGGTCAAATGTTAGCGTTCAATTGCTTTTGGGCACGACCTGCCAGGAGTCGATCCCGGGCGAGGTCGCGGGCCGGTGACAGGAGCCGTTTATCCAGCTTGACAAGACGCATCCAAATAACGTCTAAGTAAAGAATTAGGGCGAATTCCGATAGTCCGGCCATTGACAGGCATCGTGGCGGTAGTATTCTCGGAACGTGAGGTCTCGCCTATGTGGGGCGGACATTGATACATCGGGAATGCATCTCTGGAAGGGAAGGGTAGGCGGACAATGAAAAAGCTCCCTGTCGCAGTGGGCCTTGGTGCCTTTGCGCTCGCAGCTGTCGGCGCGCAGGGCGGTGAAGTGTCGTTCACGCACACGATGACCAACGGCACGCAATCGGCGTCGGCCACATTCGTGTTCAATGATGACGGCGCCACCACGACGTTGAGCATCATGCTCACCAACACCATGACGACGAACGGCAATCCGTCGTGGCTGTGCGGCCTGTTCTTCGACATCGTCGGTTCGCCGACGATGACGTACACGGGCCTCGGTGGCGATGGGTCGGACGCCTTCAACGACATGGTCGTCCTGACCGATGGCGGCGGCAATCCGGACACCGCATCGGCCTACAACACGGTGACCGTTGATCATTTCTGGGGTCTGAACCAGAGCATCAGCGGCGGCTCGCTGCCGTTCGGCGATCAGCAGTACGGCCTCGGCGCCGCCGGTTTCGGCGTCTTTGCACCATCCACCATCCTGAACCTTCAGGCCGGTGGACCGCTGCCGCAGCCCGATGGCTCGGACGGCGGCATCCTTTCCGGCGATCTGCTGGATGCCGGCACGATCGATATCCCCTCCGGCCACACCGATCGGCCCATGGTCGACGGCGGCATCTGGCTGACCTTTGACTTGGGCAACTACGACATCAACCAGGCCGATGAACTGGTGTCCGATGTGAACTTCGTCTTCGGCACCAGCTTCGGCGAGATCGTGCTGATCCCCGTGCCGATGGCGCTGCCCGTGGGCCTCGCCGGACTCATTGGCGTGGTCATGGCCCGTCGGCGGCTCGGACGCATCGTCGCCGGCTGACCAGACGCGAAATACGTTCGTCTTCCCAGCCCCGCTCGATGCGGGGCTTTTTCATGGTCGGCGATCGAAGCGCCCAACGGTACGGCCGCCGCGTCTCGACGGCGGACGCTTATGGGGCGTGTCGAGCGGACTGAACGCGTTTTTTTTTTCGCCGTCGGTCTCTTCATGCAGGCGGCGTCGCCGATAACAACGCGCCCCGCGGTGTCCGCGTCATCGTGTTTCCGGAACACGCCTGCCCGCCGGTTATCACACGTCGGCGCGCTTCATGTCGTTCGCATTTGCGTTTGATTCGACTTCGAGCCGGTTTACACTCCGAGCGTTCGATCAATCATTTCATCAACGCCGAATCCATCGGTCCACGTGAAGAAGGGAAAGGGAAACATGAGGCGCGATCGAGTCGTTCAGAACTCCAGCGCGGCGCTCGCGGCCGTCGCGGTCTTCGGGTGGGCGGGCGCGGCCCGCGCGGGCGAGGTGAGCATCACGCACTTTCTGGCGGACGGGACGCACTCCGCCACGGCGACGTTCGTCTTCAATGACGACGGCCCGACGACGACGCTGGACATCCTCCTCGTCAACACGATGTCCGTCACCGGTGAAGGGACGAATCCGCAGTGGCTCCAGGGGCTCTTCTTCGACATCGCCGGTTCACCCGTCCTCAGTTACCTCGGGCTCGGCGGTGACGGCTCGGACGCTTACAACGACATGGTCATCGTGCACGACGGCGGCATGGGCCCCGACACCTACACCGCGTACAACACCGTCTCCGTCGATCACTTCTGGGCCTTGGACCAGAACATCAGCGGCGGCCTGCTGCCCTTCGGCAGCCAGCAGTACGGACTGGGCGCGGCGGGCTTCGGCGTCTTTTCCAGCACGGAGGTTCTCAACCTTCAGGCCGGCGGCCCGCTGCCGCAGCTCGACGGCTCCGACGGCGGCATCCTGTCCGGCGACCTGCTCGCCAACGGCACGCTGGATCTGCCCGGCGGGCACACCGAGCGCGAGATGGTGGACGGCGGGATCTGGCTCAGCTTCGACCTCGGTGACTATGACGTCGAGGACGCCTCGGTGGACAACGTCAACTTCGTCTTCGGCACGAGCTTCGGCGAGGTCGTGCTGATTCCCGTGCCCGCCGCCTTGCCGCTTGGTCTGGCCGGCCTGGTCGGACTGGTGGTCGGCCGCCGGCGCATCGGCCGCGCGATGACTCGCTAGGACGCAAGGACGAACCTGCACACCAACCCCGCCCCGCGCGGGGTTTTTTCATGGCCGGTCCGACGTCGCCCCGCCGCGCGCGGCGATCGGGGTCGAGGCGACGTCCCTGGGCCTGAGCCGCAACCCGCGACCGATGGGGCCTCGCGCGCGCCGGTCCACCACCGGCGGGATCGCGGCGACGAGTCGCCGGGCTCACGTATGGGCGCGCACAAATCTGTTCAAGTTGGCAATTGCTTCCGGCCGCCGCCGACATACGTTTATAGGAGGCACATCGGTGCGCTTTGTCTGCAACGTGCAGGCGGAGTGAAGAGGGATTTTCGTACGGAGCGGCTCCAGAAAGGTTCAGGCAGGGGAATATGAGGCAAACCCACATCATCAGGAGCGGACGACTGGCCACGGCTGTCGGCGCGTTCGCACTGGCGTGCACGGCGCGCGCCGGTGAGGTGAGTTTCACACAGTCGTTCACCAACGGCACGCAGTCAGCGTCGGCGACGTTCGTCTTCAACGACGACGGCCCGACGACGACATTGAGCATCATGCTCACGAACACCATGACGGCCAACGGCAACCCGTCGTGGCTGTGCGGGCTCTTCTTCGATCTTGCCGGAAGCCCGACCATGTCGTACACGGGTCTCGGCGGCGACGGATCGGACGCCTTCAACGACATGGTCGTCATCCAGAACGGCAGCGGTAGCAATCCCGATTCGTCCAGTCCTTACAACACGGTGATCGTCGATCATTTCTGGGGGCTCGACCAGAACATCGGCGACGGCCTGCTGCCGTTCGGCAGCCAGCAGTACGGCCTCGGCGCGGCCGGTTTCGGCGTCTTCGCCAGCACGACGGTGCTGAACCTTCAGGCCGGCGGACCGCTGCCTCAGCTCGACGGCTCGGACGGCGGCATTCTGTCCGGCGGCATGCTTGACGCCGGCACGCTCAACATCCCGAACGGGCACACCGGTCGCCCCATGGTCGATGGCGGCATCTGGCTGACGTTTGACCTGGGCGAGTACGACCTCGACGGGGCGGCCGTTTCGGACGTCGTCTTCGTCTACGGCACGAGCTTCGGCGAGGTGGTCCTGATTCCGGTGCCGGCGGCCCTGCCGCTGGGTATCGCGGGATTGGCCGGGCTGCTCATCGGACGCAAGCGACTGGTTCGTCGACTATCGTCCTGAATGCCGATCACTGCATCGAACCCAGGGCCCTGCTTCGGCAGGGCCTTTCTCATTGCGCCGGCGCGTCGCGCCGGGCGCGTGCCAAACCGGCCCGGATCGCCTATCGTGAGTTCCTGTCGTGCCGAATCCGGCGACCCGGGCCGGCGGCGCGGGCAATTTGTCGCACGCAAACGACGGCCGAGCCGATCGGGGATCGTGTCCGCCGGCGTTCGTGGGACTCGACTCTCGGGCCCGCGCATCGCACCACGGCCGCCCGATCGCATCGATGACCGCCGCTCCGGACCTGGACGCATGACGACCATGACCACCACGACCAGCACCACCACGCGCAAGCCCGAGACCCGGCCGGTCGATGATGTGCCGGCCGGAACGCTGCGCCAGTGGCTGCGCGACATGCTGCTCATCCGCGAATTCGAGGTGCGCACCATGCAGGCATACCAGAACAAGCGGATCGGCGGCTTCTGCCACGTCTACATCGGGCAGGAGGCGGTGGCTGTCGGGTGCACCGCCGCCTTGCGCCCTGAAGACCCCATGATCACCGCCTACCGCGACCACGGCCACGCCCTGGCGCGCGGCATGGATCCGAAGTACGCCATGGCCGAGATGTTCGGCCGCATCGGCGGGTGCGCGAAGGGCAAGGGGGGATCGATGCACTTCTTCGACCGCGCCCACAACCTCTTCGGCGGGCACGGCATCGTCGGCGCCCAGACGCCCCTGGGCGCGGGCCTGGCGTTCGCGACCAAGTACGAGGATGAGGTCATCAACGCCGGAAAGTCCGGCCGGGTGACGATGTGCTTCCTTGGCGATGGGGCGCTGAACCAGGGCGCGTTTCACGAGGCGATGAACCTCGCCGGGCTGATGGACCTGCCGGTCGTCTTTGTCTGCGAGAACAACGGCTACTCGATGGGCACCTCGATCGGCCGGGGCACGACGATGGGCCACGAGATCACGGTCAAGGCCCAGGCGTACGGCATCGACAGCGCCGTCATCGACGGCATGGATGTGCTGGAGGTCTACAACGGGATGAAGCCCGTCGTCGATCGCTGCCGCGCTTCGTCACGTCCGTTCTTCGTGGACATGCGGACGTACCGGTACAAGGGGCATTCGATGTCCGATCCCCGCAAGTACCGCACCAAGGAAGAGGAGCAGAACTACGAGTCCAAGGACCCGATCGACAAACTCGCCGACTGGCTCGTTCAGGAGCGAGGGCTGTCGCGGGACGAGTACGATGCCATGGCCCGGGAGGTCAAGGCGCAGGTCCGCGACGCGGTGAAGTGGGCCAACGAGTCGCCGCCGCCCGATCCGGCCGCCGAACTGTACAAGGATGTGTACGTCGAACCATGGGGGCCGTACCAGGGCACCAGCCCGCCGGAGATGCTTGAGGAGTGACGCCGGTCGACGCGGCTTCGCCACCCATACGTACTGATTCCCGAGCCACCCCGAGTCGCATCAAACCTCGCCACCACCCTGTCGCCTGCCACCAGCCCCTGTCACCCATGCCCGAACGAATCATCGAGTTTCGTGATGCCCTCCGGGAAGCCATGAGCGAGGAGATGCGGGCCGACCCGCGCGTGTTCCTCATGGGCGAGGAAGTCGCGCAGTACAACGGCGCGTACAAGGTCAGCCGCGGCATGCTGGAGGAGTTCGGGCCGAGGCGCGTGATCGACACGCCGATCAGCGAGTCCGGTTTCGCCGGCCTGGGCATCGGGGCCGCCATGATGGGCCTGCGCCCCATCGTCGAGTTCATGAGCTGGTCCTTCAGCCTCGTCGCGGCCGACCCGATTCTCAACAACGCCCCCAAGATGCTCTACATGTCCGGCGGCCAGTTCGGCTGCCCGATCGTCTTTCGCGGCAACGACGGCGCCGGCGGGCAGCTCGGTTCGACGCACTCCTGGTGCGTGGAGTCGCTCTACGCCAACATTCCGGGCCTGAAGATGGCCATTCCCTTCACGCCCTACGACGCCAAGGGTCTGCTGAAGACCGCGATCCGGGATGACGACCCGGTGTTTTTCCTCGAGTCCGAGCGGCTGCTTTCCACCAAGGGTGATGTTCCTGAAGAGGAGTATTCGATTCCCTTCGGGAAGGCGGTCGTCCGCAAGGCCGGGGCCGACTGCACGATCGTCGGGTTCGGTCGGCCGATGTACTTCGTGCTCGAGGCCGCGACCGAGCTGGCGAAGGAGGGCATCGACTGCGAGGTCATCGACGGGCGCACCATCCGCCCGCTCGACATCGAAACCATCGTGGTGTCGGTGGAGAAGACCAACTACCTCGTGGTGGTGGATCAGTCCTGGCCGTTCGCATCGCTCGGCGCGGAGATCGCGGCGCAGGTGCATCAGCGCTGCTTCGATCACCTCGATAACCACGTGGTGCGAGTCCACAGCGACGATGTTCCCGCGCCGTACGCCTACAACCTCGAGCAGGAGATGCTGCCCAACGCCCGCAAGGTCGCCGAGGCCGTGCGCGTGGCCACGTATAATGCGTAGCGTCGAATTCCGGGGATGGCCGTCCCCGAGCTTTGCCGCACGGCCCATGGAACGAACCGCCATGCCCATCGACATCACCATGCCTCGGCTTTCGGACACCATGGAGCGGGGGACCATCATCAAGTGGAATGTCGCCGAGGGCGATGAGGTCTCCGCGGGCGATGTGATCGCCGACGTCGAGACCGACAAGGCGACCATGGAAATGCAGGTCTACGAGGACGGCATCGTGGCGAAGCTGCTCGTCGACGAGGGGACGACCAGCGAGGTGGGGACGGTGATCGCCGTGCTTGCCGAGGCCGGCGAGGAGCCGGCCGAGATCGCCGCCGGGGCCGGCGCCCGGCACGGGGCGAAGGCAAAGTCGCCGCCGCCCGCGCCCGCCGACGAGCGCCACCGAAAGGACTCCGGCCGGGATGACGGCGCCGCGGCGGCCGCCAAGGCCGGCGAATCCGCGCCGCCGGCGCCCGCCACGACGCACGCCGAAACCGGCGCTCCGGCGCCCGATCACAACGGCAAGCTCAAGGTCAGCCCCGTGGCCCGGCTGCTCGCCGAGGAGCACGGCATCGATCTGCGCAGCGTCGAGGGCTCCGGACCCGGCGGCCGGATCATCAAGCGCGATATCCTCAAGGCCGTGGAGACGGGGCAGGAGACGGTCTCCGCCGTGCCGCCCTCGGCCATCGCCCGTGCCGAGCCGGCCCAGGCCGAGCGCCGGTCCGCCGCGATGCCCGTCGTCGCCGCCGCCGCCGGACCCACGCTTCAGGAACAGATCGTCCCGGTCAGCAACATGCGGCAGACGATCGCCAGGCGGCTGGTCGAATCGAAGGCCACCGTGCCGCACTACCAGGTGACGTACACCTTCGACATGGACCCGCTGCTCGAGATGCGCCGGCAACTGAACGAGCAGCTCGCATCGCACGATGTGAAGCTCTCGGTGAACGACTTCCTGGTGAAGTGCTGCGCCGTGGCCATGTACGACCATCCGTATTTCAACGCGTCGTGGCAGGGCGACTCGATCCTCATTCACGGCGCGATCAACATCGGCATGGCGATCTCGATCCCGCCGGAGCGCGGCGGCGGGCTGGTGGTGGGGGTCATCCGGCACGCCGACCAGAAGAGTCTGCGGGCGATCTCCGCCGAGTCGCGTTACCTGGCCGAAAAGGCCCGGACGCGCGGCCTCAGTCTCGAGGAAATGTCCGATTCGACGTTCACGCTGTCGAACCTGGGCATGTTCGGCGTGGAGCACTTCACGGCGATCATCAACCCGCCCAACTCGGCGATCCTGGCCGTGGGCGCGGCGATCGAGAAGCCCGTCGTGCGCGACGGCCAGCTTGCCGTGGGCCGCGAGATGTCGGCGACGCTCTCCAGCGACCACCGGGTCATCGACGGGGCGATGGCGGCGCAGTACCTGGCCTCGCTGCGGAAGTACATCGAACAGCCCGCGGCCCTGCTGGTGTGAGCGAAGGGTGGCGTGGTACGCCCTTAAGGCGAACCACGCCGGAGTCGCTGAGCGGCGCATGCACGCGCGCCGTGCTTCCCGCCCAAAGCGGCGGGTAGCACGCCACCCGCCGCGGCGTTGCTGGTGTAGGACCTGCGCTGCCCGGTCGCCCACCTGTGCGACCCGATCCTCAAGAGGCGGCCTCGGGACATCCGATCACATGTTCGAGCGATGTCCCGGCCCGGTCCGGCGGCGTCGACCGGAACCAGCCGCGTGGCCCCGACCGACTCGACCACACTGCATGGCATCGTCGCCCTCATCGTCGAGGATGACTTCCTCAGCGCCGACGCCATGCGCTGCGCCGTGGAGCATCACGGCGGCGTTGTGCTCGGCCCCGCGCCGGATGCGGCATCGGCGCGGGCGCTGCTGAGGGCGCGGCGGCCCGATCTGGCCCTGCTGGATGTGCATCTCCGGGGTGGGACGACCGCAGCCCTGGCGCGCGAACTGTGGGTGATGAACGTGCCGGTCCTGGTGGTGACCGGGTACAGCGCCGCGGACCTGCTGCCGACCGAACTGCGCGGCCTGCCCCGGGTGATCAAGCCGTTCACGGGCGCGACGCTGCTGCGGGCGATCGAGAGGGCGCTGGCGGCGCGCGATCGCCAGGGGGCGGCCGGCGCCAGGGCCGCCGCGCTCTAGAATCCGCCGGACCGCATCACGTTCAGACTGGCCGGGAAGGGATAGTTGGCGAAAACGCCGGTCGGGGCGAGCTCCCACATTCCCAGCGACGGATAGACATCGCCGCGGAATCCCGCATCGAACATCGTCCGCAGGACGCTCTCGAACGACGGCTCGCGCCCGTTGGGGCCGATGAGCCGGTTGGACTTCGCTCCGAGGAAGGACACGCTGGCCGCGGGCCAGCGCTCGCGCCGGCCGGCGAGCATTTTGGTGATGGTCTGAAAGCCGCGCGAGAGGTCCTCGAGCGTGAAGTGATGGCGACCCTTGGGGCGAAGCAGCGCGAAGACCATGAGCGAGTCGAGATCGTATTTGAGCACGTAGGGCTCGCGGTCCGTCGCGGCGCGGACGGCCACGGACTCGTGGAACATGCGGGCGTAGGCCGTGGCCGAGGCGGTGGTCCACTGGCTGGTGGTGATGATGTTGAGCAGCTCGCCGACGATGCCGCGCGTGTTGTCCGAATCGTTGATGCCGCACACCACCACGCGGTAGCGGCCGGCCACCAGGTCGGCCAGCAGGTGGTGGCCCCACATGAGGCGAATGCGATCCACGGTCGGCGGCGCATCGCGCGGATCGCCCGCGGGCAGAAGGATCACCCGGTTCGAGCGCTTGTCGGCCTGCATGAGCAGGTCGCCTTCATCGTCGTACAGGCTCGGCGCATCCGTTCGGGCGGCGATTTCGGTCACGGCTGATCCTCCATGCGGGCCGTCGCCGCGGCCGGACGACGGCTCGACCGGTGTGACGGTATGGTAGGGCACCGGCGGCGATGCGGCGGCGATGCGACAGACTGTGCAGGGCGGCTCAGCTCGTGCCGGCCAGCCGACGCACGGTCATCATGAACGTGCGCTTCATGTTCGTGTGCATGCCGTACACGATCACGGCGTAAACCACCGCCGTGGCCGCGGCGCCGAAGACCAGACTGACCCGCGCCGAGGCCAGCCCCCCGCTCAGGGCCGAGGTGATCGTCAGGTTCGGAAAGACGTAGGCAAAGACCAGGTTGATCGGACTCATGGTCACGATCCAGCTTCCGGGATACGACAGATTCTGCCCGGCGGGGATGGCGCAGAGACTGATCACGCCCACGACCGCGAGCACCGTTCCCACGGCCACGATGACCGAGCCGATCGTGCCCTTGCTCTTGATCGACCAGTGCAGGCCCACCATGACGCAGAAGGCGATGAACATCGGCAGCACGAGCATGAGCCCGAGCACCGCCTCGGGGATCATCGGCTTGACCTGGATTGGCGTGGTCGTGCCGGGCAGCGTCGCCGTCATCATCACCCCGCCGCTGCGCCCGAAGCCGTTGAAGGTCAGGTACAGGCCCACGATCGCCAGGGTGAGCAGCGGCACGAGCATCATGGGCACCAGGTACTGCACGAGGCCGCGGAGCTTGCCGGCGATGTACGGGCCGGGCTGGATCGGCGTGGTCAGGATGATGTCCAGCGTGCCGTCCTCACGCTCGCGGCTGACCGCGGTGGCGCTCATGTTCAGGGCGGCCAGGCCGATGATGACCACCTCGGCGGCGACGACGGAGGCGATGGCGAGCTGGAGATTGGAATTGCCCCAGGTGCCGTTGTGGTACAGGCCGACGATGATGAGGGCGACTGCGACGCCCGCGGCGACGAACGTCCAGCGGGCGGTGATGGCGCCGACCGTCTTGCCCCGGGCCGTCGATTCGCGCCAGGCGATGGGGTTGGTGCTCACGTGCCGCGCGGGCCGTTCCGTCGCCCCCTTGGCCCCCAGGCCCATGAGCCGGCGATACCACGGCACCGCGCCGATCCTCGCCCCGATGACCCGCAGCCGGATCGTCGAGAACGCGATGAGCAGCAGGCTCAGCCAGAAGCACAGCCAGCAGAACATCGAGATCGGCTCCGCCATCCACTTCTGCACGATCCAGAGCGTGTCCGTGCCCACGTAGACGTGCGGCACGTAGTTGTTCGAGTCCAGCAGCACGTTCAGGGCCAGGAACGGGTTGATCGGCGTCATGACCGTCGTGTGCACGGCGGTGGCGGCGATCGCGATCGGCTGGCGGAGCTGAATGTCGATCGCATAGGTCACGAACAGGTACATGACCACGCTGATGTAGAAGATGAAGACCGCCCGGCGGCCGGCGGTGCGGGTGACGCTGAGGGTCACGGCGACGGCGGCGACCACCATGCAACTCGCCCCGGCGATCGCGTAGCTGGCCAGGATCGCGTCGCCGGGCACACCACCGAAGTACTGGGTGACGGCGAACAGCGGCAACGTCGAGAACAGCAGCGCCAGCACGAAGAACAGGCGGCCGAAGAGGTTCCCCAGGACCACCTGGAGCGAGTTCAGGGGTGTGGTGAGGAGGATGTCCCAGGTCTTGGGGTTGGCCTCCTGGGCGATGGCGCCCGCCATGAACACCGGCGTGAGCAGGCAGATGAGGCCGACCTGAAGGTAGCTCACATTCTGGAACATCAGGGCGCCGGCCGAGGCCAGGGCCCGGAGGGACAGTCCCGGGCTGCTGAGGCCGTTAATGAGCACAAACAAGAGGACGACGATCATGACCGCCAGGTAGCCGGCGCGGATGTACATATGCCGCAGCCGCCGCGATCCGCCCTGCACGAGGCGCATGCAGATGGGGTTGGTGGGCAGCAACCGCAGGAGCCAGTTGAGGAAGGCCGGCATCGGGGTCGGGTCGCCTGCGTCGTGGGCTCGGTCCGGTCCGGGGGTCCTGGCCGAGGCCTGAACGATCGCTTGACAGTCGAGGATTCTCCGGGATGATACTAGGTTTGAGAATACTCGGTTCCTAACGCCTTGGGGCGATTTCGCGTGTGCGGAAGGACCTCGGGGTCAGATTTCCACGGCCCGCCCCGACGACACGGGCGAAACCGTTTCACTCCGGCCACGGCCGGCGGCCGCCGGCGAAAGCAGCGGCTGATAGATTGAAACCGCACTTCGATTCACGCCAACGTGCTCACGGCCTTGTGCTTGCCCGCAACTCCCGGAATTCAGGGAGGTTGAGACGACGATGAGGGATTCCGTTCTCGCGAAATCACGATGACCGCGGGGCAAGGCTGCCCGATCCGGCAGCGCTGAATTCGTTGGTGTGACAAGCTTCGCACGTGTCGTTACTCCGGTCGAACCCGGCGCGCCCCGATTGCGCCCTCGCCCGGACGGGCCCACAACCTTGATGGGGTCTGCACGTGCCCGGATTTCTCTTCCTCGCACTCTCGACAATATCGTGGGTCGTCATCGTCTGTGCGGTGCTCATGGCGGGCATCGTCGCGGGATGGCTGGCCAATCGGCTGGCCACGGGCAACACGCTCAAACGGGCCCGGGCCGACGCCGAAAAGATCATCAAGGCCGCCGAGACCGAGGGCGAGGCCGCGCGGCAGAAGATCGAGCTGGAAGCCGAGAAGAAAGCCGGCGAACGGCGCGATGCCCTCGACAAGGAGATCACCGAGGCCCTGGCCGACCTCAAGCGCGACCAGAAGCGCCTGGCCAAGCGAGAGGACACGCTCGACCAGAAGTTCGAGCAGGTGGCCCAGCGTGAACGCGAACTGGACCAGATGGCCGAGCAGCTTCGGCTTCGCGACGAGGAGGCGGACCGGCAGCGCCAGGCCTTGCAGGATCAGGCGGCCGAGATCCGGCGGCGGCTGGAGCAGGTCGCCAGGATGAGCGCGGATGAGGCCCGCGAAGCCGTCCTCGGCGAAGTCCGCAAGGAGGCCCAGCACGAGGCCGCCCAGGTCACGCAGCAGCTCATGGAGGAGGCCGAAACGAAGGTCCGCGAGTACAGCCGCGAGATCACCGTCCAGGCCATTCAGCGTTTCGCCGCCGAGCACGTGGCCGATACCACGGTCCGCAGCGTGCGCATCCCCTCCGACGACATGAAGGGCCGCATCATCGGCCGCGAGGGCCGCAACATCCGGGCCCTGGAGCGGGCCACGGGGGTGGATATCCTCGTGGACGACACGCCGGGGGTCATCGCGGTCTCCTGCTTCGATCCCATCCGCCGCACCATCGCCGCCGAGGCCCTCCAGAAACTGGTGGCCGACGGCCGGGTTCACCCCTCGCGCATCGAAGAAGAAGTCGAGCGGGTCCGCAAGGACATGGCCGAGCGGATCAACAAGCACGGCAACGAGGCCGCCCTGGAGTCGAACATCCGCGGCCTGCACCCCAAGATCGTCGAGGCGATGGGCAAACTCCATTTCCGCACCAGCTACGGCCAGAACGTCCTGCGGCACTCCATCGAAGTGGCCTATCTGAGCCAGTTGATCGCCGACCAGTTGGGCCTGGACGGCTCGGTGGCCCGGCGGTGCGGCTTCCTTCACGACATCGGCAAGGCGATGGACCACGAGATGGAGGGCGGGCACCCGGCCATCGGCATGGAGTTCTGCCGCAAGTACCGCGAGACCTCCGAGGCGGTGCTCAACGCGGTGGGCGGGCATCACAGTGACATTCCCGCGACCACGCCCTACACGCCCATCGTGATGGCCGCCGACGCGGTCTCCGGCGCACGGCCGGGGGCGCGGCGGGAGTCGATGGAGATGTACATCAAGCGCCTGGAGGAGCTGGAGGGCCTGGCGATGGAGCAGCCGCACGTGACGGAGGCCCACGCGATCCAGGCCGGGCGCGAGGTGCGCGTGATCGTCGATGCGAAGAAGGCCGACGATGCCGACGCCTTTATGATCGCCCGGACGATCGCCAAGCGCGTCGAGGAGCAGATGACGTTCCCCGGCGAGATCAAGGTGACGGTGTTGCGCGAGGTGCGGGCGGAGGCGACGGCCCGGTAGCCCCGGTTGCCCGGGCGCCCGGTCTCAGGACACTTTTTGCATGACGATCAAATCATCCGAACTCCGCGCCGGCTCCGTCCTCATGTTCGACGGGCAGTTGCACCTCGTCCTGGAGACCGAGCACGTCAAGCCGGGCAAGGGGCCGGCGTATGTGCAGGCCAAGATGAAGAACATCGAGACCGGCACGATCAAGACCAACCGGCTGGGCAGCGCCGACAAGCTGGATGACGTTTCCATTGATCGAAAGTCGATGCAGTATCTCTATGACGGCTCGGGCCGCGGCGCGGGGCCGTTCGTGTTCATGGACACGGGGAGCTACGAGCAGATCGAGATCCCGGCGGAGGCGATCGGCGACCAGGCCCGCTGGATGAAGGAGGGCGTCGAGGCAATGGTGATGATGTTCGGCGGCCGCATCCTGGGCGTGGAGCTGCCGGCGGCGGTGGAGCTGGCCGTCACCGAGACGACGCCCCAGCCGCGCGGGGCCACGGCGACAAATCAGCTCAAGGAGGCGACTGTGGAGACGGGGGCGAGGATCCGCGTGCCGCCCTTCATCGATGTGGGGCAGGTGGTGCGGATCAGCACGGTGACGGGGGAGTATCTGGGGAAGGCGTAGGGCAGGGCTTGCCCTGCCGAGCGTCCGGTCACGCAATGCCGGACCCGGCAGGATGAGCCCAGCCGTGCACAAACCGCGGCGCGGCGAAAGCCCGGTCGACAACCGCCGCTGGCGGATGCCCGGTGTTACACTTCGTCGATGGACCGCCCGGACAAGCTGATCGACGCGTTGCGGGATGAGCGGATCGAGCGCGCGAAGCGGATGGATCCTGCACAAAAGGCGATCGACGGCCCGCGACTCTTCGAGTGGGCATGCCGAATCACAATGGACGGCATCCGTGCGCAGTATCCCGAAGCGGACGAGGCGGACGTCCGGCGCATCCTGCGCGAGCGCCTGGTGATGCGAAGGGCTCAGGAGGACGTGGCGGATGGCTACTCGGCGTAATGCGCGTTCGTCTAGAATAGGACTGCCGTGAAACCGACCCGCGAACTGCTCAGGCGTATTCAGAAGGACAAGATCGATCAGGCGTCGAACGCCCGGCCGATTGACCGTCTGCTTGTCGGGCTTCGCCTGCATGATGTCGCGCGCGAGCGCATGCGGTTGGGGCTGAACCTGACGCATCCAGATGCGACGCCGGAGGATTCGGAGCGGATCATTCGAGAGCGATTCGCCCGGCAACGGGAACGGGACTCGCAGCTGTGGAATCCGTAGACGTCGCACGGCTGGTCATCGAGGCGCTCAACGACCTGAACGTCGCATACATGGTCGTCGGCTCGCTGGCATCCAACGTCTACGGGGTCGCCCGCAACACGCAGGATGCGGACTTCGTTATTGAGACCGATGATGACCTCGCATCGATCCACCAACGGCTTCGCGAATGCTTCCGGGCGGAGCCGCAGATTGGTTTCGAAACGGTGCAGATGTCGACGAAGCACGTGCTGTATCACCGCGACACGGACTTCAGGGTTGAATTGTTCGTTCTGAGCAATGATCCGCACGACCGCGAGCGATTCCGCAGAAGGGTGTGGCTGGAGCAGGAGGGGAATCGGGTGTGCCTGCCGACGGTCGAAGATGTGATCGTGCAGAAACTGCGGTGGCGGCGGAAGAAGGACATCGCTGACGTCACGAATGTCATCGATGCCCAGCACCCCAACCTCGACTGGCCGTACATACTCAGGTGGGTCGAGGCGCACGGCAGCGGCGAGGCGCTGAATGCGGTGTGTGCGGAGCTTGGGATCGCGCCCGGCGAGTGACCTGACTCAAGTTCGCGATGGGCAGCGCCGCTGACTGATCCGGCCCGCTACGCTGATGTCGTGCAGACCATTTCCGAAATTCGGGCCCTGCTCGCCGAGCGCGGCCTCCATCCCAAACACCGGATGGGGCAGAACTTCCTGCACGATCAGAACCACCTCCGGCGGCTCATCAGCGCTGCGGAAATCCGGCCGGGCGACCTCATTCTCGAAGTCGGCCCGGGCACGGGCACGTTGACCGAGGCCCTCCTGGAGGCCGGCGCCGACGTGATCGCCTGCGAACTGGACCGCGATCTGGCCGACCTGATTCACGACCGGCTCGACGGCCGCATCACACTCATCCGCGGCGATTGCCTGGACAAGGGCCGCACGCTCAATCCCGAGATCGTGGCCGCCATTGCCGGTCGCGACTTCAAGTTGGTCGCCAACCTGCCCTATCAGATCGCCAGCCCGCTCATGACGGCGTTGCTCATCGATCACCCGACCTGCCGGGGCCAGTTCATCACCATTCAGCGCGAGGTCGCCGAGCGCCTGGTCGCCGGACCTTCGACAAAGGCCTACGGACCCCTGTCGATCATCATTCAGGCCTTCGCCGAGGTGCACAGGATCGCCACGCTCAGGCCGACGTGTTTCTGGCCTCCGCCCAAAGTCGACAGCGCCATGGTGTCAATTCTCCCCTCATCCCCTGGGCGAGGGTCCGGGGGCGGGGGCGGGTCCAAGTCCGGGGGTGAGGGCGTGCTGACCGAAGTCAGTGCGCTCTCGACCGCCGACTCCCGCCGCGCCTTCGCCCGCTTCGTCACCGAGCTGTTCATGAAGCGGCGCAAGCAGCTCGGGACGATCTTCGGGCGCGGCCGCTCGTTTCCCGCCGGCATCACGCCCGACTTGCGGCCCGAAGCCCTGTCGGTGGAGCGGACGATCGCGCTGTTTCAAGATGTCACCCAGAGGCCGAGCGATGCACTCTGATGACGGGCGCGGCAGTATTCGCCCCCGTGTTCGTGCGGTTTCTTGCCACGGGCGGCCGACGAGACCGTGAGTGACTTACCGAGAGAAGGATCGAATCCATGAGCCAGGTGACCTTCGCCTCCCAGCGCCGCCAGCAGACACCTGATGATCATCTGCCCCCGATCCTGCCGCCCGACACTCCGGATGGCCACGGTCCGCCCGCCCCGCCGCCTGGCCGAGACGAGCCGCGCTGGCGGTGGGGCAAGCGATTCGGCTTGCTCCTTCTCGTGGTGTACTTCGGGCTCTACGCGGGCCTCGACCTCGTGCAATGGACGCCCACCGCGCTCGTGAAGCTCGCGACGCTCGGCGGGGAGCGGGGCGATGCCGAGGCGCCGAGTGTGTACGACAAGGTGACGGCCCTGGTGGACGCCGTGTCCGATGCCGACCACGAGTACATCTGGTACAGGATCACGCCCTGGGTCGGCAGGCACATCCTGAGGCTGAACGACGACTTCCGCGCCGGCCCCAACGGCAGCGGCGACACGACCCACGACTACGTCCGTCTTCTGATAATCGCGCTGCTGACTGTGCCCGTCGCCGTCATCGTCTCGTTCGTGCTGCGCTCGGACAAGGTCTGCATCCTGCTGGCCCGCCTGCTCTACATTGCCGCGCGCTACTACCTGGCGTTGAAGATGCTGAGTTATGGGTTCGACAAGGTCATCAAGCTCCAGTTCCCGGAACCCTACACGCACTGGCTCACGACGACGTTCGGCGACGCCTCGCCCATGCGGCTGGTCTGGTTCTTCATGGGCTTCTCTGAGCCCTACACGATCTTCGCCGGCGCGGGCGAGGTGCTGGGCGGTCTGCTGCTGCTCTGGCGCCGGACCACCACGCTCGGGGCGCTCATCGTCATCGCCGTCATGACCAACGTAGTGATGATGAACTTCTCCTACGATGTGCCGGTCAAGATCTTCTCCAGCCATCTGCTGGCGATGGCGATGGGCCTGGCCGCGCTCGATCTGCGGCGCCTCATCAACGTCTTCGTGCTCAATCGCGCAGCGCCGCCGGTCATCCGCCCGCCGCTCGTGCGCGGCGCCGCGGCGGCCTGGGCGCTCTTCGCCCTCAAGCTCGTGCTCATCGGATCATTGGTGTACGTCGACCTTGAGGCGACGACGGGGCACCGGAAGGCAAGGCGCGATGCGATCGCCAGCGCGCCGTTCCACGGGCTCTGGGAGGTGGAGTCGTTCGTGGTGAACGGGCAGGAACGGCCGCCGCTGGTGACGGACGCCGAGCGATGGCGCTTTCTGCACGTGGAGACACGCCAGATGGCCCTGGTGCGCTACATGGACGGCCGGCTGCTGTTTCACACATTCGCCGTCGATCCGGCGGCGGGCACGGTCGGGATTGTGGTCCTCGACAGTGACACAGAAGAGGTTCCGCAGGCCCCGCCTGCCTGGACCTATTCTGAACCGGCCCAGGGCGTGCTGGTGCTCGAAGGCCCGATCGGCGAGGACGCATGCACGATCCGGCTGAGGCATCTGGATGTGCGCGATTTCAACCTGAACAAGCGAGGCTTCAACTGGATCAACGAGTTCCCCAACAACTGGGAGGAGCCAATAATGCGGCCGCGCGCTGGGGCCGCCGCGAGTGAGGAACCGGTCGGCCAGAAGGGCTCGGCGTCGGACTTGTAGAGCAGGTCCGCAGACCTGCCACGCGCGGCTACGTCGTTCCCTCCTGAATCGCCGGCGTCGCCACGCGGGCCCGGCGCTTGCCATTCTGCGCCAGTGCGGGCAGCACCAGCCCCGCCAGGACCATCGCTCCCCCGACGGCGAACAGCCAGCCGACCGCCTCGCCGCGAAAAAGCCAGCCCCACAGCGCCGCCAGCGTGCTCGCCAGGAACAGGTACATCGCCACGGTGACCGTCTGGAGGCCGGAGAGCGCGGCAACCCAGCACAAATAGGCGATGCCCGAGCCGCAGATGCCCAGGAAGCATGCCGCCCACCAGCCCAGGCCGCCCATGGCGCCGATGCGCTCAAAGTCCGCCGCGGGATGGAACAGCGCCACCACGCCCACGATGATCACGCCCGAGATGAGGAACAAATCCACAGGCCGCAGGACCGTGCGGCAGGCGCGGGTCAGGATGGCCCCGAACGCCGAGAACAGGGCGGCCCCCGTCGCGGCGATGGGACCGGCGAGGTGCGCCGGCACGAGGTCGATGTGCTTCTGTTTGCCCAGGATGACCACCCACACGCCGCCGAGGCCGAGGGCGAGGGCGACGATGCGCACGATCGTCAGTCGCTCGCGGAGGAACACCCATCCCAGCCAGCCGGCGTGAATCGGCGTCGTGGCGAGGATCAGTCCGAGCAGGCCGACCTCGATCCGGTTGGCGCCGCTCGCATCGACCCCCGCCGACCACGCGAACGTGAAGTGATACAGCGGGCCGACCACCAGGCTCATGCCAATGACCAGGGCCCAGTCCCGCGGCCCCATGTGCGCGATCGGCGGCCGCCGCCACAGGATCAGGCCGATCAGCAGAACCAGGAAGATGTCCTTGCGGAGGACGACGACGCTGAGCGGGTCGATGTGCTCGTTGAGAATGATGATGTGCAGGAAGCTGAAGGACCAGACGAGAACGGTGGCCAGCGCCATGGCGTGGTAGAACCACGGCGGTCGGACAGAGGTCGCGGCTCTTGCGCGGTCGTTCGCGAGGTTGTGCTGCGTTGTCGTGGCCATCGGGCCTCATCGTAGGGCGGGGCACTCGCTACGATTCGCACCATGCAAGACAAACTGATGATCGGGATCATCGGCGGCAGCGGTCTCGGCGAGGCGCTGCTCGACGGCATCGACCCGCGCGGCGTGAAGAACCATCTGCCCGAGACGCCCTTCGGCCGGCCCAGCGGCCAGATCGTCACCGGGCAATATGAGGGCGTGGAGATCGCGCTGCTCCAGCGACATGGCGATGGCCATGTCCTCAATCCGGCCGCGGTGCCCTATCGGGCGAACATGTACGCCCTCAGGGCGCTGGGCGTGACACACGTGCTTGCCTCCGGGGCCACCGGCTCACTGCGCGAGAACATCCACCCCGGCGAGCTCGTGCTGGTCGATCAGTTCATCGACAGGACGCAGGGGCGGGCGCGGACCTTCTACGAGCACGCCGCCGTGCACGTGGAGTTCTCCGAGCCGACGTGCCCGGTCATGCGCGAGTGGCTCCTTGGCGCGGCGACGTCGCTGTCGGGCCAGACCGTCCACGAGCGCGGCACGTATGTGTGCATGGAAGGGCCGGCTTTCTCGACGAGGGCCGAATCGGAACTGCACCGGCAATGGGGGGCCGACCTCATCGGCATGACGGCCCTGCCCGAGGCGAAGCTCGCTCGCGAGGCGGCGATGGCCTACGCCCTGGTGGCCTTGCCCACGGACTACGACTGCTGGCGGCCTCACGAGCCGGGCAGGGACGCCCAGTCATTGCTCATGGAGATCATCGGGAATCTCCAGAAGGCAACCCAGGCCTCGGTCAGACTCATTCGTGCCGCGCTGGCCGACGTCTCGATCCTGCGCGGGAATCGCTCGCCGGCGCACGATGCGCTGAAGCTGGCCATCTGGTCAAACAAGGACCGGATCGACCGGAACGAGATCGAGCGGCTGAGGGTGCTGTGGGGAAGGGAATTTGAGTAGGTGACAGGTGGCACAACACAAGCCCCGAGCGCCAGCAAGTGGGGCCGTTGGGCAACTGAACGATGGTGGGCGCAACGGCCCCCGTCGCTGGCGCTCGGGGTTCGTACCCTAAAACTCCGCCAGGTCGATCGATGCCGCCACCGTGGTCTCATCCTGGATCTGGTCGTACCGCACGACCGTCGTGAACGTGAAATCGGGAAAGGCGCGGCGGAGGCGGCCGGTGACGGCGCGGAAGTCATCCTCGTTGAAGTCCCACTCCGGCGTGACGGCGATGCTGTACTTCGGGGTCAGCAGATAGCTGAAGCCGAAGCCCAGCAATTCGCTCTCGCTGAACTCCAGGAACCGGTACTCCACGTGGCTGGAAAGCAGCGGCGAATGGCGCAGCTCGCTGCCGATGGAGCCCCGCGCGAGCAGGTTGTCCTCCAGGTCGTAGGTGCCCGTGCCGCTGATGGAAAGACTGTCTGAAAGGAGCCAGGCGAAGGAGCCGTAGATGTGGTCGCCGAACTGCGAGTACTCCGGTCGGTAGTCGAAGAACTGCGCGGCGGGCGACTCGCGGTTGGCGTCCGACGTATCGAAGACGACGCCGGTGTCGATCATGAGCACATCGACGGAGCGCCACCGGCCCGGGCCGCCGCGCTGCGTCTGCCAGGTGTTGCGCACGCCGGCGCGGATGACGGCGGCGGCGCCCAGCGACTCGACCTCCACGTCGTACTCCGGCAGGTCCTGTTCGCTCACGTCGCTGTATCCGTACCAGAGCGTAATGCTGGGCTCGACGATGTGGCGCAGGCGGTGGAGGTCGAAGACTCGATCCTCGACGGAGTTGTTCACGCGCTGGTACATCGCGCTCACGCGCACGCCGGCGGCGCCGAACAGACGCAGCTTGTCGGTGTCGGACGTGAACTCCTCGAACTCGTCGTCGTAGCCGGTCGCCCGGGCCACCAGGAACGGCGTGACGTTCAGGGCGCCGGACGTCAGCGGGATCGCCCACTCGTGCCGCGTGTCGTAGCGGGTGATGAAGCGGGTGGACAGCCCCTGCATGCGCAGCAGGTCCTCGACGGGCGTGTCGGGTCCGATCCCGGGAAAGGCGCCGTCGCGGATGCCCAGGTCGTTCTCCGAGTGCTTCTCGAACACGAAGCGCATCCGCGACACGCGAAACTCGTTGGAGTATGTCACCGCCCCGTCGAACCACGGGTTGCCGTAGCTGCGGAAGGCGACTTCCGGGAGCTTGTCCACCTGGTACCCGCGGCTGGCGAGCAGATAGTCGTTGGAGATGAAGTCGTTCAGCTCGTACTGGCTGAGCAGCGTGAAAGCGCTGTGTCCGGACTGGTTGCGCAGATAGACGCTCGTTTCGTACTCCCGCCGCTCGCGGAAGTCGTCGGGCCGCCACGCGTCGATGAAGGCCTCATCGGAGATGGACGACGCCTGCACCTGGAAGTCCCAGTTCAACGGCAGCGAGGCGGTGTGCTCCCAGAGGGCCGCCCCGCGGAACGCGTCCTGGTCGAGCTCGATGCCGGAGGTGGTGCGGTCCTCGCCGTCATCGTCGACGCCGTACAGGTCCAGCGCGCCGGACGCCTCGGGCCGGTCGTAGTCGGCGGTGAGCCCCACGCCCACGCCGCGCTTGGAGAAATAGTCGAGACCCAGCCGCAGTTCCAGACCCTCGACGGGCGCAGCGCCGAGCAGCGCGAGCAGGTCCGACGACGTCTCGATGCGCACCCCGTCGTTGGTCCGACTGCCCACGGTGACGCTGCGCAGGGGCACATCGCGGAGCGTGCCCTTGAAGCCCGGCCACCAGAAGAACGGCACGCCGCCCGCCCGCAGCGTGTTGTTCTCGCTCTCCAGGTACGTTTCCTTCTCGGTGGGGTCGGCGAAGGTCGGGCGGCGGGTGATGGTCATCCGCTCGGCGCCGATCGCGAAGTGCGGCGTGAAGAACTCGCTGGTGGAGACCACGACGTTCCTCGCCGACCACTGGTTGGAGGCGATCTGCCGCAGCTCCGCGGCTCGCGCGTAGACCGGAAGCGTGGACTGTCGGAGATAGGTGCGGAGAATGGCGTCGACCATGACCGCCTGGCCCGTGCGGAAGTCGTAGTACATGCGCGGGGCGCGGGCCGTGTAGTCGCCGTCGTCGGCGGAGGCGAGCACATCGCCCTCCAGGTAGATGCCGCGGATGCTCTCGGCGCCGATGCGGCCGGAGCCGACGGCCTGCGTCAGGCCGGGGTCGGCGAAGATCACGGCGCGCTGGGCGGTGAGGGTGATCTGCGAGAAGTCCTGGCCGCGCGGCGAGGCGATGTACTCCAGCACGAACGAGCCCGTCAGCGTGATGATGTCCTCCTCGGCGCCGGGGGTGTAGGTGAAATGCTCGGCGATGTAGTTCACGGAGCCGGCCGGATCGCGCAGCCAGGGCCGCATGTCCTCGAACTCGGGCACTTCCACCACCTCGGGTAGCTCGATGTCCTGCGCGGTGATCGCGCCGCCCGGCTCGGGGATGAAGCGGTCGACAACCTCCGGCTCGGGGTATTCGACCTGCGGCCGAATGGCCAGGTCGGGCTCGGTCGCCGCGAGGCGGCGCAGGTGCGATGCAAGGCGCTGCTCGGCCTGCTGGAGGAACACGCTGCCGCGCGGCCGCTGGGGATCAACGGACCAGGCCGAGAGATTGACCTCGCCGCGCGCGCTGCCGGTGACGAGCAGGTCCGCCCCGGCCACGCCCAGGCCCGCGCGGCTGACGGGATTGGTCACGCGATCGAAGTAGATGGCGATCTGATTGATCAGCCCGCCCTCGCTGGGCAGGCGATTGAGCCAGATGACCGCCTGGTCGGCCTCGAAATCGTAGCGGCCGATGCGGACGAGCACATCGCCTTCGAGCAGCAGCCGCTTGGTGTCATCCACGGTCCACGTGAACGCGCGGCGGGCGGCGAACTCGATGTCGGCCTCGACGGGCTCGATGGGCAGGACGAAGCCGGAGAGGCGGTCGCCGGTGATGGGGATGGTGCGGGCGGACTGGTCGGGGGACGGCGCCTGAGCGCGGGCCGGGGCGCTGAGAAGGAACAGGGCGATCAGCAGGCAACAGACTGGCCACGGTGGAACAGGCGTCCCGCCTGTTCGAGTCATCATATTCCGGCGGTTGGCCGGTCCTTCAATGGGATCAGAAGACACGCACAGGCGGGACGCCTGTGCCACCGGAAGGCGGCCATCCCTGCGCGGCACGACGGGCTGGGGGACTCCGTTCACCACGCGGCGGATGATACGGGCGGCGTCCGGCAGCGCCAAAGCAGGGGAGTTCTCCGCAGATTACGCAGATTTCGCAGATGGAGCCGTCGTGCGGTGGGGCTTGGCCCGGTCGCCGCGGCGACGAGGGCCGTATCCCCACGCCGGACGTGACGCCGGGAAGGTCCGGTTGCTGCGGGATTCTCAGGCCAGGCGCTGATGCCCGGCAATCAGAATCGTCGCTCCCCGTTGGACCTGCACTGTGAGGGGTCAGGAATCCGCGCGTATTCAGTGGAAATCGCCATGGCATCGCCACTTGTTCTATGGCCAGTCTTGATCGCGAGCTGCCTTTGCTCCCGGTCAATGGCAATCGCCGGGCAGGATCAGGAGGAACTGAGCCGGCTCGGGCAGCCGACAATGCTGGCCAAAGGCGATGGCTACCTGATCCACGTGATGCGTGGCTCCATTCGAGACCAGTATTCGCAGCCGTTCGACTCAGTCGTCCACCCGGACATCGTGATCTGTCACGTCTCAACCGACTCGGGACGCATGAAGGTATTGCTCGAGTCGGGAGTCTTCGCGCACTTGACGCGTCGCCAGTCATTCTCGGTGTCCAGAATCGTCGGTGTTGCCCAGGATGCCCGTTACCTGCATGTAGCTCTGTATGACTGGGGCCGGGTGCTTGACTCGCCGCCAAGCCCCTATGCGCTCCCTGTCACCCGAGGAGATTACCTGCTCATCACAATCGAAAAGGCCACGGGATCGGTGGCGGCGAAACATGAAGTTGCGGAAACGTTGGTCAAGCCGTTTCCAGTGCCGCCGTCAACGGCAGCTCTTGGCGTGTTTGCAGTTGACGATGATGTCATCGAGACGTTCGGTCAGAAATTCGTCAGCGATGACGGCGGGCCACGTTGGCTGGATGCACGAGCGATTGAAGCCGATCATGAGCAGATCGCCCTGGTGGTCGAGAAGGAGTATCGTATCGATGCGCATAAAGGTGCATTTGATCACCCATCGTTCCGCGCTCATGGGGTTCTGAGACCGGGGGTGACGTTGACGCATTCCAAATCGGAACACAATGAACTGAAGATTCTCTTGACCACAGGGCTGCGGGAAGTTGTCACCATACGTGGACCCCAGGAACCGCCGTCCTTGAGATATGCCGCCACGCGGCTGATTGGGCTCGCAGTTGGCGGCGGCCGGCTGTTCGCAGTCGTCCATGAAGTTCAATCAAATGAACCACCGAAATTGGAGGACGCATGGGGGCGCGGCCGTTGCACGCTGCATATCTTTGCGATCCAAGACGGCGTCCAGATCGGGCACGAGATCCTTTCGCACTTCGTGCAGTCGCCCCCGGCTCCCGAGGAGACTCTCGGCTTTGGCGTCATCGAGCCCATCGAGAACGGAATCCACATCAACGGCCATGTCTTCAAGTTTGATTAACTCGGTTGCGCTCTTGATGCCGAGTTGAAGCGACCCGCTGGCTGAATGTCTCCATTGTGCAATGCCTGGCGGCCTACCCCCCAAACATCGCATCGATGAACGCATCCGGGTCGAACGGCTCGACATCCTCGGGCGTCTCGCCCACGCCGATGAGCTTGACGGGGATGTCCAGGGCATCCTGGATGGCGATCACGATGCCGCCCTTGGCCGTGCCATCCAGCTTGGCCAGAAAGATGCCCGTCACGTCGATCGCCTTCTTGAACTCCTCGGCCTGGGCGATGGCGGTCTGGCCACTCGTGGCGTCGAGCACGAGCAGCACCTCGTGTGGGCCATCCGGGATCTTTTTCATAACCACGCGGCGGATCTTGGCCAGTTGCTCCATCAGGTTCTTCTGGGTGTGCAGGCGGCCGGCGGTGTCGATGAGCAGGACATCACTCTGGCGTGCCAGAGCCGCTTCGGCGGCGTCGAAGGCCACCGCCGCGGGATCAGCACCGGGGGCGCCCTTGACGATGTCCACCCCCAGCCGCTGCGACCAGATCTCCAGTTGCGCCACCGCCCCGGCGCGGAAGGTGTCCGCCGCCGCCAGCAGCACGCTCCGCCCCTCATCGCGCAGTGACTTGGCGATCTTGGCCACGCTCGTCGTCTTGCCCGCGCCGTTGATGCCCGCGACGAGGATCACCGTGGGCGGCTGGGGCGCGATCGCGATCGAACGGTCCATGTCCTCGAATCGCGCCTTCAGCCGCGCTTTGAGGAACTCGATCGCATCTTCGCCCCTCTTCAATTCACCCTCGGCGTGCGCCTCGCGGAGCTGCTCGATGATCGCCACCGTGGCCTTGACGCCCACATCGGCCTTGATCAGGTAGTCCTCGATCTGGTCGATCAGGTCATCCGACAGCGCCTTGCCCGCTACCAGGCCGCGCAGACCGCCCAGCAGGGCCTCGCGGGTGCGGGTCAGTCCCTTGCGAATGGCGGCGACAGTGCGTGTGAAGATGCCCATGACGGCGCCCTGCGATCAGGCCTCGCGACCGGCGTTCGTGGGTTGGGGCGCTTCGACCGATTCGACGGCGGTCTCGCCCCCAGACTCGGCATCGCGGAGCTGGCGATACACCTTGTCGAGGACGCCGTTTATGAACATCGGCGACTTGTCGGTGCTGAACTCCTTGGCCAGTTCCACCGCCTCGTTGATGGCCACCTTCGGCGGCGTGCGGCCGGAGACCATCTCGTAGTACGCCAGCCGCAGGATCGACCGGTCCACCACCGGCTGGCGGCGGATCGGCCATTCGGGCGTCAGCGGCTCGATGGCGGCGTCGGCCTCGGCGCGGTGCTCCCACGCCAGACAGGCCAGATTGAAGCCGGCCTCGTGCGCATCGAGTCCGCCCGGCGACTGATCGAGCGATGTGCGGACCACATCCGGCTGATCGCTGCCGCGGGCATCGAACTGGTAGAGGCATTGCAGGGCGCAGCGGCGAAAGTCGCGGGATGCGCTCATCACTCGCCGCCCTCAGCCCGGCGCAGCGCCTGGAGCGTGCAGGCCATTTCGATGGCGGCCTTCATGGCCTCGGCGCCCTTGTTGCCCTTGGCGCCGCCGGCCCGGGCCCGGGCGTGGTCCATGGACGGGCAGGTCAGCACGCCGAAGCCGATGGGCATGCCAAACTGGCAGATGATCGTGCTGATGCCGTGGGTCAGCGCCTGGTTGATGTACTCGTCGTGCGCCGTCTCGCCGGTGACCACGCAGGCGATGGCCACAGCGGCGTCGATGCCCTCGCGGTGGGCGAACGCGCGGCAGGCGGCGATCAGCTCGAACGCCCCGGGGACCGGGACCACCAGCAGCTTCGATTCGTCGCCTCCCTGCTCGAGAAACTGCTTCACGGCCCCGTCGCGCAGCTTCTGCGTCACCTCGACGTGGTATTGGCTCACGGCGAGGCCGATGCGAAGGCCGGAGGCGTCGGCGATGGCTGGTATCTGGGTGTACATGGGGTCGACAAACCCGCCGCGTGCGTGCGGGCGAGCATCCTACGGCCGTGCCTCAAGCGGTTCAATGAAAGACCGTCGGGGCTACGATGGTGTCGTGCCCGGATTCGTGCAACGGTTCCTGACGGCCATCCAGTTGACGCGCCTGACGATCGCGTTCGGGGCGGTGAGCGACATCTGGTTCGTCATCCTCATCACCAAGGCGAACGTCGAGTACAACTACCTGCCGGTCTTCGCCCTGCCGCTGGGCGTGGCCTTGCTCTCCGGGGCGGTGGTGGCGATCGGCCTGTTCGCCTACGGGGCATCGCTCAACGACGTGCTGGATGTGCGCCACGACGCGGCCTTCAGCCCGGATCGTCCCATTCCCGCGGGGCGGATCCGGGCGGGCCAGGCGGTGGTGGTCACGGTGGGGGCGCTCATCGTGGCGGTGCTGGGCGCGGCGGGCCTGGGCATGTGGTCGGTGTGCATTACCCTTCTCGCCGCCGCGGGGCTGCTGTTCTACAACGCCGCGGGCAAGTTCATTCCCGCGGTGGGAATCCTCACCATCGGCCTGATTCATGCCGCGCACATGCTCATCCCGAACTACCAGCTCACCTTCACGCTGCCGGTGTGGTTCGTGATGACCCATGCGATGGCGATCGCCACGGCAGTGCACGTGCTGGAGGACAAGCGGCCGCGGTTCCGGCGGCGGTCGGTTCTCGTCATGGTGCTGGGCTGGTGCATATGGTCGGTGCTGATCCTCGGCGTCGGCACACTGCCGGACGGCTCGATGTGGCCCGAGGGCGCCTCCTGGTCGGGGATCATCTACCCGCTGCTGGCGGTCATCGCCTTCCTGGCCATGGCATGGTGGAAGGTCTCCGTCGTGCCCGGCAAGGTCGCCGCCGAGAAGCTCAAGCGCTACGGGGCGATGTGGCAGAGTCTCTACGGGGCGATGTGGCTGCTCGGCCTGGGATTGGTTGTGGAAGCCATGTGGATCGGTTTGTTCGCCATCGCTGGCTTCACGGCCATGACGCTGATCAAGGAGGTCAGCGGACTGACGGGCCGGCCGATCGAGTACCGGGCCTAGTCGCGGCCGATGTCCGTCCGGCGCCAAAAAAAGAGAACGGCCTGCTCAAGTGACCTCTCCTCCAGGATCACTTGCACAGGCCGTCGGGGTTCCAGACTAGCGAGACGTGCCCCCTCGGTTCAAGGGGTTTTCATTGCATTCGCGTCAGAAACCCAATCGGTTCCTGTGAATCACGCGTTAATCTGGGCAACGCGGTTTTCGCCCGCTTCCGCCGTGTCGCCACACTGAATCGTCTGTGCGACCGTGTCCGAGAAGCGTGTTGCCTTCTCGCAACACGGCCCTTCAGCACCGTCGTTTCCGCGCCGATTCTCATCGCGGCATGATGCGGAAGCCCTCAATCACGCGGCAGGAGTATTCGCCCGTCGACGGGGTCTCGGCCGGCCGGCACAGCGACTCCGCCCGCCGCATTCTCGCCGCGCTGGCGCACGAGTTGAATTCGCTCCTGGATGGGTCCATGCGGAGCATCTACCTGGCGCGGCGGGACCTGGCGGCATCCGGGCCGACCGAAGGCATCGAGCGTCGGCTCGACGCCGCCGGGCGCAGCATGAGCCGGATGGCCGCGCTGCTCGATCAGGCCATGCGGCGACCCCAGGCGGGCCTGGACCTGTTCGCCGGCGACCAGACCGTCGCTCAGGAGATCGCGTCGGTCATCGAGCAATACGCGGATGCGGCCGCCGCGGCCGGGGTCACGATCGACCACCACCTCGACCCGGAGGCCGCGGAGGTCGCGGCGGGCCCGCTGGGCATAGTGCTGGCCAACGGGCTGCGGAACGCCATCGAGGCCATCCAGGCGTCCGGACGGCCGGGCGGCGTCGTTCACCTGCGCGGCACGGTGGGCGGTCAGCCGGATGGCGATGATCGGCTGGAATTGCGCGTTGTCGATAACGGGCCCGGGCTCGAGCGGACCGCCGGCAGGTCGGGCGGTCACGGCATCGGCCTGGCGCTCTGCCGCGCCATCGTCGAGGCGCTGGGCGGCGAGATCTCGCTCGATGCGCGATCCGGTCCGGGGGTGTCCCCGGGCGCTGTGCTGCACCTGAGCGTGCCCCTGCGGATTCTACAGAAGCGATGAGCGAGCGCCGCCAACGCGTGCTGATCGTCGACGACGACGCGATTGTTGCGCGTTCGATCGCCGAGTATCTCGTCGGCGAGGGCTTCGACGCCGACTACGCCGTCACCGCCGGCGACGCCCGGGAACTGGTGGAGGCCGCCGAGCATGGCTCGGCCGAGCAGGCGCATCCGTATGCGGTGGCGGTGGTGGACATGTCCCTTCCGGACCTGAGCGGGCTCGAGCTCATCCGGACCCTGCGCAAGGCGCATCGCGACATCGTGCCGATCGTCATCACCGGCTACGGCACGATCGAATCGGCGGTGAAGGCGATCCGCGCCGGCGCGATCGATTACCTCACCAAGCCCATCGTCGATGAGGAGCTTCGCCTGGCCGTCGAGAAGGCGGTCAGCCAGCACGCCCTGATCGCCGAGAACGTCCACCTGCGTCAGCAGCTCGACCAGCGCTACGGGCTGGACAGCATCGTCGGCGCCGATGACCGCATGAAGCGCATCTACGACGTGGTGGAGGCGGTGGCGGCCAGCAAGACGACGGTGCTGATGACCGGCGAGTCGGGCACCGGCAAGTCGCTTATCGCCCGCGCGATTCATCGGCGCTCCCCGCGGGCAGACGAGGCGTTCGTGGAAATCTCGTGCGGCTCGATTCCGGAGTCGCTGCTGGAGTCGGAGCTCTTCGGGCACGTCAAGGGCGCGTTCACGGGCGCCCACGCGGACAAGCCGGGGCGCTTCCTTGCCGCGCACGGCGGGACGCTGTTCCTCGATGAGATCAACTCCGCCTCGCCGGGCATGCAGCTCAAGCTCCTGAGGGTTCTCCAGGAGCGGACCTTCGAGCCGGTGGGGTCGCACAGGCCGGTGGAGGTGGATGTGCGGGTCATCCTGGCCACCAACCAGCCGCTGGAGCAGCTCGTGGCCGGGGGCCAGTTCCGGCAGGACCTCTACTACCGCATCAACGTCGTGACCATCACGCTGCCGCCGCTGCGCGAGCGTCTGGCCGACATCCCGCTACTGGCCGAGCACTTCCTGGCCGAGAAGGCCGCGGACATGGGCCGTCAGATCACGGGCTTCAGCGCCGAGGCCATGGCGGCGCTGCGGGCCTATGCATTCCCGGGCAACGTTCGCGAGCTGGAGAACGTCGTGGAGCGGGCCGTGGTCCTGTCGCGGTCGACGCGCATCGGCGTCGAGGACCTTCCCGGTCACATCACCGGTCACGAGAGCAATCCGCTGATGCAGGGGCGCGGCGGCGCGGGGCTGCCCGGCGCCCCCGGCGCTTCCAGCGGCGCGGAACCGTGGACGCCGAGGCCCCTGCGCGAGGCCCTGGAGGAGCCCGAGAAGCAGATCATCCTCGCGGCCCTCGAGGCCAACGACTGGAACCGCCAGCAGACCGCCGAGCAGCTCGACATCAACCGGACCACGCTCTACAAGAAGATCAAGCAGTACGACCTGGAGCGCTACGGGCGGACGGGGTGAGGGACCGCCGGCGCCAGCCGGCGATTGACTAGTCGCACCGCAGCGCCACCATCGGATCGATGCGCGTGGCGCGGCGGGCGGGAATAAAGCTGGCCGCCAGCGCGATCACGATCAGCAGCGAGGCGACGGCCGCCAGGGTGACCGGGTCGAAGGGGCTCAGGTCGTAGAGGATCGCATCCAGGCGGACCGACAGCAGCCGCGCCAGCGCGATGGCGAAGACCAGTCCGAGCGCCACGCCGATCGCGCTGAGAACAGCGCCCTGCCGCAGCACGAGCCGCAGCACATCCTCGCGCTGGGCGCCGATCGCCATGCGGATGCCGATCTCGGCGGTGCGCTGGGCTACCGAAAAGGCCATGACGGAGTAGATGCCGATCGCCGCCAGCGAGCCTGCGAGCAGGCCGAAGGCCAGCAGCAGCACGGTGGCGAAGCGCTGAGCGGCGATGGAGTCGTACACCAGGCCGTCCATGGACTGCGCGGCGGAAATGGGCAGCGAGGCGTCCATCCGGCGGATGATCTCCGAGACCGGGCCTAGCTGGGCCAGGGGATCGCCGGACTCGACCTTGACGATGAGGAACATCTCGCGGGGGATGAAGCCGAGCGCCCCGATCTGGTCGAACGGCGCGAAGTACTCGGTGCCGACGGGGTTCTCCATGCCCCCCTGGTGGGAGTCGCCGACGATGCCGATGATGCGGAGGTAGTCCGGGTCGGCGCCCCCGGTTAGGATGCGATCCTCCAGCGGCGACAGGCCGGACTTCAGGGAGGTGGCGCCCGCGTCGGCCGCATCGGCAGCCGGACCGGCGCCGGCGCCCGGCGGGGCCCAGTACTTGTCTGCGAGCGCCCGGTTGATGATCAAAACGGGCTCCGAGTCGGGGTTGTCGCGCAGGTCGTACAGGCGGCCCTGGATGAGCGGTATGCCCAGCGCCTCGAAGTAGCCCGGGCTGGCGACCTGAAGGAAATCGAAGTTCGGCATGTCGGCCCCGGGGTCATCCATTAGGGACTCGATGCGATGGCTGTTGTAGTTGGCCTGCCGACGGGGCGGCAGGCCGGAGGCCACCGCCGCCGTGCGCACACCGGGCAGGGCCTTCACCTCGTCGATGAGTGTGTTGTAGAAGGATGTGACCTGCGAGAACTCCGGATACTTCACTTGCGGAAGAAACAGGTGCATCGTCAGCACGCCGCTTGGATCGAATCCCGGATCGACCCGCTGCAGCCGCGAGAAGCTGCGAATCATGAGGCCGGCGCCGGTGACGAGCACGAGGGCCAGCGCCACCTCGCCGATCACCAGCAGGTTGCGGAACCGATGATGCTCGGCCCCCTCGGGTGACCGGGCGCCGGCCGCCTTCAGGGCGATGTGAAGGCGCGGCAGGCGGATGCGCACGACCGGCGCGAGGCCGAAGAGAATGCCGGTCGCGCCGGCCACCAGCAGCGTGAACGCCAGCACCATCGGGTCGATGGCGATCTCATCGGTGCGGGGGACGGCGTCGGGAATGAACACGAGCATGATCTTGATGATCCACCACGCCAGGAGCAGGCCGCCGGCGCCGCCGAGAAGCGCCAGGGCGATGGACTCGGTCAGAAGCTGGCGAATCATGCGCCACCGCGGCGCGCCAAGGGCCATGCGCACGGCGAGCTCGCGCTGGCGGGTCTCGGCGCGCGCCAGCAGGAGATTGGCCACGTTCGCGCAGGCGATCAGCAGGACGAAGCCCACGATGCCCAGGAGCATCAAGAGCGCCGGGCCTGTGTCGCCCACCGCGACGATGCTCAGCGAGTGAATCTCGACCGGATGCTGCCGTTGCTCATCGTCGCCGGGATGGTGCAGGTTGGCCGCGATCTCGTCCCATTTTTCATAGACGGTCTTCAGTTCGGCGGTCGCCTGCTCGACACTGACGCCGACGGCGAGCCGGCCGACGACGCGATAGTTGTGGCCGCTGCGGTTGCCCGGGTTGGCCGGGTCGAGGGCCATGGGCAGCCAGATCTCCACATCGTTGTTCAGGAGGTCGAAACTCGGGGGCATGACGCCCAGCACCGTCACGGCGGTAGAGTTGACCTGGATGATCGAACCGACGACCGACCGGTCGCCCTCGTACGCCCGCTGCCAGAGCTCGTGGCTCAGCACGGCGACATCGCTGGCCGGCCCGGGGATATCCTCATCCGCCGAGTACACGCGACCGTCAGTGGCCTCGACGCGGAGGACCTTCCAGAGATCGGAGGTCGCGAACAGCGCGCGGGCGCGGGTCGGCTCGGATCGGCCGGCGACACTGACGGAATCGACGGCAAAGGCCGCCAGCGATTCGAACGACGTATTGAGGTTCTTGTACTCGAGGTACTCCGGGGCCGACAGGGGGAACTGCTCCAGGTCCAGCGTGGGGAACTGCGTGAACACCATTGCCAGCCGGTCCGGCTGCGGAAAGGGAAGCGGGCGCAGCACGACCGCGTTGAGGACGCTGAAGATGGCCGTATTGGCCCCGATGCCCAGGGCCAGGGTCAGGATGATGACCAGCGTGAAACCGGGGGTCCGGGCAAAGGCGCGGAAGCCGAATCGGAGGTCCTGCACGAGCGTACGCATGGCGGCCCTTTCGACAGTGGGGGGCGTGTGATGTTGTACAGCCTACTACGAACGTCGTAATATAAATCGGGACCGGAACTGTCCGGAGCGCGGCACGCATCAGGGCCTCATCGTCTCCCCGCAATTCCAGCAGAGGTCGAAACTGACCGGCACCGGCTCCCGGCAGTTCGGGCAGGGGACATCTTCGACGTCGGGGATGGGGGCCACGGTCGGGCGGCCGCATTCGGGACAGCGCACAACGCCGACGTGCCCGGAAAGACTGTACCCGCAGCCGGGGCAGGCCGATCGCGGTCGCTCCGCGAACACGGCACGGTAGATGGCCGCCGCCTCGCCGCGCTGGGACTCATCCTCGAGCCAGATGATCGCCTGCCGGATGCCCGTGCAGAGGCCCGCCGGTGGATGCTCGACGGTGCACTGGGCCGCGATGCCGGCGTCCTGGAGACGTTGCACGAGCGTCCACGTGAGTGGAGTATCGACCATGGTGAGGAAGCGGTACATCGCGCCGCCCATGGTAGCGGCGGCCGTGGCGCCTCACCCGTCCACCGCGCCGACCGGTCCGCGGTATTCGGGCTGATCGGGCGGCACGCCGAGGTAGTCCAGCGTCGAATCGATGATGTCGCGGGCGATGGCCAAATGCGACGCTTTTGACAGCAAGTTCAACGGTGCCCACCATGTCGGCCCATGCCGCGGATTTCGTACTTTTACGGTATTTCGGTGTACATGTACTACCACGACCACGCACCGCCGCATTTTCATGCGTTTTACGGCGGTGACGAGGCGATGGTGGAGATCGCGGCTGCTCGAATCCTGCGGGGCGGACTTCCCCGCCGCGCTGCCTCAATGGTTGCAGAGTGGACTACAATGTACCGCGAAGAGCTGACCCGCGACTGGGAACTGGCGATCGCAGGCGAGCCCCTTCTCCCGGTTCCTCCGCTGGACTAATACGATTGTCATGATTCTCCGGATCAACCAAGCCGAAGTCTGTGGCCCATACCGCCTGCGCGTTTGGTTCAATGACGGCTCCACGAAGGTGGTCGATGTCAGGCCGCTGCTGAAGGGCAGGGTTTTCGAGCCGCTTCACGATCCGAACTCCTTCGCCCAGGTCCGCGTCGATCCGGTTCCGGGGACGGTGGTTTGGCCGAATGGTGCGGATCTGGCGCCCGAAGCGCTGCACGGACTCGCGGCATGTCGCGAGCGAGCGGCGTCGTGACGACTGCGCGGTCCGGCCGGCTCACGGCGACGTGATTACACCCGGGCCAGGAGCATTCGCCACGACGGGGCGCCGCTATCACAAGGATACCGAATACCGCCGGGCGACCATCGAGCGTGCCAAGGTACGCTATCGACGCCGGAAGTCGTAGGCCGATTCCGCAGATCTGATACAGCCGGCAACAAGGTACTGCACATCATGTGTTTGCGGCGGCCCGAGTTCGCCGTGTCGGGTCTGCTGACCCGACCTACGGGGCGGCGACCGGCCCCAGATAGCCCGGCTGATCGGGCGGCACGCCGAGGTAGTCCAGCGTCGAATCGATGATGTCGCGGGCGATGGGGCCGGCGATCTCGCCGCCCCAGTGGCTGGAGTGCTTCTTGTCCGGATCATCGACGATCGCCACCACGACGATGCGAGGGTCGGTGAAGGGTGCCCCAGCGATGAAGCTCGAAATGTAGCGATCTTCGTGATAGCCGCCGCCGCCCTTCTTCGGAAGCTGCGCTGTGGCGGACTTGCCGAACAACTGGTACTTGACCGACTGGGCCCTGCGCCCGGAGCCGTCGATCATGACCTGGCGCAGCACATCGCGTGTGAGGGCGACCGTCGATTCGGCGAGCACGCGATGCTCGATGTGAACGGTGTCATCCCCGGCGGGATCGGCCGCGGTGATGCGCAGCGACGGAATCGTCCCGTCACGCGCGAAGACGGCGAACGCGCGGACCATCTGCACCGCGGTGACGGCGATCTCGTGGCCGTAAGCCACCGATGTCTGCGAGTAGTGCGTCCAGGCCTGCGGCGGCGTCACCAGGCCGGGAGACTCGCCCGGCAGGCCGCAGTGCGTCTTTCGGCCGAACCCGAAGCGCTCGACGACGCCCTGCATCTGCTGATCGGTCATGCGCTCGGCGACGATCGCCATGCCCGAGTTCATGGACTTGATGAGCACGGTGCGCCACGAGGACGGGCCGTAATAGAACGAGTCCCTTATGCGCCGCCCCCGGCTGGTGACATGCGGCACGCCGTCCGGGGTGGGCAGGACCTCGTCGGGGTGGGCCTTGCCGAGCTCGGTGGCGACGGCCCACACGAACGCCTTGAAGGTGGAGCCGGGTTCGTACGGATCGGTCACGCACCTGTTGCGGCCGAGGCGCGGGTCCCTGTCGCGCATCGGATCGGCGGTCTGCTCATCCCAGCCGGGCCGTGGATTGAGAATGTCGGAGATGGCCAGGATCTCGCCCGTGCGCACATCGAGCACGACGCAGCGCGCGCCGCCGGCGTGATGATCGCTCACGGCGCGGCGCAGGCGCGCTTCGACGATGTCCTGCACGACCAGGTCAATCGACAACCGGACATCCGTGCCGTCCCGGCCGGGAGCATATTTCCCGGGATCGAACCAGAGGGCCTGCCGGCGGACATCGCGAAGATAGGTCAGCCGTCCGGCAGTCGGCTCGAGCTGCTCGTCGAAGAGATACTCGAATCCCGCCAGCCCGTCGTGATCGAAGCCGACGAGCCCCACGACGGTGGCCGCCAGCGGGCCGTTGGGGTAGTGGCGCACCGGAATCGGCTCCAGACCCACGCCGCGGAGGTTGGCGCTCCGCACCGCCTCGATCTGGGCGTCGTCGAGCTGGTCGGCGACGATTACGTAGCGCCGATCGAGGTTCGCATTGATTTTGCGGTCGATCTCGACGGCGTCGGCGCCGATGAGCCGGGCGAGGTCGCCGGCGACGGACGTCAGGTCCTCCACCACCTGCGGATCGACGAACAGCCGGTACCCGATCGTCGTGGTCGCGATGATGCGCCCCGCGCGGTCGAGCAGCCGCCCGCGCCGGGCCAGCTCGTTGCGGGTCGAGGTCGAGGTTTCGACGGCCAGCGGCAGCCGCCGGTCCGGATCGAGCTTCAACTGTACCACCCGGCCGACGAGGCCCGCATACGCAATGATCGTGAGCGATACGTACAGGCCCGTCCAGCCGGCGATGCGCCGGCACTGGGCGGCTTGCCCGCGATGCGGGTCGCTTGCCGCCGGCGGCGACGATAATCGGATCGGCGCGGTCATGTGCTCACCCTCCCGGCTCCTCGAGGCCGTCGCCGCCCGGCCGCAGGGGGGCGTCGAGCGTCGAGGGAATCGCGGGAATGGGCCGCCATTCGCCGCGCCGCCGCGCGAGCTGCTCGCGCAGGGCCTCGGGTCGGGTGCGGCGGGCGATCTCGGCCTGGAGGGTCCAGAGCGTCCGCTCGGCCTGTCGCTGCCGCTGGTAGGCGCGGGAGATCTCGTGAATGGTCTCGACCTTGCGCTGCCGCAGCACCAGCAGCCCCGACGCCACGGCGCCCGCGGCGAGGACGATCAGCAGCAGCTTGGTGAACATGCGCGGCATGAATGCTCGCAGCGCCGGGCCGAGGGCCGCCGCTACTTTGGAACCTTGATGACCGTGCCCGGAATCAGGCGGTCCGGGTTCCTGATGACATCGCGATTGAGCTCGACGAGCTCCTTCATGCGCTTCGACGTCCCCAGCAACTCCTGCGAAAGCCGCGAGAGCACATCACCTTTCTTGATCGTGTACGTGGCGTAGGTCTGTGCCGGCTTCGCGGCCCCCGCGGCGTTCGCCGCCGTCGGCTCCGTGACCGGCGGCGTCGCGGGCGGCATCGAGGCCAGCGTCTGGTCGCCGCGGATCAGCACCCCGGCCTTCTTGGGAATGCGCAGGCGCCGGCCGGCGGTCACGGCATCCGGGTTGTCAATCCCGTTGTACGACGCGAGTTCGCCGGCGAGGGCGGCATCGCCGAAGTACAGCCGGCACACGGCGGCCAGCGTCTCGCGCGGGCGGAGTTCGTGGTAGGTGAACGGCAGGTCGGCGGCCTGGGTGTCGCGCAGGCCGATGACCTCGGCGGTCGTCTGGACGGGCGGACTGTCCGCGGCCATGTAGACCGGCGTAAACGACTCCGACTCCTCGGACGGCGCCGGGGGGGGCGAGGCGGACGCCGCCCCATCCATGCCGGCGCCACGTGGCGGATCGAGCCGGGCGGGGCTGTTCAGCGTGATGAGGCCGGGCTGGTCGGCCAGGGCGCGGGTCAGCGGATCTAGGACCCCGCCGCTGAGGTCGGCCGACGCCTGGTTGCGGGCGACCGAGAAGTGGTCGGAAATGAGAATGCCGACGAGCAGAATGAGGGCGAATCCGACGACCAGGGCCAGTTTGTTCTCTCGCGTCATGCCTTGTGCATCCGTGCGTCGAGGCGACTTCGGCCCGCATCCCGGGCCGTGGTCACGATTGAGCGGGGGTCGCCATCCTGGCGACCCGGAGTTTCGCGGAACGAGCCCGCGGGTTTCGGTCGATTTCGGCGTCGTCGGCGGTGACGGGCCGTCGTGTGAGGCGCGCGGCCATGCCGCGCTTTTCCAGGTCGGCGAAGGCGCGCTTGATCAGACGATCCTCGAGGCTGTGAAAGCTGATGAGGGCGATCCTCGCCCCCGCATTCAGCCAGGCGACCTTCGAGGAGCCCGGGCCGTCCCCGACGCCTCGCGAGATCGCGTCGAGAAGGCTGCGCAGCGCGCCGAGTTCGTCATTGATGGCGATGCGCAGGGCCATGAAGGTGCGCGTGGCGGGATGCAGCCGCGAGCGGCGGGCCCTCGGGCCATACGCCTCCTCGACCAGTCGCGCCAGTTGCGTCGTGGTCTGGATCGGAGATGTGCCGCGGATTTGTGCAACTTTCCGGGCAATGACGCCGGCCAGCGGATCCTCGCCGTACTCGCCGATCAGCCGCGCAAGGTCCCGCTCGGAAAGACTCGCCAGCAGGTCGGCGGCCGAAACGGGCTGCCGCGGATCGAGCCGCATGTCCAGCGGGCCCTCGCGCGAGAAGCTGAAGCCGCGCTGCGCATCGTCCATCTGCACGGAGCTGAAGCCGAGGTCCGCCAGCACGACGTTGGCGCGAAGCCCCAGGCCCCGGAGCCGGTCCGGAGCCCGGACGAAATTCTCGCTGAACAGGTGGAGCGTGGGCGGCAGCGGCAATTCCTGCGCAGCGCGGCTGCGGATGCGCTCGACGGCCCCCGGATCGACATCGAAACCGACGAGGACGCCGGACGGTCCGATGGCGCGGGCGAGCGCCAGGGCGTGCCCGCCGGCGCCCAGCGTGCAGTCCACGGCGACCTCGCCGGGGCGGGGATCCAGCAGCCGCAGCGCCGGTTCGAGCAGGACGGGCTCATGACCCGATGTCTTCATGGCGGCGTTGTATCAGGGACCGCCGCCGCCGCACAGGCCGCTGCCCGAAGGCGCGAGAGTCGTCGCGGCACGGCGCATAGGATGCGGGATCATGAAGCAACAGAGATTCCTCGCCGTCGTCGTGCTGGGTCTGATGGTCGCGCTGCCCCTGGCCGGATGCGGGGGATTCCGGTTCGTGATCGACGTGGTGCCCGCGGTGGACACGCTCCGGGAGACGACGGTGCTGGAGGACCGCTCTGCGGGCTGGGGCGCTGACAAGGTGGCGATGATCGACGTCACCGGCGTGCTCAGCAACGGTGATGCCGGGCTCAATCCGCTCTCATCCGGCGAGAACCCGGTCGGCCGGTTGGCCGAATCGCTCAGGAAAGCCGCCGAGGACCGGCGGGTCAGGGCGGTCGTCCTGCACGTCAACTCGCCCGGCGGAACGGTCACCGCCTCGGACCTGATGTACCGGGAGCTCAAGCACTTCAAGGCGCAGACCGGCAAGCCGATCGTTGTGCTCATGAGTGATCTCGCCGCATCGGGCGGCTACTACATCTCGATGGCGGGCGATGAGCTGATCGCCAACCCGACGACGGTGACCGGCTCCATCGGTGTGATCATGCAGACGTTCAACGTCTCGGAGGGCATGAAGCGGATCGGCATCCAGGCTGAGGCCATCACCAGCGGGCCGAACAAGGCCGTGGGCAGCCCCTGGGCGCCGATGAGCACCGAGCACCGGGCCCTGCTCCAGGGCATCGTCAACGAGATGTACGCGACGTTCCGCGGCGTAGTCGTCGCCAACCGGCCGGACCTAGACGGGCCGGGTCTCGAGGAGATCACCGACGGCCGGGTGATCACGGGGGCCGCGGCGTTCGATCTGGGTGTGGTGGATGCACTGGGGGACTACCGCGACGCCTTTGCGGCAGCGAAGCGGAGAGCCGGCATCACGACGGCGAAGCTGGTCAAGTACCACCGGCCGACGAAGTACGTGGGCAGCGCCTATGCCCAGGGGCCGGGCGGCGGGGCAGCGCCTGCCGCGCAGGTAAACCTGCTGCAGCTCAACGTCGAGAACGCCGGCGCGGCCGACGCCTCGCCCTTCCTCTACCTGTGGGACCCGGCGGCGTGGTGAGTCAGCGCGGCCGGGGCCATGTCACCGGACAAACGGGGGCGTCGTGCCGGGCGGCCCGCCGGGCGCCGCGACCATCGACTGCACGCGGGCCTTCAGCTCGAACGCCTTGATCAGGAAGATGATGAGCAGCACCAACGCCGCGGGCCCCGCGAGGTAGTTGACGCAGGGGATGATCGACGCGGTCACACAGATCGCGAACCACAGGCCGACGCCACGGCCGCAGTCGCCAACGTCGGTGACGCCGTGGGCCGCGAAGAAGCGCCGGAAGGAATCGGGGATGCGCTGGAACACGAAGTAGTTCCAGATGACGTTGAACAGCGGAATCAGCAGCAGGAAGATCAGTCCCGGCTCCAGCGAGCGGTGCTCCTGCGGAATCCTGCTCTGGCACATGTACAGCAGAACGCAGATGAGGATGTTGATGCCCAATGTAATGAGCAGGAAGAACATGAGGACGATGAAAAACGTCGCCATGATTGCGGCGATCTCATCGGCGGACGGCTGTTGCTGCTGCTGGGCCAGAATCGTGAGCATGTTCATCGCGTCGGCTCCGGTCGATTGTGGAGGAGGGACACGATGCACATGCTACCACTTCGACGGCGCGGCGGGGGTTGCCGGCTACACCTCCAGCAGCAACCGCTCCGGGCTCTCGATGGCGTTCTTGATGTGGACGAGGAAGCCCACCGCCTCGGCCCCGTCCACGATCCGGTGGTCGTAGCTCAGGGCCAGGTACATCATCGGCCGCAGGGCGAGCTGACCGGGATGGTCCGGGTCCTCGACCGCGCGGTTCTTGATCGCGTGCATGCCCAGGATGCCCGACTGCGGCGGGTTGAGAATGGGCGTGGAGTTGAGCGAGCCGTAGATGCCGCCGTTGGTGATGGTGAACGTGCCGCCGGTCATCTCCTCCAGTGTCAGCTTGCCGTCGCGGGCGCGGGCGGCAAAATCGCGGATGGCCGCCTCAATATTGGCGAAGGACATCTCCTGCACATCGCGCAGGATGGGCACCACCAGGCCTCTGTCGGTGCCCACGGCGATCGAGATGTCGATGAAGTCGTGGAACTCGATCTCGTCGCCGGCGATGGAGGCGTTGACGCGGGGGAAGGCCCGCAGCGCTGCCGCGCTCGCCTTGACGAAGAACGACATGAAGCCCAGGCCCACGCCGTGCTTTTCCTGAAAGGCCTCCTTGTGCCGCTTGCGCAGGCGCACGACCTCGGTCATGTCGCACTCGTTGAAGGTGGTGAGCATGGCCGCCTGGTGCTGGGCGGCGACGAGGCGCTCGGCGATGCGGCGGCGGAGCTTGGTCATCTTCTCCCGCCGCATGCCGCGCTCGCCGCGCGCGGCCGGCGCGGCGATGGCCTGCGCGGCGGGGGCTGAGGCCGGCGGGACGCGGCCGGACACCGATGTTTCGG
>Ga0299906_10000382_pt1 | contig 42252 bp, 29 predicted proteins | sample RVTome_14_FD_200259 | JGI IMG/M metagenome (GOLD analysis project Ga0299906, IMG submission 200259) | Soil microbial communities from uranium-contaminated site in the Upper Colorado River Basin, Wyoming, United States - RVT145D125 (version 2) ... | reverse complement strand
GCGCTACCGAGCCTCGGCGCGGCCGCCGCCGACCGGAGTAAGAGCCGATCGTCCGCCCGACCCGAACTCATTCGCCGGGAAAACAAACGCCCCGGCACCCGCGACTGGATGCTCAAAAAGACAGCCATCGATCCGGCCACCCAGTATCGCTGTCCGTGGATCGAGGGATATGTTTCGCAGCTCAGCGTCCGGGCCGGCGATCGGCTCACGTTTCACGTCGGCACCAATCCGGTCAGTGAATTCATCATCGACCTGTATCGCATGGGCTATTACGGCGGTACGGGCGGCCGGCACCTGCTGACGCTCGGGCCGTTTGACGGGAAGGTGCAGACCGATCCACCCGTCGGCCCGAAGCGGTTGCGCGATTGTCGCTGGGAGCCCTGTGCCGAAATTCGCATTCCCGACGATTGGCCGAGCGGGATCTATCTCGGCAAACTCACCGCCCACCGCGAGGGTTACCAGAGTTACGTAATCTTCGTCGTACGCGACGATCGCCCGGCCGACTTCATGTTCCAGTGCTCCGACTTCACCTGGCACGCCTACAACCGATGGCCCGACAATTACTCTCTCTACGACGACGGCAAGAGTAAGTGGTACTGGGGCGGTGACGTGCAGGTGAGTTGCAACCGTCCCTACGGCAAGTACTGCCAGATCCTCGACGCGCCGCTCTCGACCGGTTCGGGCGAGTGGTTTCTCTGGGAGTTCCCGCTCGCCTACTGGATGGAGTCCCGCGGCGACGACGTGACCTACATTTCCAACCTCGACCTGCACCGCGATCCCGCCGGCTTGCGACGCGCGCAGGGTTTCCTTTCCGTCGGGCACGACGAGTACTACACCCTCGAGATGTACAACAACCTCAAGCAAGCGATCGCCGACGGCGTCCATGTCGCGTTTCTCTCGGGCAATACTTGCTGCGGGGTGGTGCGCCTGCACGACGCCGGCGACGGTCTGACCGATCGCGTCATCGAGCGTGTGGATCGTTTCGGTCCGCGCGAGCCGGCGTGTTTTCCGGACATGGCGACGTTGCCCCACAAAGCGCCCAACGAGAACTTATTGATTGGCGCCCGCAGCACTTGCCCGGTCACCGGTGGGGCGGATTGGATCTGTGCCGACCCGGACCACTGGATTTTCGCGGGCACCGGCATGAAGCAGGGCGAGGGCATTCCCGGCCTGGTCGGCTGGGAGTGGCACGGCGATCCGGCCGACATTGCCGGGCTGAAGGTCGTGGCCACCGGCACGGCGCGGACATCGGCCGCCGAGGGCGTCTATTCGGCCACGGTGTATCCCGGGCCGAAGGGTAACTTCGTCTTTAACGCGTCGAGCTGCTGGTGGGCCGACGGCCTGGCCGAACCGCCCGGCTACGTTCGACCCAAGGTCTACACGACCCCGCAAGGACCAGATCAGCGCGCCCGGCGCATCACCGCCAACGTGCTCGAACGCATGCGCCTTTGAACCCGCGGGATGCAACCCGTGGGCTTGGGTTCGGACCAGGTGCCGATTGTCTTGGTGAGCTTGCTCTTGCACCACGGTTGAACATACAATGTCAGACACACGTACTGATCGAGGAGGCCGGTGCCATGATGCAATGCTCCGAATGTGACCTCTTCACCGAGGGGCCCGGCGGTCAGGCCCAGTTCCGGTGCCACCCGTTCAAGAACGTCAAGGAGCCCGAGTGCCTGGTCAAGTGGCAACTGATCAAGCTCGATGCGACCTTGCGCAGCAACCAACTCACCGCGGCCAAAATGGACCAGATGGTTCGTGCCTACCAGGCCACGGTCGACATGTACCAGAAGCTCGCTCCGCTCCAGGAAAAAATGTTCCGACACATGGAACGTGAACTCGACGATATCGACGAAGGGGACAGTTGGAAGCTCGGTTCCGACGACGATTACGACCCGGACGACGATGACGACGACTCGTTCGGTCACCCGTGACCAACGGTCGATGGGCATCCGCGCATCGCCCGACCACCAAGATCCATGGCTTCGGCGACCTAGGTTTCCAGTGTTTCAACGAGTTGTTTGAGCCGGCGGACCGATTGAATCACCGCCCGGACGGTGTGGTAGCTGATTTTCCAGGCATGGCCCATGTAGTCCCAGCGCACGGTGCCGTCGCGTTCGAGCAGGGCGAACCACTCGCCGACTTCGCGGTTGATGAACCGGTCGAAGACGAAGCGGTGGACGTTGACGTACCCGTCCCAGTACTTCACGTCATTCAGCAGCAGGCAGGCGTCGAGCAAGGCGATCAGGCACTCGGCGTTCTGCCAGAATTCCTTTTCGGTGGGTTGGCCCGGACCGTCGTGCGGACCCTCGACGTAGAGTCCGCCGTGTTCGCGATCGATGCCGTAGTCGGCGGCGTGGCGAACCTGATCCTCGAAAATCTTGCGGTACGTCTCTCGCGGCTCGCCGAGGATGTCGGCGGTGTGCAGCAGCAGCCAGGCGAACTCGACGTTGTGTCCGTACGAGGTATTGTTCAGCGGTCGGCTGCCGGCCTCGGCGTCCCGATCCGAGCCCCACACCGTCTTGAACAGGATCGCGGGCAGGGGCGTAAAGTCGAGGGCCAACTGGGCGATGCCGGTTCCGTGTTCGGGGTCGAGCATCCGCTCGAATAGTACCTGCATCACCTCGCGCAGCTTGCGAAGGTAGAGGTGATGACCGGTCAGCTCGTAGAGCGTGGTGTAGGCTTCCATCAGGTGCATGTGAACGTCGATGGATTTTCGGTCGCCGCCGTACGGGCCGGGGTCCTGGAGTTGCCAGTCGGGCTTGAACAGCTCGAAGTAGCCGCCGTTACGGGTGTCGGTGGCGTTGCGTTGCATGACGTCGAAGGTGCGCTCGGCCCACTCCCGGCCACGCGGGTCGCCGGTGGCCAGGCCGTATTCCGACATCGCGTACACGCCGAACGAGTGACCGTACATGATCTTGTCGCTGACCGTCGGCGTGCCGTCGCGTTCGCAGATCCAATGCCAACCGCCGTGCGCGTCGTCCCACATGTGTTGCGTAACGAAGTCGACGCCGTGCCGGGCGAGCTCGGCACACTTGCCGTCGCCCAGACCCGCGCGGTGGGCCGAGGCCATGGTGAAGATCATGCGCAGTTGCATCACCAGCGTCTTGCTCGTCTCGCCGGTGGGTTCGCCGTTGCGGTCAAAGTGGGTGAGAAATCCGCCGGCGTCGTAGTCGGGCGAACGCTCGATCCAGAAGGGCAGCAACTGCTCGTGCAGGTGCGTCTCCATTTCGGCGAGGCAGCGCTGGACGGCGGCGGGGTCGATCTGCTGCAGGCTCACGATGCTTCAGTCCTCGAGCGGGTTGATGACCAGGCCGGTGGCGAGTTTGGGGGCGAAGAAGGTGCTCTTTTGCGGCATGACCTCACCGGCTTCGCACACCGCCCGCAGGTCGGCCAGGTCGATCGGCTGGAGCAGAAACGCGACGGCGTGCTGTTCGCTTGCGGCAAGGTCGACCGCGCCGGCGGCGTCTTTGAGGTAGCGGATCTTCGGGTCGGCTCCGCCGAGATGATGGGGGCTAAGGACCTCGGTGATCAGGTAGCGATGCAAAGCGGCGACGTCGAGACGCCGCCACGCCGCCGGTTTGTCGGGAGCGAGTGATTCGAGCACGTCATCGCCGCGCGGCTTGAGCACGCAGTACTTTGCTGTCGATCCGTCGTACAGGCCGATCGCGGCCCGGCCGTACTTGGACAGCGACGCAGCGAACGGCGCGGCTTGGGGTGGATCGGTGACCAAGAGGGTCTCGAAGCGTTCGGCGATCTGTTCAGCAAACGCGGCCGCGTCGAACCCACCCGGCGTCGCCACGACGCGGTGCGTGGGCAGGATGAGTAACCCCGGATCCTCCATGGCGCAGAGCACGACCATGAGATAGTTGGCGGGATGCTCGTCGGGTAGCGAGCCGAGCTCATCAGCCAGCTCGTCGCGATAGGTTAAAGCGGTTTCGTAGCGGTGGTGGCCGTCGGCGATGTAGAAATTCTTGTCGGCCATGGCCGCGGTGACTTGCGCCTGTAGCCCTGTGTTGCTGACCACCCAGATTTCGTTGAGCACGCCGTCGAGCATGCCGGTCGCGTCGGCCGGGCCGGGGAACCCGGTGAGCAAGTGACTGACCACCCCGTCGGCATCGCTGTACAGCCCGAAGACGGCTGAGAGATTACAGCGCGTCGCCTGCATGAGTTTCAAGCGGTCCGCCTTGGCTCCGGGAAAGGTCTGCTCGTGGGGAAATACCCGGCCGGTCCCGAACGGTTCGAGCCGGAGGCGGGCGATCAGCATCCGACGGGTGATCTGCCTGCCGTCGTGCTGGAAAGTCTGGTGATACCGATAGAGCGCAGGCGCACGCTCGGAGACGACCACGCCGTCTTCACGCCAGGCCTCCAACCGCGCGGCGGCGTCGGCGTAGACCTCTTCCGGCCCGGCCTGCTTCGGGGGTACGTGCGGCAGGTCCACCGCGACGATGTTCTCCATCCCCGCCGCGAGCAGGGCTTCTTTGTCGGATGCGTCGAGGACGTCGTAGGGCGGAGCCAGCAAAGCGCTGATGTCCCGTCCGAATCGATGCGTGTCGTAACGGATGCCGAGAAAAGGTCGAATGTCGGCCATGGGTCGCTGAATACCGGTCAGGGGTGTCGTAATCATCCCGTGCCCCGCCGTGCGGGCGAGAGCATGCTACGCTTTCGGCCAAGCCAGCGTCAAGCGCCGTCATGGCCCCTCAGCGCGTCTTCAGGTTGGTGATGCGACGGAGTAAATCGTTATCATTGACGCTCATCGCCGGCATGTTCTAATGCGGCGGTGAGCGAAGAAAAAACGGGCATTACGACGGGCTTGCTCCTGGATGACCGCTTCGGGCAGCACGACACCGGCCGGGGCCATCCTGAGCGGCCGCAGCGACTGGCCGGTCTCACCGCGAGGATCGAGGCCGAGGGGTTATTGAAGCGCGTGCGGCGGATCGAGCCGAAACCGGTCGACCTTGAACACCTCGAGCGCGTCCACACGCCGGCCTACATCGAACGCGTGGCGAACACCTGCCGGGGCGGGCGCCCCTTTATCGATACCCCCGACAGCGCGATCTGCCCGAAGAGCTACGACATCGCCCGGCTGGCCGTCGGTGGGCTGCTGGCCGCGGTCGACGGGGTGATGAACGGCGAACTGCGCAACGCATTTTGCGCCGTGCGCCCGCCCGGCCACCACGCCGAAGCCGACGTGTCGATGGGTTTTTGCCTGTTCAACAACGTCGCAGTGGCGGCGCGTTATCTGCGTCACCGATGGAAGCTCGATCGCGTACTCATCCTCGATTGGGACGTGCATCACGGCAACGGCACGCAGCACACGTTCGACGACGATCCGTCGGTATTCTTCTGCTCGCTGCACGAGCACCCCAACCACCTCTACCCCGGCACCGGCTTCGAGCACGAAACCGGCGTCGGCCCGGGCGAGGGCACCACGCTGAACTTGACCATGATGCCCCGCGCCTGCGACGACGACTACCGCCGCGCGTTCACCGAAAAGTTCCTGCCCGCCGCCGAAGCGTTCAAGCCCGAGTTCGTGCTCGTCTCGGCCGGCTACGACGCCCATCGCCGCGATCCACTCGCCCACATCGAACTGACCGACGAAGCCTTCGCCTGGATGACCACCGAAATCCTGCAGTTCGCGCGAACCCACTGCCAAGGCCGACTCGTAAGCACCCTGGAAGGCGGCTACGATTTAACCGCCCTGGCGACCTGCGCGGCCGAGCATGTCGAGTTGATGACGCGCGAGGCGCGATCGAAATAGGTCACCGTCGATCGTTCGTGGACCGTTTCATGTGTACTGAAGTGTGCCAAAACCCTCGTGAGACTCGTTCGCAACCTTTGAACTCACTGGTCACGCGGTTGCGAATCTTCCGCTTTGGTCGCCGCCGAATACGTATCGCGCTATGCACTTGGCTGGTGAGCTTATTCGCGATTGCCACGGCCTTGGTGCTGGCGGACTTCGGGGCGCCCATATGGATATTTGCTCTCCTCGGGCTTTGGCTCGGCACGATCGGGCTTCCGACACTCCTGGCGACTCTTCTTGTTGCGGCTTGCTGGGGACGACTACCTTGGATCGGGACACCCTCGCTGAACGTGGCCCTCGTGGTCATGGCGATGGTATCGGCAGCCTTCCAGTTTTCTGTATATCTGCTCATCGCGCGCCTGGCTCGACGACGACCGGGGCGATCCCCATGAAGCTGACACGTCGAGAAACCTTCGCATTGTTGGGTGGTTCGCTGTTGTCGACAACAGGTTGCGGCGACCGGTCCGGTAGTCGGGAACAGTCGAAGCCGGTCGTCGACGCACACGTGCATCTGTTCGGCATCGGTGAAGGCGGAACCGGTTGCTTCCTATCCGACGAACCAAAGCGGCGATTCAGTTACCGCTATCTTCGACGCCTGCTCGGCTTGTCCGAGAATGGAACGATGGCCGGTTTGAACCCGATCGAACATCGTTCTACGTGCCCAATGACTATCTACTCGACGTCTGCGAGCGCTATCCCGATCTCTTCGTTCCCTGTGTCAGCATCAATCCGCGACGTCGAGATTGGTCAGATGAATTGGGTCGCTGTGCCGCACGGGGCGCTCGTGTGCTCAAGATTCATCCGCCGACGCAAGATGTCGATCCGGCCGACAAACGCTTCAAGCCTTTCTATCGAAGCTGCGCCACGTTCGGCATCATCGTCATGGTGCACACCGGGACCGAACATTCGGCTGAGATCGTCGGGCACGAGACGTGCGACCCGGCCCGGCTCGCGCTCGCATTGGATCAAGGTTGCACGGTGATCGCCGCACACTCGGGGATGAGCAACACCTTCGATCGCGAGGATTTTTTCCCCAGCCTGGTCGAGATGATCGGCCGGTTCGAGAATCTGTATTGCGATACCGCGGTGCTCGCCTCGATGCTCCGTTGGCGAGTCATTTCCCGACTCCTGGACACCCCCGCGGTTCTCGAAAGGCTCCTGCACGCCAGCGATTTTCCGTTCCCATCCAATGCGCTCGTGTTCTGGAATCGTCTGACGTCGTCGAAGCTGCGGGGTTTGTTAGTAGAGCGAAACCTCATCGAGCGCGATTACCGTCTCAAACAGGCCCTGGGGCTACCGACCGAAGTGTTCGAGCGAGCGTCAAAACGCCTATTGGCGTGATCGGCTTCAAATCTATGATCCGTGCGCAAACGCAGAGCTTAGAACCCGCTCGCTCGCGCTCGCGGCTCGGATAACAAGCCATGTGCGTGAGACCTTCACACTATGCCGGCTTCGTGATGCCGTATTTCTTGACGCGGTAGCGTAGGTTGTCGCGGGACATGCCGAGGGTTTCGGCGGCTTTGGTCTGGTTCCAGCCGCTTTCCTTGAGGGCTTTGACGATCAGGGCTTTTTCGTAGCCGGTCAGGCCCGATTCGGACTTGGTGGCCATGCCGTCCGGCTCGTCGCCGACGATGTCGTGCGGCAGGTGCAGGGGCAGGATCTCGCCGCCGTCGGCGAGCAGCACCGCCCGCTCGACCACGTTCTGCAACTCACGGATATTGCCCGGCCATCGGTAGCTGGTCAGCAGGACCGTCGCCGGTTCGCTCAGTACCGGCTCGCTGACGCCCAACTCGCGGGCCGAGATCGACACGAAATGTTCGACGAAGGGCGGAATGTCCTCACGGCGTTCGCGCAGCGGCGGCAGTTGGATCGGGAACACGTTGATGCGGTAGTAGAGGTCCTCGCGAAACGAACCGTCCTTGATGGCCGCGGGCAGGTCGCGGTTGGTCGCGGCGATGATCCGCACGTCGCAGGCGATGGTCGTGGTCCCGCCGACGCGGACGATCTCGCGCTCCTGAAGCACCCGCAGCAGTTTCACCTGGGTCGAGGCGGAGATGTCGCCGATCTCGTCGAGGAACAGCGTGCCGCCGTCGGCGAGTTCGAACCGGCCGAGCTTTTCGCTGACCGCGCCGGTGAAAGCGCCCTTCTCGTGCCCGAACAGTTCCGACTCGAGCAGCGTCTCGGGCAGGGCGGCGCAGTTGATCGCGATGAACGGGCGTTCGGCCCGCGGCGACTGGTTGTGAATGCGCCGGGCGGTGACCTCCTTGCCGGTCCCGGTCTCGCCGAGCAGCAGCACGGTCGCGTTCGAGCCGGCCACGCGATTGCAGAGTTCGATCACCTGCCGATACGACGCCGAGTCGCCGATGATGCTGTCGGGTTTCTTCAGCGTCTCCCGCAGACCGTGGTAGTCTTTCTTGAGGGTCTCGTGCGTCTGGGCGTTGCGGCACCCGATGGCGCAGAGGTTCGCGAACAGCTGCAGGAGATCCAATTCCTGGTGGGTGAAGTTGCCGTCGTCCAGCCGGTTGAGCACCTCGATCACGCCGACGACCTCGTCGTCGTGTACCATGGGAGCGGCGATCAGGCCCCGGGTGTGGAACGAGCACTTCGCGTCAATGCCGGCGAAGAAGCTCTTGTTGCCGGTCACGTCTTCGACCAGTTGTGGCACGCCCGAGGCGGCGACTTTTCCGGCAATGCCCAGGTCGGCGTCGAACTCCTCGCCGATCAGGATGTCGGAGCGGTCGCCCACCGCGGCCATGAACATGAGTTTCCTGCGCCGGGGGTCGAGCAGCAGGACGGAGCTGGCCTCGGCCCGCATGACCGCGGCGGCGGAGCGGGCGATCTGGCCGAGCACTTCACGCAGGTCGAGCGAGGCGTTGATCGAGGCGGTGGCGTCGATCAGGGCCGATAACGTCTCGGGAGGAAGCGTCCGATGGGCAAAGGTCATCGCGGGATCCTGTACGCCTGTGGAAAACTCGGCGCCCCAATCCGGTCGGTCGGCGGCCTGAGGCTTCGGTCCGGGTCCGAGGGCCGGGTACGGCGGCCGAGCGACGGTAAGTGCCGGTGCCATCATCGCTTCCGTTTCAAGCTTCTGTCAAGGAGAATTTGACCCGGAGCCGGAACCGTGTACGATCGGAAAGGACCGAACCCGTACGACGCATGGAACGTAGCATCGGGTGAAGAGGTGACCGCACTGACGGATGAAGAACTGCTGCGGGACCACCTGCATGGGCGGGCGGATCGTTTTGAGCTGCTGGTGAGGCGACATAGCCAGGAGTTGTTTCACTTTCTGCTGCGCTTCACCGGGAGCGCCTCGACCGCGGAGGATATCGTGCAGGAGGCGTTTCTCCAGGTCCATTTGTCGGCGGCGAGCTTCGATCAGCAGCGGCGATTCAAGCCGTGGCTGTTTACCATCGCCGCCAACAAGGCGCGCGATTTTCTGAGGAGCCGGGCCCGACGCCCGGAAGTGCCGCTGGATGCTCACGTCTCCGCGGGGAATTCTGAAGACGGACAGCGTTTTCTCGAACTGCTCGCCAATGCCGGTGGCGCGCCGTCCGACGCGCTCGAGGCGGCCGAGCAGCGGGACCGGGTCCAGAAACTGGTCGCTTCGATGCCGGAGCATTTGCGAGAAGTGCTGGTATTGAGCTATTATCACCGCTTCCCCTACAAGGAGACGGCCGACATCCTGAGTATCCCGCTGGGGACGGTCAAGAGTCGGTTGCATGCGGCGGTAGGGCACTTCGCACGAATCTACGGAAGATCGGCGAGTCACGAACATGGCGGTGCGTGAAGCCGGTCGGTCGCGATGGGATAGCCGGTCGTATCGGGTTGGCCGGGCGATCGGCCCGGAGCGGGTGAAACGGCTCGTTGCGAGCTCGCTTCGGTGAGGTCGAGGTGAAGGGAAAGATCGCCGGATTCGAGGACGTGCTGTGAACACCGGGAACGTGATGGACGATTCTGAACCGATAATTGATCAGGAGCTGCTGGACTACGAGTTGGGCCGACTCGGTGACGCTCAACGCGCGATGGTCGAGCAGGCGCTCGAGGCGTCGCTTGAGCTGCGGCAACAGCAGGTGGTGCTTCGCGAGACGTTTGCCGGTCTCGACGCATGGACCGAGCCGGCCGCGCCGGAGTATCTCGTCGGTCAGGTGCTCGCCGGGGTGGCCAGTGCCGAGCAACGCTCGATGTTCGCGGGTGACACGATCCTTGCCGATACGCCGGCCTCCGCGTTGCCGCCGGTGACCGAGCGTGGCGGGTCGGGTTCCGGGCCGATACTGACCATTCGCGAACTGGTCGCCATTGCCGCCTGCATCACGATATTTGTCGGCGTCTTCGTGCCCGCGGGCATCAAGGCGAAAAACATGGCCTGGCGGGCGCAGTGTCAGAGTAATCTCGAAGCCGTAGCCGCCGGTTTGGCCTCGTATTCGGAGGACTTTCAGAGGCAGATGCCGTTTGCCGGCTCACTCGCGGGTGCGAGTTGGCGGCGCAGCCAGCCCGGCGTGACCCGGACCTCCAACACGCAACATCCTTTCTTGTTGGTCAAGTTTCGCTACGTACGTAATCCGGACGTATTCGTCTGCCCGACGCGGGAACACGCCCGCCCGATGGTGGCCGACGACTACAACCAGTTCGACGATGTGGCCGAAAAGGCCAACTTCGCCTACGCGTATCAGAACATGGGTGGCGTGGAAAGGCCCAAGTGGGGCGCGGATCCGAAGATGGTCATGATGGCCGACGCCAGCCCGCTCACCGGCACCTCCGGTCCCCATAACCTGAGCGGCTATCCCGATACCGCGAACTCGCGCAACCACGATCGCGAGGACGGACAGAACGTCTTACGCAGCAGCGGATTCGTCGGTTGGGAGACTTCGCCGAAAGTCGGTGTTGCCGACGATAACATCTGGACTCCGGCCCGGGAGGTGACGCCGGAACAGTTCGGGTACGCGGTCCCCGTGCACGCGGCGGATTCTTTTCTCGTCAACAGCGAATGATTCAAATTCGGAATGCGGAATTCGGAATGCGGAGTTCCCGAAGGTGGGGGTTATTGCGCTCCCGTACGGTCAATTCCGAATTCCGCATACTATAACACGGGCAGGTATTCCCGAATTTCGTAGGGGTGGACCTGGGTTCGGTACTGTTCCCATTCGATTTTCTTCGATCGGATGAAGGCTTCGAAGATGTGGTTGCCGAGCGTTTCGCGCACCAGGTCGGAGCGTTCGGTCAGGGTGATGGCTTCGCCGAGTGACGACGGCAGCCGCGCGATGTCCAGCCGCGCCCGCTCCGCCTCGCTCATGTCGTAGACGTCCTTTTCGACCGGCGGCGGGAGCGGGTACTTCTCTTTGATCCCGCGGAGGCCGGCGGCGAGCATGACCGCGAAGGCGAGGTAGGGGTTGCAGGCCGGATCGGGAGCCCGGAACTCGACGCGGGTGGCGGCTTCCTTGCCCGGCTTGTACATCGGGATGCGCACCATCGCCGACCGGTTGCGCCGAGCCCAGCAAATGTAGACCGGCGCTTCATATCCGGGAACGAGCCGCTTGTACGAATTGACCCACTGGCAGATCACCGAGCAGATTTCCGGCGCGTGTCGGAGCAGCCCGGCAATGTAGTGCTTGGCCGTCTCCGACAGGTGGTATTCGTCGTTCGCGTCGTAGAAATGGTTCGTGTTGCCGGAGAACAACGACTGATGCGTGTGCATGCCCGACCCGTTCTGGTCGGGAAGCGGTTTGGGCATGAAGGTGGCATAGACGTTGTGGTTGGTCGCGACCTCTTTGACCACGAGCCGGTAGGTCTGGCAGTGGTCGGCCATGGTCAGCCCGTCGGTGTAGCGCAGGTCGATTTCGTGCTGCGACGGTCCGACTTCGTGGTGCGAGTATTCGACGGTGATGCCCAGGTGACGGAGCATCAGGACGGTGTCCCGGCGAAGGTTCATGGCCGCGTCGAGCTCGGTCATGTCGAAGTAGCCGCCGTGGTCGAGCACCACGGGGGCTTCGGACGACGAAAAGTAGTAGTATTCGAGCTCGGGTCCGACATAAAAGGTGTACCCCATGTCGGTTGCGGCCTGCATGGTCCGCCGCAGCGCGTAGCGCGGGTCGCCGTCATAGGGCGAGCCGTCGGGCAGGCGGACATCGCAGAACATGCGGCAAACAGTGCCCGCCTCGGTCGCCCGCCAGGGCAGCAGGGCGAAGGTCGACGGGTCGGGAAACGCCACCATGTCCGACTCCTCGATCCGGGCGAAACCCTGGATCGACGAGCCGTCGAAGCCCATCCCCTCTTCCATGGCGCCGGCGAGTTGATCGGGGGTGATGGCGAAGTTCTTGAGCTTGCCGAGGACGTCGGTGAACCACAGCCGGATGAACTGAATGTTCTGCTTGGTCACCAGGTCGAGCACTTCTTCGGTCGAACGGGGTCGTGCAGCCTCAGTCACGGCGGTCACCTCCAGTCTCGGGTGCGGGGAACTCCAGCACGATGCGTCGCGATTCAGGTCGAGGAATTATAAGGAACCGGCGATTTTCCGCAAACCCTACGGGCGGTTCGGTCGTGTTGGTGATCGTCGTCGCGTGATTCCGGCATTTTCCATGGCCGGCGCGAGATGCGCATAGGATTGCGTCGCGGCGTCGATCGCGTCGTAGCCCGGCCGGCCGTGAATCTGCCCGCTGACCTCGACCGCGACACATCCGCGGTACCCGGCAGCCTTGATGCGCTTGAAGTAATCCACGTAGTCGACATCGCCCTGGCCGGGCAGGAGAAACTTGACGTGCTTCGCGTCACCGCGTGCGTCTTTGACGTGAATGAAGACCGTGTCGGTCAGCATGGTGCGCAGGGTGTCTGCCAGGCTGAGTCGGCGCAGCGCGAAATGACTGTAATCGTAGACCAGACGAATTGACGGGTGATCGACTTGCCGTCGGAGCCATTGGGCGGCTTCGGGAGTATGGACGGCTCCGCCGACGTGGGCTTTGATCGCGATGACGATCTTTGCGGCGGCGGCGACTTCGGCCCACGCGCCGAGGCGGTCGACCATCTGGTTCTTGATGTGCTCCCACTGATCGGGTCGGCCGCCCAGGATCGTCTCGATGACCGGTGCACGGTCAGGCGACAAATCGTGGGCGAGTTCGGCTGCGGTTTTGAGACGGTCACGGTTGATCGCATGCCGTGCGTCGTCGACGACCAGGATAAGGTTCTCCATCACGGCGGGCAGCGTAAGACCGAGCTCGTTCAATTGCTTACGCAGCGTACGTCGATCATCGATCGTTAGGCGCTTGGGTTCGGTCGGCCAGCCGGGCATGAGCGAGATTTCAACCGCGTCGTAGCCGATGCGGGAGCAGGCGCGCAACGCGTCGGCGGGTCGAAGCGTTTTCATGCCGTAGAGGCTGAAGCCCAGGGTGATGTCGGCGGGTTGTCGTGTGGCCGCGGATGTTCGGGTGGATAACCAGGCGCTGCCGGAGAAGGTGGTGGCGCGATTCAGGAATTGGCGTCGGGTGGTGGCGGTCATGGCCCGTCTCACGGTTGCTCGACGATCTTGGTCGCGCGATCGTTCCGGATGGCTTCGATTTGTTGGGCGGCGGCCGAAACACGCTTGGCCCCGACGTGGATGGCGACGTCGATCGCGGCGTGAAAGCTTGCGCCGCCGTCCAGTTTCGGAACGCGACCGGCCTTGCGCTCGATCGAGCGGGCGTTGGGATAATTCGTACCGGGCTCCAGGCCGGTGACGTACCCGTCGGCGGTCGCGCTCGTGTTCTTCCAGATGGTCATGTGGGGCAGGGCGTCGAGGTTGAAGCCCATCGAGACGGCGCGGTCTTGTTCTTTGTTTTGCAGCATGATTCGGGTGCGGTTGCGTTCGTCGCCGTACAGCTTCATGAAGTAGACCTGTTCGACGTAGCCCTGGGTCGGGCCTTGATATCGCGCGAAGGCGTCCAGTCCGCCCTCGGCCGCTCGTGCGTCGCGCGGTGCGATGGATTGGACCGGTCCGACGAAGGTTGCGCCGTCTTCGAGCAGGGGCGGGCCGAAGTTGGTGTGGTAGAGCAATTGAAACTCGGCCGGACCGGCGGCATGGTTGACGATCTCGTCGGCGATGCGGAACGTGTTCGTGCCGGGTCGGGTCGAGATGGAGGTCTTCAATTCGAGGTTGGGTCCGAACATCATGCGTTCGGCGACCCGACCGCGGAGCGTGATGCGGTGCGGCGGTTTGTCGTCGACGATCAGTTCCACCTCTTGTGCGGGGAGATAAGCGATCTTGCCGTGCAGGGTGAGGTTGACGGTCGACTCGGCTCCGGTGTTGTCGATGATGGTGTCCAGACCGGGCAACCCGTTGCTCTCCAGCCCGCAGCGGCAGAGCCATTCGCCGAACCCGTCGAGCCAGCCGAGTCCGCCGCGACTGTCGAGATTCACGTAACGCGGATGCACGATTTCCTTCACCGGCGAGTCCCAGCCGAGGCGGACATCGCCCAGGGTGACCGACCAGATGCCCATGCCGCGGGTGGGCACGATGACCATCTCGAGCTTGCCGTTGTCGATGGTGATGATGTCGACGCCGTCCTGTTTGCCGCCGGCGAGTCGTTCCTTGCGCACGGACCAGGCGGGACCCGATGCGCCGAACAGGTCGTGACCGGTGACGGACCAATTGGCGAGGTTGATGTTCCTCTCCGCGCAGATCAGGGTTTGGCGATAGGGGGCGGCTTGTACGGTTTGAATGAGGCCCAGGAACGTGACGGTGACACCGATCATGCGCATGGTTGTTTTTCCTTATCGTGCTAGAACCCGCTCGCTTGCGCTCGCGGCTCGGATTCCGCTATTCGACCGCCGGTTGCAGTGCGATGGTGGCTTTGTTTAAATAGCTGCAACGACAGACGCTGGTGGTGTCGGGCATGAGCACGAGTCCGCCGGCGGGAATCGCGTTGATCCAGCAGCCGGGCCGGAGCCCGCCGTAGTTGGTGGTTTCGGTGCCGGTGGCCAGGTCGATGTACCCGAGCGTCGCCGAGCGAAACAGCAGCAGGTTCTTGCAGGCCGCGATGACCCCGCAGCCGTAACTACGGGAGAACTGCCAGAGCTTCTCTTCCTTGGTGTCGGGGTCGGCGACCCGTTTCGGTTCGCCGGTGGTGAGCGACCACGCACCGGGCTCGGCGATGATGGTGTCGTCGAGGATGAGCGGTCGCGAGCGGTAGTCGATCTTGCGGTCCCACAAGCGCTTGCCGTCGGTGGCGTCGAACGCGGACATGCTGCCGCCGATCTCCGAGCTGAGCCGGAACCGAGTCGCCTGGTAGCTCATCAGTAGAACATCATGCTTGACGCTTAACGCAAGCATGGTGCCGTAGATCTCCTCGTCGGCGGTCCAATCGACGTCCCCGCTTTCGGCATCGAACGCCAGCAATTTTCCGTTCGGCTGCGGCGCGCCGCCCTTCTTACCCCGGGAGGCCTCGTCGGCGAGGGGGCGGTCAATCAGGTAGACGCGTCCGCCGCCGATGGCGATGGTGTTGTGGCGGATGGAATGCTCGGGCTCAAAGGTCCACTTGAGCTTGCCGGTCTCGGCATCCAGGGCGAAGAACAGCAGCGACTCGGTGAAGAGTCGGCTCATGTCCGCCATGCCGAATCGGGTGGTTTGCCGGTGATCTTCGTTGACGAGCGAGCCGAAGAGCACGCCGTCGACGCCGGCGACGAACCCCCACGTTCCCTTCTTGCCGTCTGAGCGGAGCGGGGCGGTGAACTTGCCGAGCTGCTTGCCGGTGGGGCCGTTGATGCGCAGACAGTGATCTTCGGTTCGGGCGTAGACGCTGTCGCCGGCGACACAGAAGTTGCTGCCCGTACCGGAAGCGCCCATGAGGTGCTCGCCGTGATAGGGTCGGCCGATGCCGTTGATGTAGAACTGCCAGAGCACCCGGCCGTTGTAGGCGTCGAGGGCGCGGATCGCATCGAGCCCCTCGACGTAGAGCCGTCCGTCGTGAAAGAGCGGGGCGGGCGAGCGACCATGACGGTTGGGGGTATTGAGGTCGGGCCGGTCGTACCAGAGGATGCTGAGCGGACCACCGATGGCGGTGTCGGTCGAGGCGAGCGTGTTGGCGGGGTCGCAATACTGGTGCGTCCAGGCGCCGGCGCCGGCGAGCGCGCCGCGGACGTTCATTTTCATCTCGCCGGGTTTGCCAAGACACACGACGCCGCCGTACGGGCGTTGGAGTCGCAGCATCTCTTCGGCGGGCACGACATTCGGCCCTGTGGTGACCGATCTACCCGAGATGATCAGGTCGGCGAAGTAATTCGGATACGGCGTCTTGCTCAGGTCGCCCACGGTTGCGCTTTGCTGGGGGGCGGAGGACTGAGAATGCGGCGCGACGCTCCGCTGCGCGGCGGTGTGGACCATCACGCTGGTTCCGTACAGCCCGGCGGCGTTGAGTTTCTGTCTGGCGATGACGACGTTGCGAACGTAAGGATCGATTGCATAGATTTGTAGTCGAGTGCGCCGGGCCAGTTCGTAGGCCAACCGGCCGTCCCCGCAACCCAGGTCCAGGCAATAGCCCTCCGTGATGCCCGTTTTCCGGATGATCTCTTCGGCCGCTTTCGCGTAGAGCTCGTTGTTCGGATAGGGGTCGGGATCCGGGATCGGACGTATATGGGTCGGAGAAGCGGTTCCGCTCGCGTCAAAACAATAGATCAGTCCCTGGTCGGTGCTGACGAACAGTTGCCCGTCGTCGACGGCGAGTCCGTGGGGGTTGCCCTTGACCTGGTGCGACCAGACGATGCGTTGCGACGTCAAATCGACGCCGGTCACCTGATCGGGCGCGGCCGAGATCGCGGTGTCGCCCGCGACGATCAGGGCCGTGCCGCCGGCGCCGGGTGCCTCGATCCGCCACGCGAGGTTGGGGATGATCACCTTTTTCTTTTTGACGTCCGGCTTTTTATCGCCCTTTTCGTTGTTGTCCTGCTTGGTTTCCTGCTCGAGGTAAGGCTCTCTGCGGTCGAGCGCGGCGATGTATTTGTCGTCGGCGACCACGATGTGCTCGGGCGCGGCGGCGATCGCGGCGGTCGGGAGCAGCCGTCGAATGATCATCTTACCCTCGGCCAGGTCGAACGCGCAATCACTGTTATAGAAATGATCGTCGATCACGGCGACGAGCGCGCCGCCGTAATGCGTGTAGCGTTGCAGGTGGAAGTAGCGTAGCTCTCCGTTGGTTGTATCAAACGCGGCCGGTACCGCCCGGCCGGTGGGGAGGTAAAGGTGGTCGTTGGCGATTGCAAGGTAGCCTTGGGCGGCGACGCCGCTTTTGGCCGTCGCGCCGCCGTGCGGTTGGCCCATCTCCATTTCGCCGGCTTGGGTGTTGCGCCAGATGACCTTGCCCGTCGCGGCGTCGACGGCGTAGAGGAAGACGCCCTCGGACGGCCAGATGCCGGCTCCGAAATAGACGATGTCGTCGACCACGGCCGGGCCGCCCCGCGCCGACCAGGGGGAGACCATGCGCTGGTTGCCGAGAATCATCCGGTCGCTGGGTCCGGGCCGGACTTTCCACAACACCGCGCCGTCGGACGCACGAAGAGCGTACAGGTGTCCGTCATCGCTGACCACGAAGAGGCGGTCGTTCCACAACGCCGGCGCGAAACGGATCGGGGCGTCGGTGAAAAACGTCCAGCGTGTCTCGCCCGTGGCGGTGTCGACGGCGTGGACCCGGCAATCGGCCGAGCTGCCGTAGTAGAGCGTGCCTGCCTTGACCACCGGCTGGTAGGCGTGATCGAACAACTGGCGGTCGGAGGTCGGCCAGGCCGGTCGCGGCGCGTGGGAGGCGTGATGCACCCAGCGCACCGAGAGCTTGGCCGGCAGCGCCTCGGCGGTGTAGCCGGTGCGGGCCGCGTCGGCGCGGTAGGTCGGCCAGTCGGCGGCGGCGACGCCGGGAAGGGTGACGAAGAGCACCACCGCGGCGAGGGTAGCGTGTTTCATGGATATTCCTTTCCCTATAGTTGGATCAACAACGTCACCGTAGTCCGCGGCGATCGGATGGTCAAGCGTTACGGTCGCGATGGATGTGCGCCAAGTTTATGGCGATCGGCGTAAACGTGTGCCACTGCTCTGTACTACTATCCTGCAGAACATTGTTGCGACGAGCAGATAATGTTCGGCCACGGTCAGAAAGTTGGTATCGGGTTCTTGAAATGCCACATCGACATGCCCGGCTTATGCCCCGAAGGGGCTACGGAATGTAGCCAGGGGTGGAGCGCAGCGGAATCCCTGGTCACCTTACGGACCCGATGATCCCCGCCCCGAAGGGGCGGACGCACGCCGAGCTTGTGCGGCAGAGAGGTTCGTCTGCCCCTTTGGGGCAGGGAAATAACTGCCCGGGCAACCAGGGGCTCCGCTTCGCTGCGCCCCTGGCTACAATCGTCGGCCCCGCCGGGGCCGTGCGCGATTGACGGTGGTTGCGCTGCGTTGAGTCGCGGCCGCAAGGCCGCGATAGGAGCAGTGCTGTTCAGTTGTGCGTTCAAGTGCGGCGCACTGCTTGCGGAACCGTGGCACACAAATCATCTTGCCGCCACCAGGTAGATGCCGCACATCCGTCACGATCAGGCAGACGCATCCGTGCGCCGAGACCATCGTTCGATGGCGTGTTGAATGTTTTCCCGGGCGGTGCGCTCGTAGCGTTCCTGAAACAACGGCGTACCGAAGACGTGATCGCGTTCGAGAAACGCGCGGAGGATTTCGCAGCGACCGAATGCGAATGATACGTCGTCGACCCAGTCGTACTCGGCGCGGATGCCGCGCTCGTACGTCTCGAAGACCTCCGTCGGTTGACCGAGGATCGAGAGGTCTATATCCACGAGGACGGTCTGGTCGGTTGTTTCCGGCGGCGTTTGGTGAGTCGTGGCGAGGATGAGCGCGGCCACCGTATCGGCGGCGTCGTGGGCGAGACCCAGGTGGGTCAATTGACCGCGGGCGAGGTCGGCGCTTCGCTTCTCGTTGTCATGGGCGCGGGTGTCGTAGATCGCGTCGTGGAACCAGATGGCGGCTTCGACGAGATCGGGCTGCTCGCAATGGGTTCGCAACGCGTCGAGCTCTTCGAGACAGTGCCGGATGTGATCGAGGTCGTGGTAGTACCGGTCCGGCTCGGTGTAGTACTGGATCAGCCGTTCGTAGCTGTCGTCCGTGTTGGAGGTGACACCGAGACGTCGGCACAGAGCTGTCCACTTGGTGTGTAGATCAGGGTGCATGCCTCTTTCGGCCTTGTTGGTGACCTCGCTTGCGCTTCGGGCTGGTCGGGTCAACCGGTTACCGGGCGGATCGGTTTGCGGTTTCTACGACGAACCGTCGCGACGGTGCCGATCATGGTGACGATCAGCAGCGCACCCAGAGCGAGCAGGGTGTTGCGCATCAGCGTGCCGATGCTTGCCGGGGCGCTTGCGTCCGTTTCGTTGACTTCCGGCAGGATCGACGCGGTCGGCGTGAGCGGCATGTCGATCGCGGGAGCGGGCTTGGCTTCCAGCGACGCGGCGGCGAGCAGTTCGCCGGGCGTTCCGGTGCCGACGAGCGCCAGGACCGTCTCGTCGAGGGCTTCGTCCCATTGCATGGGGATGTCGACGCCCATCCGGCCGGCGGTTTGGACGCAGGTGCACTCGGCGGCGACCTGTTCGATCACGTCGGTAAGCGTGCTGTCGGTGATGTTGGCGCCCTGCAGCGGCGTCATGAATTTACCCCGGCCGAAGACGACGCCCACCCAGTCCGGACCGGTCGGCGGTACGCCCGCGAACGACAGCAGCAGCCGTTCGTTCGGGTCGGTGCGGCCGATCCGCAGCACCGACACCCCTTCAAGTCCGCGGTCGACATAGCGTTTTGCGACGGTATCGAGCAGGGACTCGGCGTCGCCGGCGCCCGGCTCGGTACCGGGCACGTAGAGCAGGACCGCGATGTGATTGATGACGCGATCGCGAATGGTTTGCCGTGCCGGTGAAGATAGCAGGGCTGCGAGTTCGTCGTCGGTCGGACCCGGTTCCCAATGCGTAATGTAAAACGTGCGATCGTGCGCCTGCTGACGACCGATCAGGGCGACGACCGGCATCTGGGGCGGGGCGGAGGGAATGCCGTAGGATTCCCAGCGTACCTCCGGATCATCGGCCCGCACCCGAACGACTGAGAGGTTGAAGAATGCGGCTGTGCCTGATTGCCACGTGCTGAGGCGGTCGTAGGTCTGGTTCGCATTCACATCGTCGCTGTTGGCGATCACGCAGAGCAGATGCACGTCACGGGGCTCGGTAAACGCCGCATCGCGCACGGTGAGATCTTCGCACGCCGACGTCGGTTGGATCGCCGCCGAGAAGGTGATCGCTACGGCTGTGCAGCCCGGAACGGTGAATCGGCGGTTATCGCTCACCATGAAAAAGCACTCCCTACTCGGGATCAACCCGAGGCCTGCTCGAACCGAATCGGTTTGTTATTGAGGTCGGTCATGCGCACGCCGAACGCCCAGGCCGAGCCCATCTGCGTGACCTTGATCAGCACCCGGTTCACGCCGGCCTGACCCTTGACCTTGTAGGTGTCCTGGTCGGGTGAATACCCGCGACCGCCGTCGAACCGGCCGACCTCGCGCCCGTTGAACCAGCATTTGTATCCGTCGTTGCTGCCGATCATCAGCAGCATGTCGCCGGCGGTGGGCAGCTCGACTTCCGCGTAGCCGTAGGCCGCCATGGCCGACAGCGGTCCGTAGAGCCCGGCCAGGTCGACCATGCCGTTGGGGTCGTCGCTGATGAATTGGCGCCACGTGACCGCCCGACCCGCGACCGTCGCATCCTTCGCGATGTTCACGTTCGGTTCGTTGAAGAACGCATGATCGACGCCGAACTTGTCGTCCCACGGCACCGGACCGATGAGATGCCAGCGGCCGATGAAACCCGCCTCGCGCGCGGCCGAGTCGATCTCGACGCCCAGATCGCTGAGCCCGCGCATGACGAGCTTGTGGATCGACGGGCTGTGCGTGGTTTTCAGCGTCTCGGTGAGGATACGGACGGCCCTGCGTTTACCCGCGGCGTCGCGCCGGGCCAGGTGGGTCATCTCGACCAGGTTCGCCCGGACGCTTTTCTCGTTGCCGTAGCAGATCACCCGGCCGTCATCGAGCACAACCAGGATGCGTCCCTTGCGGTCGACGGACAATCCGCCGGGCAGCGCCTCGCCGGGCAGCGTGCGTTCCCAGCGCATCGTGCCGTCTTTCGGGTCCAGCGCGGTCAGCACCCAGCGCGATTCACGATTCCGCGCCCGACTGCGTTCGCATACGGCGAGGACGGCATTCGACGCAACCGCCAGGGCGACGGTGTCGGCCCCTTCGAGTGCGGTAGCGGTCCACATCGGCTCGGGGCGTTTCTTCGCGTCTCCACCGGCGAGATACGCTTCGATCGCCTGAGCGTCATACCCGGCGGGGGCGGACAGACGCCCGTTGATCATCACCACGAGATCATCCCGCCACGCGGGCGGGATCTTGCCCTGATGCAAGGGCAGCGAATCGCCGATGTCCTTACCCGGCTTGCCGATGTCCTTACCCGGCTTGCCGATGTCCTTACCCGGCTTGCCGATGTCCTTACCCGGCTTGCCGATGTCCTTACCCGGCTTGATTGCGTTGGCGGTAAACCGGCCGGGGTTGACCACGTTCTTGACCGCGGAGAAGCGCAGCCGTCCGCCGACGAACACGTAACGATCGCGGAAGATGCCGATCTCTTCGCCGCGGTTGGCTTTCGGCGACCCGTCGCCCGGCGCGGCGGCGGCGTATTTTCCGGTCTCGAGATCGTAGGCGGCCGGTGAGACCACGTTGCCGCCCGGCATCCAGAGTCGCCCTTGGGCGATGGCCAACGTGCCCTGGGCCGAGACGCCCTTACGCAAGTCGGGATCGAGGTGGCCGGAGGAATTATTGTGCCACTTGATCTTGCCCGTTACCGCGTCGAGGGCATATACATAAGTGCCGTCGTAGTCGACGATCCCCGCGGCGACGTAGGCGACGCCGTCCTGCACGAGCACACCGCTGTGCACCGGCCAGGTCGACGACAGCGTCCCGTAAACCGCAATACGACGCTCAATCGGCGCGGCGCGGAAGCGCCAAAGGAATCGGCCGGTCGTCGCGTCGACCGCATACACAAATCCGTCAGCCGAACCGAAGTAGGCGCGACCGTTCCAAATCGTCGGCGCCTGAAGCACGGCGCCGCCGGTCAGGGAGGACCACTTCGCGTCGCCGGTCGTAGCGTCGACGGCGCGCACCTTGCCGTCGTCACCGGCCAGGAAAACCAAGCCGCCGGCGGTGGTGACCGCGGTGGGATGAAACTTCGTCGCGGGCTGGTGCGACCAGACCTGGCTCACCTCATCGGGTGTGGTGACTTTCGTGGCCGCGCCGCGGGCGCTGTTGCCGCGATAGATCGACCAGTCCTCGGCGGTGACCTCCAGCGGTGCGACGTTGTTGATGTCGCCGTCTCCGTGCTGGAGTCGTTCGGCGTCGGTGGCGGGGTGATCGAACTCGAAGTCGCCGGCCGAGGTCAGCGCGACCCGGCCGATGAGGGTCAGGTTGCAGTCGCACGCCCACGGTCCCAAGTACAGGTGACCGTTGGCGGGTACGATCCCGTCATTGCACGACGGTCGAAACGCACCGTTGAACAGCACCTTCTTGTTGTTCCGGTCATACCGGGTCAGCCCTTCAGGCCAGCCGCGACAGAAGAACGAATCGCTCGTCGCGGTCAGTCGGGCGCACGACCGCTTGGTGAATCCGAGATCTTCGATCGTCGAGCCGGTGAGCGGATTGACCATCAGGGTGCTGCCGCCCTCGCCGATGCCGATGGCCACGTTGTTGTCGACGTACAACGCGTTGGGATTGTTGGTGGTTTTTTTACGCTGCCAGAGCTTGCTGCCGTCCTTGGTCGAGATGGCGACGACGTTCATGCGGGTCTGGGCCTGATAGATCAGGGCGTCGGGGGTATAAACGCAGAAGGTCATGGACCGGAACCCCGGCGTCGAGGAGAGTCCCCGGCCGGGCTGTTCGATCTGCTCGCGTACCTCATCTTCATCATTCGACCAGATCTCCTGACCGGTGCGCGGATCGAGACAGATTAGCCTGGCGTCGGGGCTGTAAGCGAAAATCTTGTCGCCGCCGATGCACATGGCCCGCGAGTCCAGGGGCAGCTTCTCGCGGTGGGTCCACAGCGCCTTCTTCGTCGAGAGATCGAAGGCGACGAGGGTACGGCCGAAGCCCCACGGTACGCGCTTGTCGTAATACCCCTGACTCAGTTCGCCCCAGCTCCAGTGGGTCAGATTGCTGCGGACGATGGTGGTCTCGGCCGGATCTTTTTCCTTGCCGATCAGGGCGTAGAGAATGCCGTCATGCATCGCCATCCACTTCCACTGTCCGCGGGCGTTGCCGATGTCGAGTCGGCCGAGTTCTTCGCCGGTTTCGGCGTCGAGCATGAGGCAGCCGCTGCCGTCGGAGTCGATCATGTAGAAGACGTCTTGGGTGGCGACGAAGCCGGAACGGTGCACGAAGTAGCCGTCGGGCAGTTTGCGGATCCAGAGAATGGTCCCGTTGTAGCCGTTGCGGGCGATCAACGTGTTGAGCCATTGCTCCTCGCGTTTGTGATGGGCGATGTGGCCGATGGCGATGAAGATCCTGCCTCCGGCGGCGGTGGTGATCGCCGGCATCGCGATGTAGAAAGGCCGACCCAGCCATTTGGTCATGTAGGGGGCCTTGATGACTTGGTCCTGCGAGACCGGATTGTTGTCGGGCCCGTGCTCCCAGTGGCTCCAGTCGTCGACACCCTGGGCCGCCGGTTTGGTGAGGATCGCCCAGACGCCGAAGTCGTTCTCGACCACCGAAGCGCCCTTTACGCCCGAGGCGGCGACCCACACCTCGAGTTCATTGGTGTTCAACGCATTGCCCGCGCCCGGCAGGTGCTCGGCCCGTCCGACGATCGCCTTGCCCAACGGTCGCAACACGCGCAACACGTCGGCGGGCGACACCTTGGCCAGTGTGCGCGGCGTGAGGTGGGCGGCGAGGACCAGGTCGATCGACTCGTCGGCGTAGGGCAGCGCGCCGAGCGGACCCTGTTCGATGACCACGCGCTGGCCGTAAAGCTGGGCGTCGTCGATGGTCTTGCGCACGGCCTGGACGGCCTCGGGTCGCGGATCCCATGCGTGCACCAGAAACTCGGACGACTGGGAGACCTCGAAGACGAAGTCGCCGTCGTCGCAGCCGACCACCGAGCAGATGCCGCGCGACATGCCCGAGGTCTCGACGAGGTGGGCGGCGAGCTCGAGCGTGTTCGCATGGACGCTTGCGGCCGGCGCGGCCAGCGCGAGGCAAACCAGAGACCGAACCATGTAGACATGCGTGGATCGAGTCATGACATTACTCCAACGGCTTGCGATCATGAAAAAAGGAACTGACCAACACTCCGCTGACGTTCCCAGCCTACTCTTGCCGGTGCGCCCGGTCAACCAACGGTCCGATGGGCGTGGATCGCGGCGTGGGTGCCGTTTGGGCGACCCATAAGAATCAAAAATTGCCGGGCGCCACGGTTGGATCAGCCTTGGCGTTTGACGAAAGCGCTGGTCAAAGAGCTTGCGGTTACCCCCACCTTGCGGCGACCTCAATGAAATCCCGGACGCGCACCATCTCAGCCCCGTATGGGGCGCAAGGATGTAGCCCACGGCGCAAGCCGTGGGAAATCGGGGCCGAGATCACCGGAGCCCCGGCGGGGCGAAAGATCGTTGACCATCGGTTGGGCGGTGTGGGTTCTTACGCCCCGCCGGGGCTGACCGAATCCGGACGACCGGAACCCACGGCTTACGCCGTGGGCTGGACGCTTACGCCCCGATGGGGCTCGCCGAACACCGACGACATTACGGTGTCGGCCCGTCCCGCATCGTCATGCATGCCGTGGACGCGACGCGGTCGTGATCACCGCGGCGCGAGATTGACGTTTCCAACCAGCTCGAAGCGTACTACGATTCGAGCGACTTCAGCTCGAACCGGCGGAAGAACACCTCGGCCCCTTCGGACTGAACCTGGATCTTGCCCCGGCTCGGCTTGCTGTCGCTACAGAAGTTCACGACCTTGCCGTTGAGCTTGATGGTGATCGTCGCGCCGTCGCAGATGCATTCGAGGCGGTTCCACTCGCCGACCGGCTTCTCGATGTCGCGTGCGCCGCGGAAGTCTTTGACGTCTTGCCATGCCGGGTCGCGTCCCCACCAGTTGATCCGGCCGCCGTGGATCGTGACCGGCTTGCCGCCGGGTTTGAAGAGGTGCGAGCTTCCCTGCTTCTCGTCGGCCACCGGGCAGGTCACCGCGAACGCGTCGCTCTTGTCGCCGACCACGAGCACGTCGCCCGTGCCGCCCTCGATCATCTGGCACTCGATCGAATACAACCACATCCCGCCGTAGGCGCCGTCATCGCCGGTCGAATGCAGCAGAATCCCGCAATCCCGCGCCTTGTCTTCGCGCGGAGCATGGGTCGTCGGTCCCCATTTGAACTCGGCGATCAGATGGTAGTTCTCGTATTCGTCGTGGGTGGTGATCCCGCCCCATTCGGCGCCGGTGACGTGGATCATGCCGTCGGACACGGTAAAGACCTTCTTGGGATCGTTGTCCCGTCCTCGATCCTTCAAAAAGGTGTAGAAGCCGTCGAGGCTCTTACCGTTGAAACGATACAGCACGTTCGAACCGTCGGTGTTGCCGGGCGGATGCGATGCGCAGCCGGTGACCAGCGCGGTGAGCGTGACGAACGATAGCATGCGAGAGATCATGCGAAACTCCTCAAAGGTTATTTGAGCGACTGCAAGTAAGCCAGCAGATCGCGCAGTTCGGTTTTCGTCAGCGTGTTTTCGAGCCCTCTAGGCATGATCGAGACGGTCGCGCGACGCATTTCGTCGACCGAATCGGTGTCCAGCCGAATCAAGGCCCGGGCGGCGGTGCGCAGCGTCACCGCCTCGGAAGATTGACGAACGATCACGCCCTCGTGAACCGCGCCGTCGGTGGTGGCGATCAAGAACGTCTCATAGCCCTGGGCGAAAGTCGAGCTGGGATAGAGCACCGACTCGAGCAGGTCGCGCCCGGCCCGAACGGCCCCGATCTTGCTTAAGTCGGGTCCGACGAGCTCGCCCTCGTCACCGACCCGGTGACACGTCGAGCATGCGGCCTTGTTCCCCATGAAGACGGCCCGACCGGCGAACGGGTTGCCGCCGGTCATGAGCGGCATGAACGCGCTCATGCGTTCGGCACGCTGGTCGTCGTCCGTGCCGAGTCGAGCGAGCACCGGCTGTGCCACGTCGCGCACGGATTGCGGAAAGTTGCCGATCAATCGTCGTACCGTCTCGGCCGGCGGATCTTCGATTTGATCGAACGCGGACACCAGCGCGTGCCCGACGTCGGTGCGGTCGCAATGCTCGAATACGCGAAGCAGGGTCGGCAGGACGAGCGGGCCGGCCGTCGGTAAGCGCTCGGCCAGCGTCACGAGTTGCTCGGGTTCGAGTTTCGCTCGCCCCAACGCCTCGGCGGCCGCGACGCGCTGCAGGGCTGGAGCGTTTTCGTCCAACTGCGATTGCAACAGGCGAAAGACGTCGGCGGGCAGGGTCGAGCGGCGAGCAATGACCGCACCCAACGCCGACAGACGCAGCGGCATGGGCTGCGACGCGTCCTGCGCGAGCTGCGTGAGTTGATGGTCGAACGCCGACGAATTCCGTGCCCGGATGGTGGCCACCGTCTGGTGTCGGATCTCGGGCGACGCGTGTGCGAGACATTTACGCAGGGCCAGCGTCCAGGTAGCGGGGAACGTTTTGAGCGACGTTTGGCCCATGACTTCGAGCAGCAGGCTCAAGCGGTCGTCCGGCGTCGTGCTCGCGGTCAATACCTCGGCGATGAGGGCTTGGATGTCGGCTTCGTGACTTAACGTGATGAGTGCACCTTGAATGGCGGCGTGCTGTGGATCGGACATCGTCGGGGCGGTGAGCCATAGCCCCAGCGCGCCGACGATTTCACTCGACCAACCGGGATGGCGACCGGCCACCCAGAGCACCGCGCGGCGCAAAGCCGGATCGTCCACGCCGAGCAGCGGAGAGAGCATGGATTTCTCGAGGTACGCACCGTCGATCTGTTCGAGGGCCAGCAGCGCGGCACGTTGGACCGCGGGATGCTCGTCGGTGATCGCCTTGGTGATTCGCGGGCCTTCCGCGATTTGCAGGACGGCATACGTAACGGCGTGGTCCAGAAAGCGATCCACGCCGCTGCGGGCAGACGCGAACAGCGCATCAAGCGCCGACGCGGACCCGAGTTGTCCCAGGGCGGTGGCGGCCTGGCGACGGACCGCCGGCACATCGTCGCGCGCTATTCTCGAGAGTTGATCGACCGCCTCTTCTACACGACCCAGGCCGAGGGCGCGCACCGCCGCTTGGCGCACGTCGGGATCGGCGTCGCTTAAAGCATCTCGGACGGCGTTCCAGGCGTCGGTCGAAGCGATCCTTGACAAAGCCCAAACCGCGTTGCGTCGTGCTCGCGACGAAGCCGAGGTGTTGCGCACCTCAACCAAAGAACCGACCGCGTCGTTCCCGGTTTGGACCAGCGCTTCGACCGCACGATCGCGCACGGCCGGCCTTGAATCGTCCAGGTGTGTGGTCAGTTCGCGTGGGGCGAGTTTTGCCAGGTTGATCTGTTTGCCGCGCGGGTCGCTGACCGGTGCGACGTCCTTGCGCCGCACACGGTAAATCCCGCCGCGAAGTTCGTACCGCGCGATGCGTGACAGCGGGCAGGCTTGCAGGTACCAGCCGCCGGTGTCGACGACGATGAGCGAACCGTCGGCGTCCTCGATGATGTCGGCGGGATGAAAGTCGGGGTCGGTCGAGGTCAGAAAATCCGAGTCGACGGCGGAGAAGGTCGAGCCGACGCGGGTGACGACGTGCCGTTGCACGCTATGGGGATTGAACTGCGCGGAGAACAGGTTGCCCTGGTATTCCGGGCCGAAGTTGACGCCGCGGTAGCGCAGCAGTCCGCACGGAGCGACGCGCGGGAACTTGCTCATCGGGGGCAGGAAGTCGCCGGTATGCTGGAGTTCCTTGACGCATTCGTGGTCCTTGGGGTAGACGCCGCCCTCGACGACGTGCAACAGCCCGTCGCGCATGCCGGCCGGGTTGAGGCCCTGACGCGGGTTCACGTAGTAAGTCATGGTGCAGAATATTTCACCCGCCGGGCTGAACGCCAGCTCGACCGGGTTGTCGAAGCCGCCGCCGGCGATGCGTTCGAGCCCGGTTCCGTCGGGACGGCAGCGATAGATGCGCGACGCCAGCCCTTCGATCGTTTCACCCTCGCGGGTGGTGATCTTGTAGCCGTGTCGACCGTGGGTGAGGTAAAGCCAGCCGTCCGGTCCGAGGTAGGGTCCGTGCAGGCTCGCGGTATTCTTGACGTCCCAACCGGTGAGCAGTACGTCGCGTTCGTCGGCGACGCCGTCGTCGTCCGTATCGCGGAAGCGCAGGAAGTCGGGCGGCGAAGCGACGTAGAGGGCGTCGAGATGCCAGAGCGCGCCCATGGGCAGACTGAGTTTGTCGGCGAAAAGCTTACCGGTCTCGAATCGTCCGTCGCCGTCGCGGTCTTCGAGCATCCGGATTCGGCACTCGGGATGTTGCACTCGCTCGGCCCCGGGGACGTTTTTTCCCGAGGATTCGCAGACGAACAGCCGGCCGCGGGGATCGAGCGTCGCGCACATGCCGTAGGAGACTTGCTCGGGGCCGGCGATAGGCTCGACCACGAAACCGTCGGGCACGGTCATGGCCGCTGCACCGCGCAGGGGTTCGTCGGCAAGCCCGAGCCGATCACACCAGACGATTGACAGCGCGAGCATGGATGCGGTGAAAAGGGGCGGTAATCGATTGATGCTCACGGTCGATTCTCCCGAGGCCGCTTGTGCGGAGTCGTTTCATGCGTTCGGTCGACAAGCGGCGATGATCGCATCGGCGCCTTGTGCACGCAACCGTTCGGCCAATCCTTCACCGATCACCACCGCATCGTCAACCGGGCCGGTCGCAGCCGCGCGCACGAATCGCGTACCGTTCGGCATCGCGACCAAGGCTTCGACGTGCAGGGTGTCGTCGGTGCACCGGGCCAAAGCGCCGATCGGAGCCAGGCAACCGGCATCGAGCGATGCGATGAGCCGGCGCTCGCAGGTCAACGCCGCCGCGGCTTGCGTGTCGTGGAGTCGCACGAGCAACGCGCGAACTCGCTCGTCGTCCCTGCGGCCCTCCAGTGCGAGCGCACCCTGTCCCGGCGCGGGCAGCATCATGTCGATCTCGAGAGGCTCGGTCACCGCCTCGGTCAATCCCGCACGGTTCAAGCCGGCCATGGCGAGCAACGTCGCATCACAGTCCCCTCGCCTGACCTTGACAATGCGGGTATCGATGTTGCCGCGCAGGGTGGTAAAACGCAGGTCGCTCCGCCGCATCAGCAGTTGGGCCTGACGGCGCAGGCTGCTGGTGCCGATTGTCGCGCCGCGCGGCAGGTCGTCGAGCTTGACGTTGTCGCGGCTGATCAGCGCGTCGCGCACGTCCTCGCGTGCCGGCACGGCGAGGACGGTCAAACCATCGGCCAGGTCGGTCGGGAGGTCCTTGGCCGAATGAACGGCCAGGTCGATCGCACCGTCGTGCAACGCCTGTTCGAGCTCCAGGGTGAACAGGCCCTTGCCGCCGACCTCGGGCAACGGCTGATGCGACTTGCGATCTCCGGTGGTGCGGATGATCTCGACCCGCACCTCCAGACCGACGTTCGCGGCACGAATCGCTTCGACGACGCGGTCGGTTTGCGCCCGAGCCAGCAGCGAACCGCGCGTGCCCACGATCAATCTATCAGGGTTCGAAGCGGCCAATGGTACTCCGCACAATGCATGTGCATGGTTCGTTGTCTCCCGGCTCCGCGCGAAGAGTGTATCCGATGGTCCGGAACGGCGACAGCGCCTAACCCCGGGCCGGGTGGCGCAGGGTGCGTGATACATTTGGCGGCCCGGAAAAACCGAAGGTTCCGTGTGCCACTGCTGTGTCAGCAGTGGATAACAGGGCAATGACGCTTGGTAGGAGCACTGCTGACACAGCAGTGGCACACCCAGCCCCGCCCAAACTGTCACGGGCCGGGTGGCGCACGATGTTACGCGACGTCGATTCACTGGATGTATCTGCGGGCACGCGTATGCCGAATGACGCCGCAGCCACCGCTGATCCTACTTGCCCGCGGCGAGATTTTCGTTGACGTTTCGAGGCGACGAGATCAACCTTACTTCGTCGTCGATGCCGAACGCGATACGGGGTTACGGGAGATCATGTCATGAAACACAACCGGTTCACTCTCGCCGCCGGGGCCGGGATATTGCTGGCCGTGATGAGCGTGCAATGTACGGAGATACGGTCCTGGTTCGGTGACGAGGCGTCCACCGTATCGACGGATACGGCTTCCGACACGTCCGCACCGACCGCGAGCCCCGATCCGGTTGTCATCGCCCCGTCACGGATGACGGTCGAGGTACGCTTCCGCTTTATCGGTCCCGAGACCGTCTGGGACGGGGCGGTGTCGGTTGACAATGCGACGATCATCCAGGTCGCCGCCTGGCCGACCAACAACCGGTCGAAGATCGAGGGTAACCACTTCGTGATCCGCCAGGCCGGGGGCGGTCAACCTCGCAACCAACCGGGACGCAGACCGGCCCTGCACGTCACGTTGGATCCCAACCCCGGCGCGATCCTGGAACTGACGCCGAAGCAGGGTAAGATCCGCGTCGCGTTGGACGAGCTCGACCCGGATCAACCGCGTGAATATCTCGACGGCCGCATTACGATTCAACGCATCGGCCACGCGACGCGCGTCACCCGCACCCCTCAAGCCGACGAAGACTACCCGGCCGTCACCCGCGGGCCCGACGGCAGTCTGTACGTCGCTTACATGACCTACCATCGCGGCACGCCGATCGACAAGGACGCGGTATTGGCCGGCGATTTCGCGACGCTGACGACTACCGGCCACGGCGACCAGGTCATGCTGGCACGCTTCGACGGGAACCGGTGGTTCGACGCGGAACCCGTAACGGAAGGTCGGCTCGACGTGCAGCGCCCGACCGTCGCGCTCGACGCTCAACATAAAACATGGGTCACCTGGAGCCAGAATCAGGGCGACAACTGGGACCTGTACCAACGAAGCGGCCGGGGGAAGATCCAACGTCTGACCTCGGCGGCGGGCGCGGACATCAACGCAGTTTCGGTCGTCGACGCGAAGGGCGCCGTGTGGTGGGCATGGCAGGGATGGCGTGACGGCAACTTCGAGATCCTGGTCAGCAACAATGTTCGTGGCGACGCCGAACCGATACGCCTGTCGCGCACCGCGGGCAATGAGTGGAGTCCGGCCATCGCCGCCGATTCGCTCGGCAACGTCTTCGTCGCCTGGGATTCGTACGACCGCGGCAACTACGACGTGCGGATGTGCCGGATCGCGGCCAACAGCGGCCAACCCGGTCCGGTCATCGACGTGGCGGCCACCGAGCGCTTCGAAGCCCGGCCCAGCCTGGTCGTCGACGCCAAGGATCGGGTGTGGATCGCACATGAACTCGAGGGCGTCAACTGGGGCAAGGACTACGCGGCCTTGGAGGGCAGTGCCGATTACCTGAACAAGGGCAACCCACTCTATCTTGATCGCACGGTGGTGGTGCGCTGCCTGGTCGGCGACACGCTGCAGCGTCCGGTCGGTGAACCCTCGGCCGCTTGGTCGTCCCGGCTGAATCGTCCGAAATGTTTTCCCCGGCTCGGTCTGGGCGGGGACGGACGCATCTGGCTGACGTTCCGGACGCACCCGGTTTCGAGCGGGGCCGGTGAGAATTGGGCGAGCTACATCACCGGCTACGACGGCGAGCGCTGGACCCCGATCCAGACCGTGCCCAAGTCCAGCGGGCTGGTCGACAACCGCCCGGTGATCACCGCCGGGGCCGGCGGACGGACGTACATGGTCCAAACCGCCGACCGTCGGATCAGCAAACCGCAACCTCGCCTACCGCGCAACATGGACCTGAACATCGTGAGCCTCGCCACCGTCACGCCGACGTCGTCGCTCCGCTTGAAGTCTATCACGCCGACCGAGGACGCCGATCCGGTCCCGCCGGTACACGCCGCCGAGGCCGAGGACATCCGACGCCTGCGTACGCAACGGGTGCGGGTCGGCGGGACCGAGTACCGTTTCCTGCGCGGCGAGTTTCATCGACACACCGAGTACACCTCGCACCGTGATCAGGACGGCGCGCTCGAGGAGATGTTTCGCTACGGGCTCGACGCCGCCGACTTGGACTGGATCGGCAACGGCGACCACGACAACGGAGCCGGTCGTGAATACGACTGGTGGTCGATTCAGAAGACCACCAGCTTGTATCACCATGCCGAGGCGTTTTATCCGCTCTATACCTACGAGCGCAGCAACCTGTTCCCCAACGGCCACCGCAACGTGATCTTCACCCGTCGCGGCATCCGGCCGTTGCCCCGCGGCGACCTGACCGGCACCGCGACCGAGGGTACGCCGGATACGAAGCTGCTCTACAAGTACCTGCATCACTTCGACGGCATCTGCGCCAGCCATACTTCAGGCACGCGTATGGGCACCGACTGGCGGGACAACGATCCGGAGGTCGAGCCGATCGTCGAGATCTATCAGGGACACCGGCACAGCTACGAGCATTTCGGCGCCCCGCGCACCGCCACTCCCGCGACGAACATGGGCGGATTCCAGCCCGCCGGTTACGTCTGGAACGCGCTGGCCCGCGGCATTCGATTCGGGTTTCAGTCGTCGAGCGATCACCGCTCGACGCACATGAGCTACGCAATCGTCCTGGCCACCGAACCGTCTCGCGAAGGCGTGGTCGAGGCGTTTCGCGCCCGGCGATGTTACGGCGCAACCGACAACATCCTGCTCGTGGTGCGTTGCGGCGACCATTTGATGGGCGGGGAATTTGAGCAGGATCGGCGAGTGACGCTCAACATCCATGTCGTCGGCACCACCCCCATCGCCGATCTCGACATCATCCGCGACAACGGCTACGTCTACTCGACCCACCCCAACCGGGCCGAGATCGACCTGGAATGGTCCGACAAGGAACAATTCGCCGACACCACGAGCTATTACTACGTGCGGGTGGTCCAATCCGACGGCAACATCGCCTGGAGCTCGCCGATTTGGGTGCACTACGCGCCGAAAAGCACGGGTTAGCATCGACGGGTAGGTCTTCCGCTTCACCGTGCATCTACCTACTCGGGGGCACGTCCGTGCGAAAGAGCGATGCGGGTTGTCGGGGCCGTAGCGCCCGGCATCGCGCTTGGGCTCCGTGCGGTGTTTTTTATTCGGTGCGATGGTCAGGCCCTCCTGGCGATTCTTGGTGCTCATGTGTTTTCTGCTGGCGTTGGGGCGAGGCTCTGTCTTCGCCACGAGTGTACCGCCTGTTCAACGGCCTGGCGTTGCTCGTCGCGAGACCATTCGTCCCAGAAATCGACCGTGCCGCTGTTCGGTTTAGCTGTGGGCTCGTGGATGCGTATGCGGCTCGGAAGAAGGCTGGCGTCGCCGACCACGAGTGCTTCGCCGGTATCAAGGACGGGCAACAGCCCCGTGAATCCGCCGAGGCTATCAGGCAGGAGTCGTTGAATAACCGACTGGTCTTCGGCATTGGTCAACCGAAGGGCGACGAAGTTGTTGCACTGGCTGAGGACGGTGCGGCTGACTTCCGCCGGGCGTTGGCTGATGACGACCAGGCCGACCCCGTATTTGCGGCCTTCCTTGGCAATACGCTCGAAGTATCGGAGAGCGGCGGCCTCGACGCCGCCAGCGTCGGTGCGGTTCGGCATGTAGAGGTGGGCTTCATCGCAGAATAGTGCGATAGGGTGCCGGTGTTCACGAGTAGTCCACTGTTGCACGAAGAAAACGAGGCTCGCAAAGCGACTGACGATGAGCGGGAGAACATCGGAGGGAACCTCCGAGAAATCGATTATCTTGACTCCTCCCTTTCCACTACCTTGGTCACGAGTGCCTGCCATGAGCACGCGGGCCAATTTGGGAAGCCAGTCGAACTGCTCAGCATCTTGTGGAGCACCGAACATGAAGCCGAGTCGGCGGTCGTTGAGCTTGTTTTCAAGGCGAGCAATGAAACGGCTGAGACGGCCGTGGAATTCGCCTTGTTTATCGCGTCCGCTCGACCCCTTGACCATCTCGGTGTCAAGATTCTGAAGTTCAGCAAGGACATCTTGAATGTTGTAAGGAACGGGGCTGTCGATGGTAAAATTGGCGAGAATATCGGCGTGTTCGCCGGCTTCGAGATAGGCCTTCTTTGCGTCGTTCACCGTTCGAGCAAGCACCATCGCTTGATTGGGTGCGTTTTGGTCGCTCCGGTCAACCAGCATTGTCGTCATGTCCTCATAGCCAAGAAGCCAATATGGGATGTAGAGAACACCGTCGTCAACGGAAGCGGGCGTGCCCAAGTCGTTGGGGCCCGCAACACGAAAATGGCGGATGCCATCGCTCGTGAGTGGTTCGTATTCCCCGTGGATGTCGAATAGGACGGCGTTTGCGTTCGGCAAAGTGGCGACCTGCTCCAAGATGCGCGCGGTGGTCCAGGACTTGCCTGAGCCGGTGCTCCCAACGACGATTGCGTGACGTTGAAAGAAGCGATTTCCGTTCAAGTAGGCTTCTGCGTTCTCATCTAAGGTGTAAGTGCCGAGCGACAGGCGGTGCGTATCTTGACCGGCAAGATAGGATACCGACCGCATGAACGAAGTGAGCCGTTCGCGTTCGATTGGGAAACAATTTGCCTCGATTTCGGGGACCGTTTCGAGCGTTCGGCGGAACACGTTCTCATTGTCACCAACGCGGTCGAAGAACGTGCCAATGAGCGTTATGCGGACAGTGTTGCGTTCTATCGTTTCGGGAATATCTTCAGGTTCGAGCGGACTAAGTTGCCTTTCGGTTGCCGTGTCGCGTGTGATGCGATGAACGACGCCGATTAGGTGCTGCCCTGGCCGCGAGCTTTGCAGGGCAACAAGGCGGTTAACTTGAAGTTGGCGCAAAAGCTCGATGTTCTCGACCGCGACCGAAACGGTTGCGGTGTCAACGGCCCGGACCTTCCCCAGTGCCTCCGCGTCTTCATAGTTAAAGAGTGCCATGCCGTTGCTCCTGTGATGTGCCGATTACGGCGTCGAGAAACTTGTCGAGTTGCCAAATGCCGGTATCAGGTAATTCGTACCCGTTTGGCGATTGAGACGAGTAGACGCGGGTTGCTGTTTCGGCCTGTTCGAGGGCTAGAAAGGGGGCCTTCTTGCACTTTGCGAGGAATTCCTTGGCGGGTTGTCGCATGGTCCGCGTCAGTATCACGATGGGGGCTGTTTGGTCACGCACCTTTTCGACGAGCTTGGGTTGGATATGGGCATCGTTGAAGCCGTATCCGATGCAAAGGTAGGAACGTGCGTTGGCGATGGCGGCGTCGGCGTTTGCGATGATGGTGCGAAAGGGTTCTTGGTGCGTGGCCTTGTACTTGAGTGAACCCGGCGTAACTAGAAGAGGATGCAGCGCCGACGGGAATTCGTCACCGTACGGAAGGGCGACGGCAATTGAATCGGCATCCATGAACCAGTCTACTGAGCCATGAACCTTCCAAATGTTGACCGTGCGGGTCTCGTTCGGGGCGGGTTGCCTGGTAATATCCCGAGAACCAAAAAAGCGGAGAAGACCACGACTAAACCCGGAATACCACGCGAGCTTGGCGGAATCGGCCGCGAATTCGGCTAAACGGTCATAGTTCGTAGTAACTACCGAAAGGGTGTTGTTGGTGCTTCGAAGTAAGTGCTGGTACAGGCGAGTGAGCGGCAAATCAAGTTGTCGGAGTGCGACCCTTTCGAAGACGGTTGAGTCGTCTTCAAGGATGCAGCCACGTGTTGCACGTGTGACGTTTGCGATAATGTTGTCCGGAAGTGGCACTTGTTGCAAGGCGGCTTCGAGGTCGTTCGTTTTGTCGAGTGCTGCGGTGAATTTGGGCCAGGATTCGTCTGCTTGGTGCAGCGGCGTGAGCACCTCAAGAAGATGGTCTTTGAGGGCCATCATTCCGCGAACGCCGTGAGGAGCGGATGCTCCGCTACCGAGGATGAGGACAGGGAATGATTCAATGCACTTTTGAGCTAATTGCAGAACTGTGGCGTACGCGTTACTTGTGGCTGGAGGCTGGTTGGTGTGTGTGGTCATTGAGCTAAATCGAAATCCGTTCCACGATGTTCCGCGTTACCTCCCGCCGGCGCCGGTCGTAGAGCCGCGTGGTCCGCGGGTCCGCGTGGCCGGCGAGTTGCTGCACGTCTTCGAGCGGAACCCCCTGGTTCAACAGGTCCGTGATGGTCGTCGCCCGAAACGTGTGGCACGTCAGCATGGTTGCCGGGAGCCCTGCGTCCTTGAACCGTCGTTTCACCATGCGGAGCACGTCCTTTCCTCCGACCGCGTTCCGCGTCAGTCTCCGTGTCCGCCCCTCGGCCGTCCGGAAGAGCGGGGAGCCCGCGTACTCGTCGGCAGTGCCGGCGACCCGCATGTACTCATGCACGTATTCCTCTAGGTCGTGCCGGCACGGGATGTCGCGAACCTTACCGCCTTTCTCGTCGAAACGGAAAAGCCACTGCCAGCCGTCGGTGTAGAAGTCGCCGAGCCTGAGCTTGGCGACGGCTCCGGCACGAGCGGCCGTGTAAATCATTGTGGCGACGATGGCCCGGTCCCGCAACCCGACAACGCTCCGCGTGTCGATGGTCTGGAGCACGGCTCGGGCCTGCTCGGGCGAAATTGCCGGCGTCTTGCCCTCGCTCACATGGTGCTTCGGGCCGCGAACGGACGCGGCCGGATTCAACACGACGATGTGCCGGCGACAAGCCGGTCGAAGAATTGGCGGATGGCAGCGAGGTGAAGCTTCTGCATCGGCTTCGATGCGGGCCTCACCAGCACTTCGCCGGTTTTGGTCCTGCGCGGCTCGGTCATCAGGGTCCGCACGTACTCGCCGACGTGGGCTGGGCTGATGCGGTGAAGCTGCAATCCGCGAGCGTCGCACCAATCGAGGAAGCGGTCCACGGCTCGGCGGTACGCCCGATGCGTGTGCTCGTTTCCAAGCTCGGCCTGGAAGAACTCGGCATAGGCGAAACGGGCGGCGTCGCCAGCCTCGGCGACGATGGCCGGCGGTTCCGCGTCGCGGTCCGCAAGTGCGACTCCGCCGGGCTCGAACGCGATAAGCTCGCTGCTCATTTCCGCTGTTTCGACCGCCTCCGATTCCAGCACGCTGGCCGCGGGAACCCGCGCCCCCTTCCGCCGGCTTCATGGGTGATAACGTCCTTTATCTACCATAAATGGAGGGACTTGTACAGCCTCTCACCGGCGCGTCAATTCGCCGTCTTCAGAATGTGGAAGCGCCCAAGCACAGGTGAGCATGGGCGAGTTTTGCCGACAGGTACGGACCGGCGGCTGCGGCGACGGAATCTGCGATCTGAGTGAGGATCGATGCACCTGCGCCGCCGATTGCGGTGTCCCGCCGACGGTCGAATTGGATTGTACCGACGGCGTTGACGACGACTGCGACGGGGACATCGACTGCGACGATTTGCTGGACTGTGGGCTTGACCCGGCATGCAACGGCAGCGCGGTCGGTGATCCGTGTGTTGACGACGGCGAATGCTGCACGAACAAGTGCAAGGGCGCCGCGGGAAGAAAGACCTGCAAATAAGGATTACGGACAGGTGGGCATGGTGGGCAGGAACGTGCCGAGGGCGGCGGGCAACCCGGCGTCGCCCTGAAAGTTGGCGATCCAACGCGTCGCGTCGTCGCCGGTCACCGCACCGTCGCCGTCGATGTCGACCCGGCCGACGTTCGGAGAGACCGCGCGGTACGCCGCTACGAAGGCCGACGCATCGGCGAGGCCTACAGTACCGTCGCCGTTGCTGTCGCACGGCAAGTGGGCGAGGCGGAGACACCAGTCGGTCACGACCCCGACGTTGTTCTGGACCGTCATCATGACGGTGGCCCATTCCTGTTGCGGCAACGGGGTATCCAACTCGATGTCGTAGTACAGATACGCTCGCCCCAACGTCATATCGAGTGTGCTCGGTCCGATGCCGCCGGTGGTCGTGATTTCCGCGTCGAGCAGGCGGATGGGCTGATTGGCTCGGATCGTGAACGACGTGCACGCCCGGTCGGCGGAGATCGGCGAGATGAACGTCGAACGATCGCCGGGGACACCGGGGCTGTCGGGCAAGTGAATCGCGAGGTCCGTGGACAACGGGTATCGCCAGAGCTGCCCGCGGTCCTCGGCGATGAAGAGATAGCCGGCTCCCACGGCGATCCCTTCCTGCGAAGCGCCGGGCACGAACCATTCATCGACGAAGGATCCATCCGGTCGCATCACGCGTACCAGATTGGCATCATCGAACAGGGCATACACGAACCCGGTTTCGGGCAGGTACAATAGCCCGGCCAGGTCGGTGCGACCGGCCACCGGGGTGATGGTCATGATGTGATTGACCGTGGTCGACGCGGCACTGGAGCGGATCGGCAGATCGAACACGTAAATCCTGCCGTCGCCCTGCATGCCGACATAAAACAAGCCGCCTTCCGGGTGGTTCGGATCGGACACGAACGTCAGCGATTCGATCCCCTCGCTGCCCGAGCTGCCCACCGTGCCGCGGAGGTCGAAAACGCGCGGGATGCGTTGCACGCCACCGGTCAAGTAGACGTTGACCTCGACGATACTGTTGGCGCCTTCTCGCGCGACGTAAATGAGATTGGTATTGGGATCAGCGATGCAGATTCCCTCCAGATCACCGCCGATCGGAAGGCGCGACGGCCCGTACCCGTCGACGGTCAGGAGAAAAATGTCTCCGTCGTCGCTGACGACGAGGAGACGATTCAGGCGCGGGTGCCAGACCACGCCGCTGGGCTCGACGCCGCTGTCGACGGCGCGCATTGGGGTGCCGATCTCCGTTCCCGGCAGGTCGGCGGGAAACGACGCGGCGGGTAAACGCGCCGCAACACATAGGGTGACGAGCCAAGTGCCAATGATCCGTCGACCGGCCCGATCGCAGGATATATCCATGCATCAACTCCATGAAATTGGTGTCTCGACTTCGCAAGACGAGACTGCAACTCGGTCACGTCAGTAACGGGTGGATCACGTTGCCGGCGATGTCGGTGAGGCGGAACTCGCGCCCCTGAAACTTGTAGGTCAACCGGGTGTGGTCCAGGCCCATGCAGTGGAGAATGGTGGCCTGGAAGTCGTGCACGTGCACCGGGTCATCGACCGTGTTGTAGCCCAATTCGTCGGACGCGCCGTAGTTGCGTCCGCTCTGTATGCCGCCGCCGGCCATCCAAATCGAGAACGCTCGCGGGTGGTGGTCGCGACCGGCGATCTCGCGACTCACTTTGCCCTGCAACATGGGCGTTCGCCCAAATTCGCCGCCCCAGATCACGAGTGTTTCGTCGAGCAGGCCGCGCCGCTTGAGATCTTCGATCAACGCCGCGGCCGGTCGATCGATCTCGCCGCATCGTTTGGGCAACCCGCCGACGAGGTTCTGACCGCCTCCGCCGCCGTGGTGGTCCCAGCCGCGGTGAAACAACTGGACGAAGCGTGTGCCGCGCTCGACGAGACGCCGGGCGAGCAGGCAATTGTTGGCGAACGACATTTTGCCCGGCTCGGTGCCGTAGTGTTCGTGGACGGTGACCGGTTCGGAGCTGATGTCCATCAGCTCCGGCACGCTGGACTGCATGCGATAGGCCATCTCGAACGACGCGATGCGGGTCTGTATCTCGGGGTCGCCGACGGCGTCGAACTGCAGTTGGTTCAGATCGCGCAACGCATCGAGCCCTTGACGGCGCACCCGTGAACTGATGCCGGCTGGATTCGAGACCGAGAGCACCGGATCACCCTGCCCGCGAAACCGCACGCCCTGGTAGACACCGGGCAGAAACCCGCTGCCCCAGTAGTGCTCGCTGAGCGGTTGGTTGTCGCCGCCGCCGGAGACGAGCACCACGAACGCGGGTAAGTCGCGACTCTCTGAGCCCAGTCCGTAAGTCAGCCACGCACCGAGGGTCGGCCGCCCGGGGAGCGTCGCTCCGGTGTTGAGGAAGGTCACGGCGGGATCGTGGTTGAACGCGTCGGTGTGCATCGAGCGGATTACGGTGATGTCGTCGGCCACCCGCCCGAGGTGGGGCAGCAGCGAGGAGATCATCGTGCCCGACTTGCCGTGCCGATTGAACGGAAACAAGGGGCCGAGCAGGTTCGGCACACCCTTGAGAAACGCGAAGCGCTGACCGGCAATCAGGCTCTCGGGCACGGGCTTGCCGTTGAGTTCGACGAGCTTCGGCTTGTAGTCGAACAGATCGAGGTGCGAGGGTGCACCGGCCATGAACAGGTAGATCACGCGCTTGGCCTTGGGCGCGAAATGCGCCGGACGAAGCCGGAGTGGGCCGAGTTGTTCCGCGGGTGCGGCTAACAGGTTGTCGTTCAGCAGCGACGCCAAGGCCAATGAGCCGATACCCGTCGCTGAACGCCCGAAGAACGCCCGGCGCGTGATCGCCGATCCGAGGGCAACTTGCCGAGGAGTATCGTTGCGCAAACCCATGCCGCCCCATTCGATTGAAGAAACGAGGTTTACTTGCCGGATGTCAGTATAATGCCCGAGACGATCAGACACCAAACGAAGATCGCAGCCACCGTGAAGCGGATCGATGCCTGGGCTTGCGAAAAGCTGATATCGACCAGGTAGCCGCGGTTGGCGATCACTTCATTGTACGTATCAACATCGCAGGAAAAATAACTCACCGATAAAAAGCCCAACATTGCCGGCGTAACGATCCCGGGCAGGAACAGCCGACGCACCAGCGGCACGATTCGTGAGCGGGGTTCGGCATCGCAGAAGGCGATGAATCGCCGTCGCAGCCAGGCCCAGGTCAGCAAACCCCAGAGGACACTGCCCAGCCCCATGATCACGTAGGAGATCTGCAAATAGGTTTCGTTGTCCACCGTGACTCAGCTTATTCGATATGCTTGCGAATCAAGCGTTTCATCCAGCCCCGTCGGGGCGTAAGAATGCAGCCCAGGGCGCAAGCCCTGGGTGTGTGTCATGCGGCGAAATCCAAAGCCCCGGAACGGGGCGTAAGAAGGATCGTCAACAATCTTCCGCTTCTACGATATTTTCTTCCTCGCGCTACGGGATCGGTCCCGCGTAACGCTGACCGCATTCGGGGCACTTGCAATCGTCGATCAAGCCCTTGAGGCTGTAACCGCAATGCAGGCAGGCCGGCGGCTCATCGGACTTTTTGCCCAGGGCGGCGACCAGAATCGTCACCAGCACCACGTAGCATACCAGCACGAAGAGCATCGCGTAGACTACGGAAGTAATCGCATTGGCGCCGGTCCAAACGTGTTCCATGATCGGCCGGCCGCCGGTCAAGTCCCACCGGTAACCCAATCCACCCGATAACGCCGAAAAAACCAAGGTGATCAAATAGGCGCGCAAGAAAAACGAGGTGGCCGCGGATCGTCGCACGATGCCGTCCAACACGATCCGCAGGCTTCGATGCGTCAGCGCATAGACACCCCACGCCAAACCCAACGGGATGAGCAGCCAGGCCAGGAAAACAATCAGACCCATACCGACATGTGTCTCCCGGTTATCGCGCGATACCGTTCGGTCCTTTGAATCTAGACACGGATCGCATCGACAGTATTCATGGGACGATCGGCCGGACCGAGCCGGTCCGAGACCCCCATCGCGTCCAGCATCGTGTTGTAGACATCGAGACCCTCGGCGCCGACGTCCATGAACCGGCCCGTCTTGAACCGGCCGTTCGCGCCGGTGATCGCGTGAAAGACGCCCGACAGTTCCCGCTTGGGGTCGTTGTGCCTGCCGTCACCCGATTCCGTGGACACGGTGATCAAGGCGTTTTCAAGGATCGTCCTGCCGTTCGCTTCGGTCGCCTCGGGGCCGTCCAGACGTTTCAAGAAGTAGGCCACCTCGCGCATTTTCATGTGCGCGTGGGCGCGGAGTTGCTCGTTCTTCTTCTTTTCGCTGAACTTGTGCCACCACTCGTGGCTGCACCCCTTGTCGCCCGAGGCGTTGAGATCCTTGGCGTCGTTGAAACGGTAGATCAGCCGGTCGTCATACTTGTAGTCACCGGTCACGCGCAGACGCTCGCCGGCGGCGAGGAAAGTCAACGAACCGAACCGGGCGCGATCCATGCTGATCGCCAACGCGTACAAATCCGCCATCAGGCGCCATTCCTCGACCAGGTCGTCCAGTCGCATGTCGATGCCCTGTCCGCTTGGGTCCGCCGGTCCTCCGTGCGTGAGCTGCGACCGCGGCGGCACGTCGGGTGACCGTGGGTCCTTGTGCTTCATTTCGTAGGTACGCTGCTCATACTCACGAATGCGATCCAGGTGGTCGGCGACCCGCGCCCGGGACG
>Ga0299906_10000380_pt1 | contig 42685 bp, 28 predicted proteins | sample RVTome_14_FD_200259 | JGI IMG/M metagenome (GOLD analysis project Ga0299906, IMG submission 200259) | Soil microbial communities from uranium-contaminated site in the Upper Colorado River Basin, Wyoming, United States - RVT145D125 (version 2) ... | reverse complement strand
GCGCTCGGCCAGCGCTTCGAAGTCCGCGCTCTTTTCCGGAAACTTTCGCGCCAGCTCCCGGCACCGGCGGACGAAATTCGCGACCTCGCTGGCGGCCGTCGTCGCCCGCACGAGCGCGCGGAGCTCCTCGAGCAGAATCTTCATCTCGGCCACCACGGCGGGCGGGATGCGGCTGCCGCGCCGCACCTCCGCTCCCATGTCGCCGAACGGCGTCCAGACGATTCCGTGCTCGCGCAGCGTCTTCGCCAAGTCGAGAAGCCGCTGGTGCAGCTCGGGCCAACTCTTCATAGCCGCCCCCCCAGACGACGCTTCTGCTCGGCCAGATATCGCTCCTGCCGGTCGAAGAAATCCCGCACCAGCTCCTCGTCGGTCACGGTCGCGGCCCGGTGCAGGGCCGCGAACATCAAGGGCAGGGTCTCCCTCACCGCGTCGTCGACGGCGCCGAAGATGAACGACGCCCCGTCGTAGGGCGCGTCGTCGTTGAAGATGGCGTCGCGGTCTTTCGAGACCGGCAGCGCGTCCGCGAGCTCCCGAAGCCGCTGCCGGAAGCCTTTGCCCTCTTCGATGCACGAGAGCAGCAGCGTCCGTGCCGTGGTCACGTCGATCGGCTGGTCCTTCGAAAACGTCCCGTCGTCGGGGACGAGAGAATCGTTAACGGACCTCGTCGTCATCGCTGGCCTCCGTACCTCGTATCAGGATTTCCGCCTCGTGCGGATCGAGGAGGCCGGCGGCCTCGAGGATCCGCGCTTTCGCCCGCCGCGGGCGCTCCGGGTCGACCACGCGCGCGAGCACGCGAAGCTGATCGGCCGGCGGCAGGACGCCGCTGAGCTCCCAGCGGCTGACCGTCTTCTCGTGGACGCCGATCTTCGCGGCGAGATCGGCGAGGGTCACGCCGGCGTCCTCGCGCTGCGTCCGCAGCACTCGGCCCAGGCGTGAAAGCTCTTCGGGATCACGCCGCGGCCGTGGCATGGGCTTCCCTCTCTTTCGCCATAGCGTCGAACCTCCGTGACTCGTGGCCTCGAGCGAGGCCGATTTCCGTCTTGGAGCGGAAGGGTAGAGCGGAAATTCCGGAGCTCGAAATCTCGAACGCTGCTTAGGCTTGGTGGTTCCGGCGCCGGTTCGGCGTGCATCGACCGAACGGTCGGTCGGCTCGGCGATCGCCGTGGACCGACTCCACCTTGTATCTCGTCAGACGCGAGCGGTTGAACGCGGCGGCGGCGGTTTTCTCGTTATCGTGGAAAACGTTCCTTCGGCAATCCAGCCGGAGGGTTGACCGGCGAGAAAGGAGACGGCCATGAACGTCAGGACCACGGTCAAAGCGGGTCTGGGTCATCTTATCATCCCCGACGGCTGACCGGAGCACATGGAAGGGGGGGCGCACCAGCGCTTCCCCCTTGCCACCGCGGAGCAGGCGTGCTATACAGATTCTCTCTCCCGAGGAGGTGTCGAGGTGAATGCCAAGGATCTCATCGAGAACGCCAGATGGGGTGATCGCGCCGCCGCGAAGAAGCTCCGCGAGTTCGTCAAGGACGACGACGAAGCGTGGGCCGAGGTTCTCAGAGAGCTTCGGTCACCCAGGCGCGAACCCGACGACAAGGAGCGTGAGGCCTTCTGGGCTGACCTGAGAAAGGTCGCCTCGGAGATCAGCGCGAATCCCGCATCGGGCGATGCCAGCCTCGCGGAGCTGCGGGAGCGCGGTCAGCGATTTGGCTCCTGCGAGCGAACGCAAGTCCTCGCTGTCGACGCGGCTCGCTGCCGGTTGCTGGGAAGGCTCGGCGAGGCCGAGGCCCTGCTCGAGCAGGCTCGGGAATTCGGCGCGGCCTGTCGGCTCCGCAACGACGATGCCAATCCTTGCCTCCTGGACGTGGAGCGACGGCACTCGATCCTGCTGGCGGCGCAGGGCCGCCTCGAAGAGGCGTTGGCCAAGGCCGAGGCCGTGATCGACGGCTATCGCCGCCTCGACGGGCCGGGCCATGATCGCTTTGGGCAGGGCCTTGCGCAGGCATTCTTCGCTCGTGGGGCGGTCCGGTACGTCATGAAGGCCGCCGCAAGCGCCAGCGCGGACTTCGCCGAGGCCCTGGCCCTGGTGCCGCCGGAGCTGGAGGACCTCCACGAAGCCATCCTGTACGACCTGGCGTGGGCCCTGTTCGAGACGGGCGCCGCCGGCAAGAAGGAGGCGGACAAGCTCCTGACCAGGGTCCGCCGCTCGTTCAGCCAACGCCCGCAGTCGACCCAGCGGGCCCACTTCGACTGGCTGGACAGCATGCTCTGCTGGGAGGTGAGGCGCGTCAATCGTCATCGGGCGCGCGAGAAGCTCCACGAGACGCAGGAAGCGTTCCATTCGCCCCTGGGCATGCCCGACGAGTTCGTCGCGGCGACCGGCGATCTGCTGCTGCTCTACTTTCCCGACCGCAGGGAGATGCGGAAAGTGCTCGAGAAGGCCAAGCGGATGGGCGAGGGCTTCATCACCGACCCGGAACAGTGGCGTCGGCTCTGCGAGCTCGAGAAGCTCGTCGGCGCCGGGCCCTGGACGCCGCACGACGACCTGGAGCGCGCCGTCCGCGGCCTGCGCGATTCCGTCTCCGGCGTCATCCCGAGCCTCATCCGCACCTGCAGGTCCGCCTGAACGCGCGGTTCGGACGTCGAGCGGCCGGTGCCAGACGGGAGTCCGTCCGTCCTCGCGTCAGCGCCGCAATGCCGGCGATGGCCAGCAGCACGCCGAGGACGACCGCGGCCGCCAGCGATATGGCCGGAACGTCCGTGACCGCCTCCTGGAGCTGCGGATCGACGTGGCCGACGTCTGGGACGACTTCGAGCGTCGACCGCGCCTGCCGCGCCGGCGGGCTCCGGCGGAAGCTCATCGGGCCGCGCCGGCCGCGCCGCCTCCGGAGGCCCCGGTGGCGCCGCAGCCACAGACGCGGCAGGAGCCACAGGCGGCGGAAGCGGCGAAGGCTGCCGGGATCCTCTCGGCGCTCGAGCGGGCGCGCAAAAGGTCCGGACGTCGGACTCGGCGGTAGAAATGCAATACCGCCCACGGCGCTCGCCTTGGGAGCAACTCTACCTGGATCAGTCTGGTTGTTCGAAATTGACAGGTGTTTCCCGCTGACCTTCGAGAGCCCCCGATTCCCAGGCCAGCAGCAGCCGCCACAGGTCCATGAAGCCGGCCAGCGGCCTGGGCTCGGGCTCGACGCGATAGTGGTCCCCAACCGCTTGCGGCCGTCGTCGCCCGCACGAGCGCGCGGAGCTCCTCGAGCAGGCTCTTCATCTCGGCCACCACGCCGGGCGGGATGCGGCTGCCGCGCCGCACCTCCGCTCCCATGTCGCCGAACGGCGTCCAGACGATGCCGTGCCCGCGCAGCGTCTGCGACAGGGCGAGAAGCCGTTGGTGTAGCTCGGGCCAACTCTTCATAGCCGCCGCCCCAGACGACGCTTCTGCTCGGCCAGATACCGCTCGTGCCGGTCGAAGAAATCCCGCACCAGCTCGTCGTCGGTCGCGGTCGCGGCTCGACGCAGCGCCTCGAACAACGAAGGCAGGGTCTCCCTCACGGCGTCGTCGATGGCGCCGAACATGAACGACGCTTCGTCGTACGGTATCAAGATTTCCGCCTCGTGCGGATCCAGGAGGCCGGCGGCCTCCAGGATCCGCGCCTTCGCCCGCCGCGGACGCTCGGAGTCGACGACGCGCACCAGCACGCGAAGCTGATCGGCCGGCGGCAGGACGCCGCTGAGCTCCCAGCGGCTGACCGTCTTCTCGTGGACGCCGGTCTCCGCGGCGAGATCGGCGAGGGTCACGCCGGCGTCCTCGCGCTGCGTCCGCAGCACTCGGCCCAGGCGTGAAAGCTCTTCGGGATCACGCCGCGGCCGTGGCATGGGCTTCCCTCTCTTTCGCCATAGCGTCGAACCTCCGTGACTCGTGGCCTCGAGCGAGGCCGATTTCCGTCTTGGAGCGGAAGGGTAGAGCGGAAATTCCGGAGCTCGAAATCTCGAACGCTGCTTAGGCTTGGTGGTTCCGGCGCCGGTTCGGCGTGCATCGACCGAACGGTCGGTCGGCACTGCGCTCGCGGTGGTGCGGCTCGCCGTTGTATCTCGTCAGACGCGAAGGGCTGAGCCCGGCGGCGGGGGTTTTCTCGTTATCGTGGAAAACGTTCCTTCGGCAACTCAGCCGGAGGGTTGACCGGCGAGAAAGGAGGCGGCCATGAACGTCAAGACCGCGGTCAAGGCGGGCTTGGGTCCGTACGACACACCCAACGGCTAACCAGATCGAATGAAAGGGGGAGTGTCTTGGCGCTCCCCCCTTGCGAGAGCCGTGCATACGTGCTATGCAGGTGCCCTCGTTCAAGGAGGAGATGAATGAAGGCCAAGGAGCTCATTGAGGACATCGCATGGGGCGATCGGGCCGCCGCGAAGAAACTTCGCAAGCTCGTCCAAGAGGACGACGAAGCTTGGGCCGAGGTCATCAGGAAGCTCCGGTTACCCGAGGGCGAGCCGGACGACGAGGAGCGCGAGGCTTTTTGGGGGGACCTGCGACGCGCTGCCGTGCTCATCCATTCGAACCCCACGTCGGGCCTGGCCGAGCTCGCGGAGCTACGGGACCGCGCGTGGCGCTTCGGCTCCTGCGAGAGGGTGCAAGTCCTTGGCGTTGATGCTTACCGCTGCCGTTCGCTCGGAAGGCTCGACGAGGCCGAGGCTCTGCTCGAACGAGCTCGGGATCTGGCCTTGTGTTGTCGCCTTCGGCGCGACGACGTCAACCCTTGCCTTCTCGACGTGGATCGGCGAATCTCGCTTCTGTTGACGGCACAGAACCGACATGAGAAGGCACTGGCGAAGGCACAGTCCACCCTCGACGGCTATCGTCGGCTCGGCGGGCCGGGTCACGATCTTCACGGGCAGGGGCTTGCGCAGGCCCTCGTTGCCCGGGCACCGATCCGCTCCTTCATGGGAGATCCCGCAGCGGCCAGCGCGGACTTCGCGCAGGCCCTGGCCCTGGTGCCACCGGAGCTGGAGGACCTCCACGAGTCCATCCTGTACAACCTTGCGCGGGCCCTGTTCGAGACGGGTACCGCCGGCAAGAAGGAGGCGGACAAGCTCCTGACCAGGCTCCGGCGCTCGTTCAGCCAGCGCCCCCTGGCCGTCCCACGAGCCCGTTTCGACTGGCTGGACAGCATGCTCTGCTGGGAGGTGAGGCGCGTCAATCGTCATCGGGCGCGCGAGAAGCTCCACGAGACGCAGGAAGCGTTCCATTCGCCCCTGGGCATGCCCGACGAGTTCGTCGCGGCGACCGGCGATCTGCTGCTGCTCTACTTTCCCGACCGCAGGGAGATGCGGAAAGTGCTCGAGAAGGCCAAGCGGATGGGCGAGGGCTTCATCACCGACCCGGAACAGTGGCGTCGGCTCTGCGAGCTCGAGAAGCTCGTCGGCGCCGGGCCCTGGACGCCGCACGACGACCTGGAGAGCGCCGTCCGCGGCCTGCGCGATTCCGTCTCCGGCGTCATCCCGAGCCTCATCCGCACCTGCAGGTCCGCCTGAACGCGCGGTTCGGACGTCGAGCGGCCGGTGCCAGACGGGAGTGCCGAAGCGGGGACGAGTCCGCCGGGTGGCGTCAGGTCCCTCTGAGCGCCGACGTGCCGGCGACGGCCAGCAGTGCGGCGAGTAAGAGCCGGGATATAAGCTCAGACGATGCCCGCGGTCCGCCGTCTGCTCGCCGTCGTCCTCGTGCTCAACCTCGCCGTGGCCGCGGCCAAGCTCGTCGTGGGCTGGTGGAGCGGCAGCATCAGCATGGTGGCCGACGGCTTCCATTCGCTCACCGACACGGCGTCCAACGTCGTGGGGCTGATCGGTCTTTCGCTGGCGGCACGGCCGCCGGACGCCGACCATCCCTACGGCCACCGTAAGTACGAGACGCTGTCGGCGCTGCTGATCGGCGCGCTGCTGGCGGTGACCGCCTGGGAGGTGCTCGAGAGCTGCGTCGAGCGTCTGCGCACGGGCAGCGCGCCGGAAGTGACGACGCTGAGCTTCGCGGTGATGGGCGTGACCATGGCGGTCAACGCGGCGGTGTCGGCCTGGGAGCGGCGGCGCGGCGAAACGCTGCAGAGCGAGATCCTCCTGGCCGACGCAACGCACACCGCGAGCGACGTCTACGTGTCGGCGGGGGTGATCCTGAGCCTGGCGGCGGCGGGCTGGGGCTATCCGCAGGTCGACGCCGTAGCGGCCCTGGCGATCACCGCGGTGATCGCCAGGGCGGCCTTCCAGATCCTGCGGCGCAGCGCCGGGCCGCTGCTCGACGCCGCCGTGGTGCCGGCGGAGCGGATCCGCGAGGTGGCGCTGTCGGTGCCGGGGGTCGAGAGCGTCCACAAGATCCGCACCCGCGGCCGGCCGCGCGACGGCCATGCCGACCTCCACGTGCAGGTGCGGCCCGACCTGCGCATCGACCAGGCGCACGTGATCGGCCACATGGTGAGCGAACGGCTGCGCAAGGAGCTCGGTTTCCGCGACGTCGTGACCCACCTCGAGCCCGAGGAAGGGCACCGCACCGAGTGGCGGCCGGAGAAAGCGGACCCGGGCGCGCAAGGGCCGCGTTGACGCCCAGATCCTCCCACCCGTCCGGAGGGGTGGCCGCGGTCGGCGATCTGCGGTATTCTGGGCCCTTCTCAGGAGACTTGCCTATGATGAAGACCCTCACCCATTCCTACGCCGTCGAGCCTCGGCTCATCCACTCCACGCTGGCGCGGCACATCCTGGTCGACGGCTTCCACGTCGCCATCGACCTCGAGAAGTCCCACGGCTCGTGGATCCACGACGCGATCCGCGGCCAGGAGATCCTCGACTTCTACTCCTACTTCGCCACGCTGCCGATCGGCCACAACCATCCCGCCCTGACCGGCGACGACGAGTTTCTGCGGGCGCTGACGCGGGCGGCCGTCGCCAACCCCGCCAACTCCGACATCTACTCGAGCGAGTACGCGGCCTTCGTGGCCACCTTCGCCGAGCTCGCCAAGCCGCCCGAGTTCCGCTACCTGTTCTTCGTCGCCGGCGGCGCCCTGGCGGTGGAGAACGCCCTCAAGACCGCTTTCGACTGGAAAGTGCGCAAGAACCGCGCCGCCGGCCGCGGCGACCTGGGCACGCAGGTGATCCACTTCCGCGAGGCCTTCCACGGGCGCAGCGGCTACACCCTGTCGGTGACCAACACCGACGGCGTCAAGGTCGACGCCTTCCCCAAGTTCGACTGGCCGCGGATCGTCAACCCCAAGCTCGAGTTCCCCGTCACGCCGGAGGTCGAAGCGCGCACCGCCGAGCTCGAGCGCCAGGCGGTGGCGGAGATCGAGCGCGCCTTCGCCGAGAGCCCCCACGACGTGGCCGCGATCCTCATCGAGCCGATCCAGGCCGAGGGCGGCGACAACCACTTCCGCCCCGAGTTCTTCCACGAGCTGCGGCGCCTGGCCGACGAGCACGAGGCGCTGCTGGTCTTCGACGAGGTTCAGACCGGCTTCGGGGCGACCGGCAAGATGTGGGGCTACGAGCACTTCGGCGTGGTGCCCGACGTGGTCGCCTTCGGCAAGAAGAGCCAGATCTGCGGCATCATGGTCACCGAGCGCATCGACGACGTACACGACAACGTCTTCCACAAGTCGAGCCGCATCAACTCGACCTGGGGCGGCAACCTGGTGGACATGGTGCGCTGCGCGAAGTACCTCGAGGTGATCGACGAGGAGCGGCTGGTGGACAACGCCGCGCGCACGGGCGAGCGCCTGCTCGCCGGCCTGCGCGACCTGGCGACGCGCCACGCCTCGATCTCCAACGTGCGCGGGCGGGGCCTGTTCGCGGCGTTCACCCTGCCGTCCACTGAGGAGCGCAACGGCCTGCGTCAGACCCTGTGGGACCGGGGGCTGGCGACGCTGCCGTCGTGGCCGCGGTCGGTGCGTTTCCGGCCGTGCCTCAACGTGACGGCGGCGGAGATCGACCGGGCGCTCGAGATCCTCGACGGCGGTCTCGGGCAGCTCGGGGGCTGAGCCTCCGGCTCGCTCATGCGCATCCTGCACACCGCCGACTGGCACGTGGGCAAGCGGCTGGGCCGTTATGACCGCATGGACGAGCACGCCGACGTGCTCGCCGAGGTCGCCGAGATCGCGGACGCCGAGGCCGCGGACATGGTCGTCGTCGCCGGCGATCTCTTCGACCGCAGCCACGCGCCGATCGAGGCGCTGCGCCTGGCGCTCGACGCCCTCGACCGCCTGGCGCGCGGCGGCGCGGGCACCGCGGCGCGGCCGGTGGTGGCGATCGCCGGCAACCACGACTCGCCCGAGCTCTTCGAGCTCCTGGCGCCGCTGCTGCGCTCGCGCGGCGTCCGCCTGGTGGGGGAGATCAAGCGTCCCGGCGCCGGCGGCGTCATCGAGCTGGCGGCGGGCGGCGGGCGGGCGCTGGTGGCCTGCTTTCCCTTCCTGCGCGAGGGGCGCGTCGTCGAGTTCATGAAGGAGTCCGACCAGTGGCACGGCGCCTACGCCGAGCGCGTCGGCAAGCTGTGCGCGGCCTACGATGAGTATCTCGGCGAGAAGGGCGCGGGCGCGGTCAAGGTCCTGACGGCCCATTTCACGGTCCACGGCGTCAAAGTGGGCGGCCACGGTCTGCCGCGCGGCGAGCGCGCGCTGCACCTCGGCGAGGCCTATACGGCCACCGAGCAGGCCATCCCCCCGGGGCCGCAGTACGTGGCCATGGGCCACGTCCACGCGCCGCAGCCGGTGCCGGGGGCCGCGGTGCCGGCGGCCTATGCCGGCTCGCTGCTCGAGCTCGACTTCGGCGAGGCGGGGGAGGAGAAGCGGGTGGTGTTGGTCGAGGCCGAGCCCGGCGTGCGCGCGACGGTGCGCTCCATCCCCATGAGCCGCGGACGGCGTCTGCGCCGCGTCCGTGGACGCTGGGAGGAGCTGGCCGGCCGCGACGACCTGCGCGACGTCTACCTCGACCTGACGGTGGAGACCGACGGCCCCGACCCCGGCCTCGCCGATCGGGCGCAGCAGGCGTTCCCGTATCTCGTCAAGGTCCGCACTGACTACGAGCGGGTGGGCCAGGAAGCGCCGGTGCGCACCGATCAGCCCTGGGACGAGCTCTACCGCGGCTATTGCCGCAGCGTCCACGGCACGGAGCCGTCGGCGGAGCTGCTGCAAGCGTTCAGGGAGGTCTACGCGGAGGTGATCGACGCGTGACCCCAGGTGATCGACGCGTGACCCAGGTGATCGACGCGTGACCAGGTGATCGACGCGTACCAGGTGATCGACGCGTGACCCAGGGTGTTACCCTGGGCTTTGATCTTTTACCCCTCCGGGGTTTTCTCTTGAGGTAAGTGAACCGACATCGTCCTTGAAGGAGATAGCCTGTGTCGCACTCTCTGGCGCACGTGTACCTGCATATCGTGTTCTCGACGAAGAACCAGTATCCGTTCCTGCTTGACGACAAGCTGCGCCGGGACACCTTCGCCTACCTCGGCGGGATCTGCCGGCAGTTGGGCACGCCGACGTTGAAGGTGGGTGGCGCTCACGATCACGTCCACATCCTTTGCCGGTTCTCGCGCACCATCACCATTGCGGACCTGCTCTATGGCATCAAGCGTGGTTCGTCGAAGTGGATCAAGACCAGGGACAGGTCGCTCAGGGACTTCCACTGGCAGAACGGCTACGGCGCGTTCTCGGTCGGCCTGTCCAGTCTCGATGCCGTCAGCCGATACATCGAGAGGCAGGATATTCGCCACCGCACCGAATCCTTCAAGAAGGAGTTTCGACGCATCCTGGACGATCACGGCATCGAGTACGACGAGCGTTACATTTGGGACTGAGCCCGCGTCATCCGGTTCCGGGACCCCGGAGGGGTATAAGATCAAAGCCCAGGGTAACACCCTGGGTCACGCGTCGATCACCCTGGGTCACGCGTCGATCACCCTGGGTCACGCGTCGATCACCCTGGGTCACGCGTCGATCACCCTGGGTCACAGGAACCCTGGGGTAGCCTTCGCAGGCCGACAAGGAATGCGTCCCCTGGAGCTCGTCATCCGCGGCTTCCGCTCCTTCGCCGAGCGCACCGAGATCGATTGGCGGGGCCGCCGCCTGGTGGGCATCGTCGGGCCGATCGGCTCGGGCAAGAGCTCGATCCTCGACGCTATCGCCTTCGCTCTCTACGGCAAGACCCCCGCCTTCTCTACCGAGTCGAAGCCGCTGATCCGTCACGGCGCCGAGAGCGCCCGGGTGGAGCTTCTCTTCGAGGCGGGCGGCGAGACCTGGCGGGTGATCCGGGTCATCCGCCACACCGGCGCCGGACGTCACGTGCTCTACCGCGACGACGGCGCCCCGCTCACCAACGCCGTCGCCGAGAAGGAGCGCGACGTCACCGCGCGCATCGAGGAGCTCCTGGGCCTCGACTTCGAAACCTTCTGCCGCTCGGTGCTGCTGGCCCAGAACCGCTTCGCCGAGCTCCTGAACGCGTCGCCGGGCGACCGCGACAAGGTGCTCAAGGGCGTCTTCGGCTTCGACCGCCTCGACGACATGCAGTCCCTGGCACGGGGGCGGCGGGCGCAGGCCGAGCTGGAGCTCAAGGAGCTCGAGGGACGTCTGGCCACGATCGCCGACGACGAGCAACGCCTCGGCGACGCTCGCCACGCTCTCGAGCGCTCCGCCGAGCGCGCGCGGCGCCTGGACGAGGCGGCGCCGGAGATCCGCGATCTCGCCCGGCGGGAGGACGAGGCCCGGCGCCGCGCCGAGGACGGGGAGCGCCGGCGCGCCGAGCTCGACGAGCTGGCGCGCCAGCTCCCCGGCGAGGACGAGGTGGCCCGCCTCGCCGGCGCGGCGGAGGAAGCCGCGGCGGAGCTGGAGCGGCGCGGCGAGGCGGCCGCGAAGGCGCGCGACGCCCTGGCCGCGGCCGAGCTGGAACGCCAGGCGACGGTCGAGGAAGTCGGCTCGGCCGAGGACCTGGCGCGGGCCGAGAGCCGTCTCGAAGGCCTGCGCCAGGCCGAGACCCGGCTCGTCCGCTGCCGGGAGCGTCGCGCCGGCCTCGAACGCAGCCGCGACGAACGCCAGGACGCGCTGGAAACCGCGCTCGCGGCGCACGAATCGGCACGCCGGGCGGTGGACGCCGCGGCGGCCGAGGCCGAGCGGAGGGCCGGAGAGCTCGACCGGGCGCGCGAGGAGCGCGCGGCCCTGGAGTCGGAGCTTGGCGGCCTCGGGGCTCTCGCCCGGGCCCGGGAGGCGATCGAGAAGCTGCGCCTGGCACGCGCCGAGACCGAGCGCGAGCGCGCGGGCCACCGCCGGGCCGAGGCCCGGCTCCGGGAGGTCGAGCAGGAGCTGGAGCGCGCCGTGGACGAGCGCGACCGCGCCGACCGCGCCGAAACCGAGGCGGCGGCGGCCCGCGAGCTGGCCGCCGCGACCCTGGCCCGCGCCGAGGACGACCTGCACCGCGCCGAGCACGCCGAGATGGCCCTCACCCTGGCGCAATCGCTCGAAGCGGGTCTGCCGTGCCCGGTATGCGGCCAGAAAGTGCGGGTCGTCCAGTCGCGGCTACCGTCGTCGGAGAGTCAGTCGCACGCGCGCAAGGTGGTCGAGGCGGCGCGGGCCGCGGCGCGCGACGCCGGCGCCGAGCACCTCGAGGCTTCGCGGCGGGCGGCGGCGGCGAGGCAGTCCGTGGCCGGCGCCGAGAGTGACCGCGAAAGGGCTCGCGGCGAGCACGACGACGCGGCCAGGCGCTTGGCGGGACACGAAGTCGGGCAGCGGGAGATCGCCGCGACCCTGGCGGACGCGCTCGGGGAGGGCGACCCGGAAGCGCGGCTGCGCGCCGCCGAAGAGCGCCTGGCGGCGGCCGGCGAGCGCGTCGCGGCCCGCGAGGCCGAGGAACGCCGGGCGTCCGAGACGCTGCGCGACGCGCGACACGCCCTGGAGCTGGCCGGCCAGCGCCGGGCCGCCGCGGAGGGCGCCCTCGAGGGCGCCCGCGAGCGGCTCACGGAGTCCGATGCCGAGCTCCGCGAAGCGGAGTCGGCCGTGGCGGCGGCGCGCGCCGACCTCGAGGAGCTGCTCGGTGCCGGAGAGCCCGGGGAGCTCCTGAGCCGCGCCCGCTCGCGGCTGACGGCCGCGAACGAGCGGTTCGCGGCGGCCCGTGCCGGCGAGCGCGACGCCGCCGCCGAGGTCGACGCGGCGCGCCGGCGTCTCGAGGGGGCGCGGCAAGCGCAGGAACGACTCGCCAGCCGGCTGACGGGTCTCGCCGGCCAGCTCGGCCACGTGGTCGACGCCGGCGCCGAGACGCCGGCGCCGCGCCAGCTCAGCCGCCTTGTCCGCGAGCGGCTCGCCGCCGAGCTGGGGACCGCCACCGGGGCCGTCGACGACGGGACCCGAGACGCGGCGGCGGCACGCGACGCGCGCCGGGCGCTCCTCGCCCGCCTCGAGCTCGACGCCGCGGCCGACTTCGACGCCGCGCTCGCGGCGGCGCGGGCGGCCCATGCCCGCGACGCCGCCGCCGTGGAGGACCTCGAGCAGCGGCTGGCGCGGGCGGCGGAGCTGGTGGCCGAGCGCCGCGGTGCCGAGGAGCGCCGCGACCTCTACGCCCGGCTCGCCGACGACCTGACGGCGTCGAAGTTTCTGCGCTACCTGCTCGAGCAGGAGCGCGCCGCCCTCGCCGCTCTCGGCAGCGAGCGCTTCGAGCTCCTCTCCGAGGGCCGCTACCGTTTCACCACCGACGGCACCTTCCAGGTGATCGACCAGTTCAACGCCGGCGCCGAGCGCAAGAGCGGCACCCTGTCGGGCGGCGAGACGTTCCTGGCGTCGCTGGCCCTGGCGCTGGCGCTGGCCGAGAAGGTGACGGCGGGCGGCGGCCGTCTCGACGCCTTCTTCCTCGACGAGGGCTTCGGCAGCCTCGACCCGGAGCACCTGACGCTGGCCATGGATGGCATCGAGCGCCTGGTCACCGAGTCGCCCAACCGGCTCGTCACGGTGGTCAGCCACGTGCCGGAGATGCGCGAGCGGATGGAGGACCTGATCGAGCTCGACAAGGACCCCATGACCGGGAGCACGATCGTCCGGCAGGGACTGCGCCGCGCCACGTCCGCACGGGCATGAATGCCCGTGCGGAAGGCGCCGTGCTACTCCTCGCGCAGCGCCCGCACAGGATCGAGTCGGGCCGCCCGCGCCGCCGGAACGGCGCTCGCCAGCGCCGCCACCACGATGAAGAAGACGACGACGGCGAGGAACGTCAACGGGCTGCCGGCGTTCGTCTGCACGATGCCCTCGAGCTCGCTCGCCATGAGGCGCACGAACATCCACGCCAGGCCGCAGCCGACGACGAGTCCCGCCACCGTCAGGATCACGGCTTGCCGCGCCACCAGGCCCACGGCGTGCCCGGGTCCGGCGCCCAAGGCCGAGCGGATGCCGATCTCGCGCGTGCGCTGGTTGACCGAATAGGCGATCGTGCCGTAGATGCCCACCGCGGCGAGCACCAGGGCGGCGAGCGCGAGCCCGGTCAGGATCCTCAGGAGGACCAGGTTCTGCGTGTCGATCGCGGCGATCGCCTGCTCGAGGGTGCGCAGGTTGCCAATCGGCAGCCTCGGATCGATCTTCCGAATCGTATCGCGAGCCGCGGCCGCGAGCTCGAGGGGCGGGCCGCCGGTGCGCACGACCACGGCCGCGGCGCGCCGCGGCGCCTGCTCGAAGGGCACGAAGACCGCCGACGGCGGCGCCGGACGGCGGATGGAGTGGGCGTGGCTGTCGTGGTTGGCCACCACGCCGACGATCCGCCGCCAGTCGCCGGGCTCGCCGCCGCCCGGAGCACGGAGCCGCAGCCGCCGGTCGATGGCGTCGCCGCCGGCGAGAATGCGCTCCATGAACGACTCGGTCACCACCGCGACCGGCTCGCCGCCTTCGCGATCGCGGGCGTCGAAGGCGCGTCCGCGGCGAAGCTCGATGCGCATCGTCTCGAAATAGCCGGGAGAAACGGCCACGTCGACGACGTTCGGAGTCTCGTCGCGCTGGTCTTCGCCCCGGCCTTCCACCAACGCCCGCGCGGTGCCCGGCGTAGGCAAGGAGGTCAGCGGCAGCATGGTCGTGGTCGCGGCTCCGGAGACGCCGGGCAGTCCCCGCAGACCCTCGAGCGCGTCGTCGAAGAACCGGGCGGCCTCGCCTTCGTCGGGATAGCTGTGCTCGGGCAACGCCAGCTCGAGCGTGAGCAGGTTCGACGGATCGAGCCCCGGATCGGCGGCGTAGATGCTCTTGAACGCCCGGATCAGCGTGCCGGCGGTGACCAGCAAGGCCAGGGCGAGGGCGACCTCGGCCATGACCAGCGCACCGCGCAGCCGCCGGCGTTCACGGCTCTCGCCGCCGCGGCCCCCCTCCTTGAGCACCGTCGCCAAGTCGCCGCGCGTGGCCTTGAAGGCCGGCATGAGGCCGAAGAGGATTCCCGCCAGCGTGGTGACCGTCACCGCGTGCAGCACGACCTGGGCGTCCGGTTGGATGGCGGTGGCGATGAAGCCTATGTTGGGGTCGGGAGCGAGCCAGTTGCGCAGCACCCGGATGCCCCAGAGACCGGTGAGGAAGCCGGCGCCGCCGCCGGCCAGCGCCAGCACCAGGCTCTCGGTGAGGAGCTGCCTCACCAGGCGGCGCCGCGACGCTCCGAACGACGAGCGCAGCGCCAGCTCGCGCTCGCGCCCCAGCGAGCGCGCCAGGATCAGGTTGGCCACGTTGACGCAGGCGATCAGCAGCACGAAGGTGATGGCGGAGTAGAGCAGGATGGTGACGAGCGAGGACCCCTGGCGCAGGTTCTCGGGTATCGTCTGCACGATCGCGGTCCAGCCGCGGTTGGTGTCGGGATACTCGGCGGCGAGGCGCTCGGCCACGGCCCGCGCCTCGGCCGTCGCCTGGCGCGAGGTCGCGTCGCCGGCGAGGCGTCCGACCGCGAGCAACCGGCGCTGATCGCGCCCGGCGGCGCCGCCCGCGAGCGCCAGCGGCGTCCAGATCTGGGTCGTCGGCTGCGGGAAGAAGAAGCCCTCGGGCGTCACGCCGACGACGGCGTGGACCTCGCCGTCGAGGTCGAGGGTCCGTCCGAGGACCTCCGGATCTGCGCCCAGGCTCTGCTGCCAGAAGCTGAAGCTGACGATCGCGACCCGGGCGCCGCCGGGGGCGCCCTCCTCGTCCAGAAAGGGACGGCCGCGGGCGAGCGTGATGCCGGTGACGTCGAAGAAGCCGGGCGTCACCTGCGCGCCCCGGACCCGCACCGGCTCGCCGGCGCCCACGACGTTGTAGAAACGGTCGGCGACCGCCGCGAGATCGGAGAACGACCGCAGCTCGGCATGGAGGTCGAGGAAGTCGTCGGCCGAGACGCCGCCCTGCACGATCCCTTGCTCGGGGTTCTCGCCCATGAGGAAGGCCGCGCGCTCGGGCTCCGCGAACGGAATCGGAAACGAGAGCAGCGCGTTGATCACGCTGAAGACCGCGGTATTGGCGCCGATCGCCAGGCAGAGCGCCAGCACGGCGGCGATCGTGAACGCCGGGGCACGGGCCAGAGTGCGCAGGGCGTAGCGGACGTCGCGGATCAGTGGATTCATGGGCGGCCTCCTCGTCGGCGTCAGGGTCTACCAGGTATAACGAGGATTCGGCGGGGGGTGTTACGGATTCGTGCATACCCGCACGGGCATTTATGCCCGTGCGGACGGAGCGCGACTTCCAGGCGCTGGCGCGTCTTCAACGCCCCAGCAGAGAAAACCCCTCGACGGTCGGCGCCAGCTCGACGTCCTGCGGTAGGTGGCGGCCGTCGATCCACACGATCCACTGGCGGTCGAGCCGGCTGGTGAGCTCGGCGAAGGCGTCGCCCAGCTTCTTGAGCGTCCCCGCCTCGCGCACCTCGCCCCAGGCGGCGATCTCCGGCGACGCGTGGCTCGCGGGGTTCCATACCACCAGCGGCACGCCGAGGCGGTCGAGGTATCGGCGCACGCGGTCGGGGCCGAGCTCGCCTTCGACGCGCGGCCGGGTGCTCGGCACCAGCACCACGGCGCGGCGGTGCCGGCCCTCGTAGGCCGCGAGGGCGGCCACCGCCACCGCCGACGCCGGGCGCGGCTCGCGCTCGACCTGCGGCCGTCGCAGGCGGCTCAACACCCCGTAGAGGTCGCCCACGTCGCCGCCGTAGGAGGGCGAGATCGGGAAGAGCTCGAAGGTGGTCGCCACGCCCTGGCTCTGCTCGGGCACGGTGGAGACGAAGCGCAGGCGCTGATCGGCGGCCAGGTAGAGCGACCTCGGCGGCTTGTAACGCTCGCCGGGCTCGAGAAGGTGCGGGAAGGGACGGTCGAGGACGACGACGATCTCGGCGCTTTCTTTCTCGATCGCCAGCACCCGCAGCGGCTGGCCGTCCTTCACGAGCCAAGCCTGGGCCGCGGCCACCTCCGGCGGTCGCCTCGACGCCTGGTCCGCGAGGAGCGGCAGGGCGGTGATTTCGGTCGACACCTCGTCGACGTAAGCGCCGCCGAAAGTCATGTCGAGGCGCGACGCCACCCGATGCTCGAACTCGAGCTCGACCTGCAGGAGGTGGAACTGGCCCTCGTCGACGAGCGGCAGCACGATGCGGTGGGGATCGTCCACCGGCACCGGCTCGCCGTCGAGCGACACGGTCACGGATTCCGGCTCGGCGCCGGCGGCGCTCTCCCAGGTCAGCCGGGCGGTCCGCGGCTCGCCCGGGCGCCGCGGCTCGAGGACGACGCTCGCCACCGCCCGCGGCGTCGGCAGGTTGAGCCATTGCTCCGCCCGTCCTCGCTCCTCGCCGTCGGCGTCGAAGGCGACCGCCTCGAGGTGGCGGGGCGCCAGCTCGGCGCCGAAGTCGACCGTCGTGCGCCACGGCGGCTCGCGCAGCGTGGTGAGGCGCTCGCCATCGAGCCGCAGCTCCACCGCAGCCACGGTTTCACCCACCACGACCTCGACCGTCTGAGCGCCGAAGACGAGGCCGAGGAAGAGGGAGGCGAACGCGATCATCGTCAAGACGTCATCGTCCCACAGAATCCGGTTTCGTGTCACCGCGCCACGCCAAGACCCGAGGGCTTTACAGTCGCGGAGTCATTGCGCTATCCTTTCGCCACAATCTGGAGAAGGAGCTCACAGACCCTCGCGGGTCGTCCACGCGAGCATCGTCCGTCGGCGGTGGCGTGCTGGCATTCAGGCCGCGACGAAGCGCGAGACCAAGGAAGATCAACCATGAAACAGACCACCCTTTGCGTCCTTCTTGCCGCCTCCTTCCTCCTGGCCGGCGCCGCCGCGGGCCAGGAATTGGCGGTCGCCACCCTCGACGGCTTCCAGGAAGTCCCGGCCCTCATCTCACCGGGATCGGGCGTCTTCGCCGCCACCATCGACGAGGACGAGACGGAGATCCAGTACTCCATGGAGTACCGCGGGCTGCGCGGCGACGCCCTGCAATCGCACATCCACATCGGCCAGGAAGGCGTCAACGGCTCGATCGTCGTCTTTCTGTGCTCCAACCTCGGCAACGGTCCCGCCGGCACTCCGGCCTGCCCGCTCCGTGAGGGCGAGGTCAGCGGCACCTGGACCCTCGATTCCGTGGTCTTCGTCAACGCGCAGGGGATCGACGACACGCCGGGCGCGCTGCGCCGCGTGATCAAGGCGATGAGAAACGGCGCGGCCTACGTCAACCTCCACAGCGTCCGCTTCCCGGGCGGCGAGCTCCGCGGCCAGGTCGAGGTCGTCGAATAGGCGGCCTTCCTGCGTCTCCTCGCGCGCCTGCCGCGCGAGGAGACGCGACGTCAGCCGAGCAGCCGCCGGCGGATGCGGCGGACGTGCTCGGGGCCGGTCCGGCAGCAGCCGCCCACCAGGGCCGCGCCGCGCTCCACCCAGACGGCGGCGGCGGCGGCGAAGTCGTCCGGATCGGGCCGGCCGCGCCAGCGTTTGGCCGCCGCGTCCCACAGCTCGCCGGAATTGGGGTAGACCACGATCGGGCGCTCGCTCACCCGGCGGAGCTCGTCGAGCAGCTCGGGCACGAAGCGGGGAGCCGTGCAATTGACGCCCACCGCGGCCACCCGCTCGCCGGCGGCGGCCTCGGCGGCGATCGCCGCGATCTCGCTGCCGTCGGCGAGGTGGCGGCCGTCGCGGCAACTGAAGCTGAGCCAGGCCCAGGTGCCCGGGCTCTCGCGCAGCAGCCGCAGCAGGGCGCGCGCCTCGGCGGCCGACGGCACGGTCTCGCAGGCGAGCAGGTCGGCGCCGCTCGCGGCCAGCAACGCGAAGCGCCGGCGGTGGAAGGCCACCAGAGCGTTCTCGTCGCGGTCGTAGGCGCCGGTGTACTCCGAGCCGTCGGCGAGATAGGCTCCGTAGGGTCCGATGCTCGCCGCCACCAGCGGCCGCAGGCGGCCGGGAGGCGCCTCTTCCCAGAACCGGTCGCGCGCTTCCCGGGCCAGCTCCACGGCGCGCAGGAGCAGGGTGCGCGCGTCGTGCAGGCTGAGGCCCCGCCGGCGAAAGCCGCGCAGCGTGGCCTGGTAGGTGGCGGCGGTCACGCAATCGGCGCCGGCGGCGAGGTAGTCGAGGTGGACGCGGCGGATCACGTCGGGATCGAGCAGCAGGTAGCCGGCCGACCAGAGCTCGTCGGAGAGGTCGCAGCCCCGCGCTTCCATCTCGGTGGCGAGGCCGCCGTCGAGGATCATCGGCTGTTGCCGGCGCAAGAACGCATTGACGGGGTTGTTCACCGCGCGCGCCATCGCTCACCTTCATCTCGCCACGAAGTCGTCACAGGCCGCGAACAGGCTAACGTATAGGGGAGGTGAGGTCAAAGACGGGCTGCGGAGAAGACGGGGACGGGGACGCGGAAGGACGGGACACGCGCGATGATCGGTGAGCGCCTCTCCGACCGTTATGAGATCGTGGCGGAGCTCGGCCGCGGCGGCATGGGCATGGTCTTCCGCGCGCGCGATCCGCTGCTCGAGCGCGACGTGGCGGTGAAAGTCATCGCGCTCGCCCAGATGTCGCCCGAGGCCGAGGAGCGTTTCCGGCGCGAAGCGCAGCTCGTGGCGCAGATGGACCATCCCGGCATCGTGCCGATCTTCGACCTCGGCACCGACTGCGACTGCGTCTTCTTCGTGATGCCGGTGGTCGAGGGCACCACGCTCCAGACCCTGATCCGCGGCCACGATCTGGTGCTGGGCGACGCGTTGGAGATCGTCGCCCAGGTGGCCGAGGCCCTCGACTACAGCCACGCTCGCGGCGTGGTCCACCGCGACGTCAAGCCCGAGAACGTCATGGTCACGTGGGAGGACGGCGAGCCGCGGGCGCGGGTCATGGACTTCGGCCTGGCGCTGGTCGGGGCGGCCAGCCGCCTGACCAGGACGGGCAAGCTGCCCGGCACGTTGGTCTATCTGAGCCCCGAGCAGATCCTCTCCGCCGAGGTCGACGGCCGCAGCGACCTCTACTCGCTGGGCACCATCCTCTACGAGTGCCTGACCGGCGAGACCCCGTTCTCCGGCTCGCGGTACTCTTTGCTCTACCGCATCGCCCACGAGCCGCCGCCGCCGCTGGCCGCCCGCGGGCTCGACGCTCGCCTCGCCGAGCTCGTCCGGCGCTGCCTCGACAAGCGGCCCGAGGAGCGGCCGCGGCGCGGCAACGAGCTCGCCGACGCCCTGCGCCGGCTGCGCTCGGAGCTCGACCCGGCCCGGCGCCGCGCCGCCCTGCTCGAGAGCGCTCGCCAGGGGCGTGAGGGCGGCGAGCTCGCCGCCCTCACGCCCCTGGCCGGGCGCGCGGCCGAGGCCGGGGAGCTGCGGCGCTGCCTCGACGAAGCCCTGGACGGCGGCAGCCGCCTGGTCGTCGTCGGCGGCGAGGCGGGGCTCGGCAAGACCCGGCTGCTGCAATTCGTCGAGGAGCTCGCCAGGAGCCGCGGCGTCCAGCGCGTGCTGCGCGGCCGCTTCTCGACCCGCGACGCGTTTCCCTACCAGGGATTCGGCGAGCTCGTGCAGGACTACTTCCGGGTGCGGGAAGCGTTGCCCGAAACCGACCGCGCCCCGCCCGAGCTGGGCGACTTGTGGGCCGACCTGATCGAGCTCTTCCCGGCGTTGCGCGAAATCTCGGAGGTCACTGCCACCGGGCCTCCCGCGCTGTCGGCGGCGGCCGCCGCCGAGGACCACACGCGGATCTTCGAGCTCGCCGCCCGCACTCTGGCGCGCCTGGCCGGGGGACGTCCGCTGGTCTTGCTGCTCGAGCAGCTCCATGCCAGCGAGGCGGCGATCGAGGCGCTGCTCTACGTAGTGCGGCGCCTGGGTCCGACGCCGACGCTCATCGTCGGCACCTACCGGCCCTCGGAGCTCGGCCGGCGGCACCCGTTGGTGCGGCTGCTGCGCGGCATGCGGGACGACCCGCGATTCACCGTGATCGAGCTCGAGCCGCTCGCCGCCGACGAGCACCGCGAGCTGCTCGCCACCCTGCTCGCCGGCTCGCGCATGAGCGAGGAGCTCGTGGACAAGCTCTACCAGGCCAGCGAAGGCAATCCCTTTTTCATCCGCGAGTGGGTCCGCTGGCTGCTCGAGACCGGCGACCTGTGGCGCGACGAAGCGGAGACCTGGGTGCTGGCGAGCGACGCGGCGGTGGCCCACGACGCGCTCCCCGAGACCATCCAGCAGGCCGTCGAGTCGCGCCTCGAGCAATTGCCGGAAGAGCGCCTGAAGGTGCTGCGCACGGCCTCGATCCTGGGACCGGCCTTCGACTTCACCGACCTCGAGGCCCTGGCCGGCGGCGACGTGGAGGCGGCGGTGGAGGCGCTGGTGCGCGAAGGGCTGCTGGAAGAGGAGCCGCGCTCGCGCGGCGACCGGCTGGTCTTCTCCAGCCGGCTGGTGCGCGAGACGCTTTACCGCGGCCTGACGCGGCGCCGGCGCCGCCGGCTCCACCGGCGCCACGCCGAGCAGTTGGAAGCGCGCTACGCCGGCCGTCCGCACCGGGTCTTCGCGCGGCTGGTCCACCACTTCGCGGAAGGCGAGGTCGCCGACAAGACCGTCGGCTATGCCCTCGAGCTGGCCCGCCAGGCGGTCGCCGGCTTCGGCTGGGAGGCGGCGATCCGTGCCGCGCGCACCGCCCTCGAGCTGATCGCGGACGACACCCTCGCCGGCGGCGGCGCCGAGGCCGAGCTGCGCCGCCTGCTGGCGGCCGCACTGCGCGCCGAGGGTCAGCTCGAGACCGCGTTCCGGGAGGCCGAGCGGGCGGTGCGCGCGGCGCAGCGTACCGGCGCGGCGCCGGCGGTGGCGGCGGCGGCGCTGCTGGCCGCCGAGATCGCGTGGCAGGCGCGACGGGTCGACGAAACCCGCGAGTGGATCGCCCGCGGCCTCGAGGTTCCTCCGGAGGACGCCGGCGGCGAATGCCGGATCCGCCTGCTGACCCTGGCGGCGACCCTCGCCAACCTCAGCGGCGACTACGCCCGTGCCCGCGAGCTGCGCCAGGAGGCGGAAAAGCTGGTGGAGGGGGAGCCGGGCGAGGCGGACGCCGAGGCCGTGCCCGCCGGCGGCCGGCTCGTCGTCGCGCTCTCGGCCTCGTCGGTCGCTCTCGATCCGGGCGCCGTGCAGACGCTCGAGGAAGCGGAGGTCCTTTCCAACGTCTACGAAACCCTGCTCACCACCGACGGCGAAGGCAACCTGATCCCCACTCTCTGCCGGGAGTGGGAGGGGTCCTCGCGCGGCAGCGTCTTTCGCTTCGTCCTGCGTCCGGAAGTGTGCTTTTCCAGCGGCGAGCAGCTCACCGCCGCCGACGTGCGGCGCTCCTTCGAGCGGGCCGCGCGCCTCGGCGGCGGCCTGCCGGCGCCCGCCTTCCGGGCGCTCGCCGGCGTCGAGGCGTTCCTGGCGGGGGAGAGCGAGAGTCTCGACGGCGTGCGCGCCGACGGCGACCACGTCGTCGAGCTGCGGCTGCGCGAGCCCTTGCCGATCTTCCCGTCCCTGCTCACCGACCCGCGGACCGCGGTGTCTCGGACGAGAGCGGACGGCTCGCCGCACCTCGGCACCGGACCGTTCCGCTGGCCGCGCGGCGGGGCGGAGGACGGCCGTGTCGTGCTCGAGCGCAATCCCCGCTACTGGCGGGGGAAGCCGCCGCCGCTCGAGCGCCTCGAGTTCCGCGTCTTGCCCCACGCCGCCGACGTCGCGCGCGCCCTGCGCGCCGGCGAGATCGACCTGGGGCGGGACCTCCAGGGCGAGGACCTCGAGGAGATCCTGCGCGATCCCCGCTATCGCGCCGGCCTGGTGGAGACCACGCAGAAGAACGTCTACTACGTGCTCTTCAACTCCTCGGGGCCGGCGGCGCGCCGCGCCGACCTGCGGCGTGCCCTGACCGGAGTGGTGCGCGTTCAGGACATCGTCTGGCGCACCCTCGGCCGCTTCGCGCAGCCGGCGACCGGCCTCATCCCGCCGGGCATCCTCGGGCACGATCCCGGGCGCCGCCGCCCGGCGCTCACCCGCGAACAGGCGCGGGCGCTGCTGGCCGCGGCCGGCTACGAGGCGGACGCCGCGCCCCGGCTCAAGGGCGCCGTGCACCCCCGGCTCCTCGAACGCTTCGGAGGGCTCATCCAGGCGCTCTTCGACCAGTGGGCGGCGCTCGGCGTGACCGTCGACCTGGTCACGGTGCCGCTCGACTCGTACCGTTCGCGGGTCGCCGATCCCACCGGCCTCGACTTCTGCTTCGGCCGCTGGGACCTCGCCTACGACGACCCCGACAACGTCTGCTACGAGGCGTTGCACTCGCGCTACGGCCGGCTCGCCGCCTATCTCGACACCGACGCCGCCGATCCCTGGCTCGAGCGCGCCCGGCAGGAGGTGCGCGCGGCCCACCGCCAGCGGCTCTACCGCCGGATCGAGAGGATGGTCGCGGAGCGCGCCCTGCTGCTGCCGTTGTTCCACGACGTGCGCTACTTCATCCGCGGCCCGCGGGTGCGCGGCCTGCGCCTCCTGGGCGCTCCGCCCTTCGTCAACTACGCCGAGATCGGCGTCGCCGATCCCGACGACGAGCTTCGGCGCTCGCGGCGGCTCCCGGCGCGGCAGAGCGGCACACTGCACGTGCCCTTGCCCGAGGCCTTGCCGAGCCTGGCGCCCGAGGTCGCCGTGCTCCTCGAGGGGGCGGAGCTGGTGCCCAACGTCTTCGAGACCCTGACGCGGATCGACGAGGGAGCCCACGTCGTGCCCTGCCTCGCTTCCGAGTTCCGGGCCGAGAACGGCGGCCGGCGCTTCCGGTTCCGCCTGCGCCAGAACGTGCGCTTCCACGACGGCCGGCGGCTCACGGTGCGCGACGTGCGCTACTCCTTCGAGCGGCTGCTGCGCGCCGGCGGCGGCGCCGCGGAATCGCTGCTGCCGATCCGCGGCGCCCGGTCTCTGAGCGCCGGCGAGCGCTCGGAGCTCGCGGGGCTTCGCGTCATGTCCGAGCGCGAGCTGGTGCTCGAGCTCGAGGAGCCGCTGTCGTTCTTTCCCGCCCTGCTCACCAGCCCGACGACCGCCGTGGCGCCGGAAGGCAGCGGCGTCTTCGACGGCAACTGGCGTCACGGCACGGCCGGCACGGGTCCCTTCCGCGCCGTCCGCGTAGTGCCCGGCGAGCGCGTGGAGCTCGAAGCCAACCCGCACTACTGGCGCCGCGGGCGTCCGCGCTGCGACCGGCTGATCTTCGAGCTCGGCCTCGGCGCCGAGCGGATCGCCGCCGACTTCCGCGCCGGCGCCCTGGCGATCGCATCGGACCTGCGGCCGAGCGACCTCGAGGAGCTGCGGCGCGATCCCGAGCTGGCCGCCGGCTACCTCGAGGTGCCGGGCTTCGCGACCTATTACCTGGTGCTCAACGCGCGGCGCGGCCCGCTCGCCGAGCTCGGGATACGGCAGGCCCTGGCCCGCACCCTTGACGTCGCCGGCGCGGTGCGCGACGGTCTCGGACGGCTGGCGTCCCCGGCGCGGGGTCTGATTCCCCCCGGACTGCTGGGCCGGGACCCGCGCCTCTCGCCGCCGCCGCCGGGAGGCGAGGTCGCGGACCTCGCGGGCGTCGAGCTGCGCGGCGCAGTCCATCCGAAGCTGCGCGACGCCTACCGCGATTTCTGGCGCCGGCTCACGGCGCCGCTGGCGAGCGCCGGAGCGACCCTGGAGTCGATCGACCGCGACCCGCGCCGGGCGCTCGAGACCGCCGGCGTCGACCTGGTGGCCGTGCGGTGGCTCGCCGACTATCCCGATTCCGACTCCTTCGTCCGCCTGCTGCACTCGGCCGACGGGCTCTACGGCGCGCTCTGTGGCCGTCCGCAGCTCGACCGGCTGATCGAGGCCGGCCGCCACGAGAGCGATCCGGCCTCGCGTCACGGCATCTACCACGAGATCGAAGAGCTGCTGCGGCGCGAGGCGCTGGTGGTGCCGCTCTTCCACGAGACGGTCTACCGCATCGCCCGTCCCGAGGTCACCGGGCTGAAGCTCGGTCTGCGGGCGCCGGTGGTGGCCTACGACGAGCTCGCCCTGACGTGAGCCCTGGGATAGGATCGCGCTGAACCGGATCTCCCTGTTCCCGCCCTCTGTTCGTTTCCCGTCCCGTATCTCGAAGGCTCGCGCATGATCGGCACCCGGCTGGCCCAGCGCTATGAGCTCGTGAGCGAGCTCGGCCGCGGCGGGATGGGGGTCGTCTACCTGGCCCGCGACCCCCAGCTCGACCGCGAAGTCGCGATCAAGGTGCTCTCGGCGTCCGTGCTCGAGACCGAGGCCGAGGACCGCTTCCTGCGCGAGGCGCAGGTGGTGGCGCGCATGGACCATCCCTCGATCGTCCCGATCTACGACCTCGGCCGCCACGACGACGCGCTCTTCTTCGTCATGCCCCGAGTGCGCGGCGAGACCCTCGGCGAGCTGTGCCGGCGCGACGCCCTCGCCCTCGGCGACGTGCTCGAGGCGGTGGCCCAGGTGGCCGAGGCCCTCGACTACAGCCACCTGCGCGGCGTGGTCCACCGTGACGTCAAGCCCGAGAACGTCATGATGAGCTGGGAGGACGGGCGGCTGCGCGCCCGGGTGATGGACTTCGGCCTCGCCCTGGGCGAGGCCGGCAGCCGGCTGACGCGGACCGGCAACCTGCCCGGCACCCTCGGCTACCTCAGCCCCGAGCAGATCCTCGGCGCCCCGGTCGACGGCCGCTGCGACCTCTACTCGCTCGCCACCATCCTCTACGAGTGCCTGGCGGGCACGCCGCCGTTCACCGGCGCGCGCTACGCGTTGCTCTACAAGATCGTCAACGAGGAGCCGCCGCCGCTTCCCGGCGTCGAGGCGCGGCTCGCCGACGTGGTCTTCCGCTGCCTGGCGAAGAACCCCGAGAACCGGCCGGCGCGGGGCAACGAGCTGGCGGCGGTGCTGCGCCGCCTCGGCTCGAGCCCGGCGGCGGCGACCCTCGCCCACACCGGCACCGGCGTCACGGAGCCGCCACGCCGTCCCGGCCTGACGCCGCTCGTCGGCCGCGGCCGCGAAGTCGCCGAGCTGCGCGAGCGCCTGAAGCTGGCGAGCGCCGGGGAGTGCCAGCTCGTGCTCGTCGGCGGCGACCCCGGCATGGGCAAGACCCGGCTGCTCGAGGAGCTCGAGCAGCTCGCCCGCGCCCGCGGCTTCCGGGTGCTCCGCGGGCGCTTTTCCGATCAGGAAGACGCCTTTCCCTTCCAGGGCTTCGGCGAGCTCATCCAGGACTTCTTCCTCAGCCGGGAATACACCAGCAGCCCGGCGTCGGCGCAGCCCGACCTCTCCGACCTCGCCGGCGACCTGCGCACGCTCCTGCCGGCGCTGGCGGAGATCAGAGCGCTCGCCCCTGCGGACCGTCTCGCCGAGCCGCTGGCGGGCGCTCCCGGTCTCGCCCTGGCGGCGGCCCGGCGCGGCGATCCCACGCACGTCTTCGAGATCCTGGCGCGGGCGCTGGCCCGCATCGCCGGCGGCAAGCCGACGGCCTTCCTGCTCGAGCACCTCCACGGCGCCGAGACCTCGATCGAGGCGCTGCAGTACGTCGTGCGGCGCCTGGCGCCGACCTCGTGCCTCTTCGCGGGCAGCTACCGCCGCACCGAGGTGCCGCGGCGCCACCCCCTCAACCGGCTCCTGAGCGGCGTGCGCGACGAGCCCCGTTTTTCCTCCATCGTGCTCGCGCCGCTCGGGGTCGCGGAGATCGGCGAGCTGGTGGCGGCGCAGTTGGGGGGCGGTGAGGTGGCGAGCGGTCTCGCCGGGCCGTTGCACGAGGCCACCGAGGGCAACCCGTTCTTCGCCCAGGAGCTGGTGCGCTCGCTGGTTGAATCCAACGACGTCAGCCGCGACCCGGGCGGCGTCTGGACGCTGGCGAACGACGCGGCGCTGCTGCCCGAGTCGTTGCCGGAGACCATTCAGCAGGCCGTGGAGTCGCGGCTCGAGCGCCTGCCCGAGGACCTTCTCGAAGTGCTCCAGGTGGCCGCGGTGCTCGGCCGCAGCTTCGACTGCCACGACCTCGAGGCCCTGGTGGACGAGGACGCCGAGGACGCCGTGGAGCGGCTGCTCGCCGCCGGCCTGCTCTCCGAGGACCGCCAGCCGCGCAGCCAGCTTCTGCACTTCGCCAGCGGCGTGGTGTGCGACGTGCTCCACGCCGGCCTGTCGCGGCGCCGCCGGCGCTCGCTGCACCGGCGGCACGCGCGCCGGCTCGAGGAGCGCTACGCCGGCCGGCTGGAGCAGGTCCTCCCCCAGCTCGTCCACCATTACGCGGCGGGCGACGTGGCGGAGAAGACGGTCGAGCACGCCCGCGAGCTGGCGCGCAGGTCGCTCGACGCCATGGCCACCAACGTCGCCGTGCGCGCCCTGCGCACGGCCCTCGATTTCGTCGAGGACGAGAGCGTCGCGCGCGCCACGGAGGGCGAGCTGCGGTTCCTGCTGGCGCGCGCGCTGCGCGCCGCGGGAGCCAACGAGGCGGCAGTCAAGGCGGCGGCCCGGGCGGTGCGAGCCTGGGAGCAGGTGGGGGAGACGGCCGCGGCCGCGCAAGCCGCGCTGGTCGCCGCCGAGACCGCGTGGCAGGGCCGGCGGGTAGGCGAGACGCGCCGCTGGGTGGAGAAGGGCATCGACCTGGCGCGGCGTGCCGCCGCGGCGGACACGCTGCGGCGCCTGCTCAGCCTGGGCGCCACCATCGCCAACCTGCGCGGCGAGCACTCGAAGGCGCGGGCGCGGTGGGACGAGGCCCAGGAGCTGGCCGCCGCGTCGTCACCGGCCGAGGAGCCGCTGCCCGCCGGCGGCACGCTCGTCACCTCGCTGCCGGTCGAGGTCTTGAGCCTCGACCCCCGCCGGGCCCTGACGATCGAGGAAAGGGAGGTGGTGGCCAACGTCTTCGAGCCGCTGATCGAGGTCGACGCCGAAGGCCACCTCAATCCTTGCCTGTGCGAGGAATGGGAAAAGGCGGCCGGCAGCCGCTCGTTCCTCGTGCGCCTGCGCCGTGACGTCCGCTTCTCGGACGGCGCGCCGCTCACCGCCGCCGACGTCAAAGCCGTCTTCGCGACCGCCGGCCGCGACCGCCTGCCGGCGGCGTGCGCCGCCATCGAAGACGTCCGGGCGCCCGCTGCGGACGAGGAGTCCGCCCTCGCGGGCATCGAGGTGCTCGACGACCACTCCCTGCGGTTCCGGCTGCGGGAACCCTTGCCGATCTTCCCGATCCTCCTGAGCGATCTCGGCGTCGCCGTCTTTCGCGCCGGCGCCGCCGGCGCCCTGGTGGGCACGGGGCCGTTCCTCCTCGCCGCGCACCGCCGCGGCGGCGTACGGCTGGAGCGCAACCCGCACTACTGGCGGGGGAGCTCGGCGTTGCTCGACGCGGTCGAGATGCGCACCCTCCGCGAGGACGCCGCCGCCGCGGCCTTGCGCTCGGGCGAGATCGACGTCGGCCGCGACTTTGGTCCCGACGAGCTCGACCAGCTCCTGCGCGACCCGAGCCTGCGCACCGGCCTGGTGGAGGCGAGCCGCCAGGCCGTCTTCCTGGTGGCCCTGAACCTCGCCGGACCGGTGACCGGAAGGCCGGAAGCGCGGCGGGCCCTGGTCGACGCCGTCAGGGTGCAGGACGTGGTGTGGCGCACCTTGGGGCGCTTCGCGCAGCCGGCGAGCGGTCTCGTTCCGCCGGGGACACTGGCGCACGATCCGGGCCGCCGGCGGCCTCACCTGTCGCGCGAGGAGGCCCGCGAGAGCCTCCAAGCGAGCGGGCTCGAGCTGCCGGTGGAGCTCGTGGCGGTCGCGGACCCGCTCTACTTCGACCGCTACCTTTCCTTCACGCAGGCCCTGACCGCCGAATGGGAGGCCCTCGGCGTGCGCATCGTCTTCGCGCAGCCCGGCCGCGACCCCGGATCGGCGCTCGACGGCCGGGGCGGCGACCTGTGGATCGGGCGCTGGGTGGCGGATTACGACGACCCTGACTCCTTCGCCCGCGGCCTGTTGCACTCACGGCACGGCTTGCTGGGGAGCTACCTGGGATCGCCGGCGATCGACGACGTGGTGACGCGGGCGCGGCGGGAGGAGAGCCCGGCGGCGCGCCAGGCGCTCTACCGCAAGCTCGAGAGCATCCTCGTCGACGACCGCTCGCTGCTGCCGCTCTTCTACGACGCGGACTACCGCCTGGTGAGCCCGCGGATCCGCGGCCTGCGGTTGCTCGGCCGGCCGCCCTACGTGAGCTACTCGGAGGTGGCGAAGCTCGACGCCGGCACCATGGCGCCGGCGGCGGGCGACAGCGGCGTGCTCCACGTGCCGCTGCCGGCGATGTCCGGCGACCTGGCGCCTCGCCAGGCCCAGATCCTCGGCCACGCCGAGGCCGTGGGCAACGTGTTCGAGACCCTCACCCGCCTCGACGAAGGGGCGCGCATCGTGCCCTGCCTGGCCAGCGAGTTCCGCCTCGAGGACGGCGGGCGACGGTTCCGCTTCAAACTGCGCGGCAACGTGCGCTTCCACGACGGCCGCAGGCTCACGGTGCGCGACGTGCGCTTCACCTTCGAGGAGCTGGTGCGGGGCCTGAGCCGCGACGTTCTCGCCGCGGGCCTGGTGCCGATCCGCGGCTGCCGTGCCTTCTGGGAGGGCGAGACCAGCGAGCTCGAGGGATTCACGATCCAGTCCGGCAACGAGTTCGTGATCCACCTCGAACGCCCCCTCTCGTTCTTCCCGGCCATGCTCACCAGCATCTCCGCCGCCGTCGTTCCGGAGGGCAACCGGCGCTTCGACGGCAACTGGCGCGACGGCTCGGTGGGCACGGGGCCGTTCCGGGTGCTGCGCTTCGACCCCGCCGAACGGCTCGAGCTCGAGGCGCACCCGCATTACTGGCGGCGCGGGCTGCCCAAGTGCGACCGGCTGGTCTTCGAGCTCGGCGGCGATGGCGAGCTGCTCGCCGAGCTGCGCGCCGGCCGACTTTCTCTGGCCGCGAACCTGCGGCCCGCCGAAGTCGACGAGCTGCTGCTCGATCCCGCGCTGGCCGCCGGCTTGCGCGAGATGCCCGGTTTCTCGTCGTACTTCCTGGCCCTCAACGTCCGCGGCGGCCCGCTGGCCGACACGGAGGTCCGGCGGGCGTTCGCACGAGTGGTGGCCGAGGTGCTGGAGCGTCCGCTCCTCGGCCGCCTGGCGGCGCGTGCCCAGGGCTTCATCCCGCCGGGACTGCTCGGCCACGAGCCGCGACCGCGGCGCGCCACGGAGGCCGACGACGAGCCGGCCGCGAGCGCCGACGCGCTTTCCGGCGTCGAGCTGCGCGCCGCGGTCTTTCCCGCCTACCTGGGACCCTACCGACCCTTCTGGGACGCGACGGTCCAGGCCCTGGAACGCTCCGGCGCCGCGGTGAGAACGGTCGCGGCGAGCCCGGTCGAGACGCTGTGGCGCGTGGCGCGCGGGGAGGTGGACCTGGCGGGCGCGCGGTGGGCCGCGAGCTACCCCGATCCGGACGCGTTGATCCACTTCTTCCACTCGCGCGGCTACCTCGGCGAGCTCATGAGCCGCCGTGAGCTCGACGAGCTTTTCGACCGCGGGCGCGCCGAGACCGACCCGGCATTGCGCCACACGATCTACCGCCAGATCGACCACGTCCTGAGCCGCCACCACGCCTTGATTCCGCTCTTCCACGATCAGGTCGTGCGCGTGGGGCGCCCGGAGCTGCACGGTCTGCGCCTGCGCTTCGGATGGCCCGAGGTGGCCTATGAAGAGCTGACGGTGGGCGCGCCCTGAACCGGGCGGCGGCGCAAGTCCTTGAAGGCGGGGACGAGGCGAAGGTGGGCGTCGAGCTCGGCGGCGGCGAGCAGCCGGCGCTCGCCCGCGATCTGGCGCCAGACGAGGCAGTCCTCGAGCAGGAAACCGGACTTGCCGTTCGCGGACGCGGGCAGCTCGACGCAGAGCGCGCCCTGGTAGCGCACGTCGGCCGCGGGCGCGGCGGTGGGGTAGGGCTGCTGCGTCAGGGCCGGGCGCGAGCGGACCTGGCCGAGGTAGACGAGCGAGGCACCGACGACGGCCGAGAAAATCTCGTCGTTGGCCACCGCCGAGGCGAGCACCGCGTCGCCGCCGGCGACGTTGCCGCTGGCCTCCTCCGGGACGATGAGCGTCGTCACGCAGGCCCGCACGCCGCCACGCAGGCCGAGCCAGAAGACGGCGGTCGGCGGCGCCATGCCGCCCCGCGGGCGGGCGAGCAGGTCGGCGCTCCGGCGCGCCATCTCGTCGGTCACGTAGACGGTCGGCAGGGCCGTGGCCCGCGCCGGTGAGCGCCGCTGCCGTCCTCGCTTCCGCGGCGGCCCGGCCAGGGCCTCCTCGACGACTCGCCAGTGCGCCGCCTTGTTGCGTCCTCGATCCTGCTCCGTCATGGGTACCTCGTCCGTCCGGCCCCGCTTCTTGGGGCCGGTAGTTCTTCGGACGGCCAAAAGCGGCCGATCGTGCGGCGTTCTCACGAACGACGCCGTCGGATCTCGAACAGGACGACGCCGGCGGCGACGGTCACGTTGAGCGATTCGACGGGCGGCGCCACCGGGATCGTCAGGGCGCGACAACGGTCTCGGACCGCCGCCGAGAGGCCGGCGCCTTCGGCGCCCAACGCCAACACCAGGGCGCCTTCGAGCCCCACGCCGTAGAGGTCGTCGCCGCCGCGGGGCACCAGGGCCCACCACCGCGCCGCGAGGGGGGCGAGGCGGCGATCGAGGTCGTCGACGGCGGCGGGGTAGGCCACGCTCAGGCGCAACAGGCTGCCGGCCGAGGCCCGCAGCGCCCGCGGATGGTTGGGATGGACGCAGCCGGCGCTCAGGGCGAGACCGGCGGCGCCGCTCGCCTCGGCGACCCGCGCCAGGGCGCCGAGGTTGCCCGGGTCCTGGATGCGCTCGGCGTAGACGTAGACGCCGGCGTCGACCGCCGGCAGCACCTCGGCGCCGCGGCGCGGAAGCTGGGCGACGGCGACGATCCCGCGCGGCGAGTCGCTGTCGGCCACCTCGTCGAGCAGGGAGGCCTCGACTTCGAGCGGCGGGAAGGGGAGGTGCGGCGCCAGGCGCCGGCCGTCGGCCGAGGCGAGGAACTCGGGCGTGGCCAGGAGGGTGGTGAGGCTGCGGGCCGCAGCGAGGGCCTCGCCGATCAGGTGAGGTCCTTCGAGAAGCGCTTCGTCGCCTTTACTTCGCCGCAGCCGGCGAATATCCTTCACGCGCGGATTCTGACGGCTGCGGATCATGGTACGCGATATTAGGGACTTCTGGCACCGATTCCAATCGGGCGTCGACGTCGCGGTGGCGAGTCAGCTTCCCGACAAGCTGCTCGGCGTGCGCGACGGATTCTTGCGCTACTTCCAGGAGCGCTACCGGCGTGCCGGGTCCATCCGCGTCCTGCCGCATCCGGAGAACGAAGCGCGGGCGCCCCTGCCGCTCGAGGACGCAGAGATCCTGAACCTGGCCCGGCAGCGGACCCTCGACCTCGAGCGCGCTCATCCCGACGAATACTCCTTCTACGTCGGCAGCGAGAGCGGGCTCCTGACGATGCGCAGCGGCGAGGCCACCCGCCAGCTCGTGCGCACCTGGACCGTCGTGCTGGGCCTGGGTGACGAGGCCTGGGGAGCCAGCGGATCGATCGAGCTCCCGCGCCGCCTCATCCAGGGTCTGGACCACGATACGATCCCCGTTGCGATTCCGGGAACGCGGCGCCGCGGCGGCATGGTCAGCTCGCTCACCGGCGGCCTGGAGTCGCGGCGCACGGCCACCGGCCTGTCGACCTTCCTGGCGCTGTCGACGCTGACCTACGGCCTCCACGAGAGCCGTCCCCGGCCCGCCGGCGGGCGCGCCGGCCTCTAGCTGGGTTGCCCCTCGCTCCGGGGTCTGTGCTAGGATCCGCCGGTTCTCGATCGAGGAGGGGCCGCCGCGCCGTCTCGTCGTTTTCGCCCACCAGCCTGATCGTCGTCGCCGGATTTGCCCCGGCGCAGGAGCACGAGTGAATGACTGATCCAAGATCCTACCTCTTCACCTCGGAGTCGGTCACCGAGGGACATCCCGACAAGATCTCCGACCAGATCTCCGACGCCGTGCTTGACGAAGCCTTGAGGCAAGACCCCTACAGCCGCGTCGCCTGCGAGACCCTGGTCAACACCGGTCTCGTGATGCTCGCCGGCGAGATCACCACCCAGGGCTACATCGACTTCCCGGCAGCGGCGCGCCGCACCGTGGAGGAGATCGGCTACACTGACGCCGCCTTCGGTTTCGACGCCGCGAGCTGCGCGGTGGTCTCGGCGATCGATCCGCAATCGCCCGACATCGCCATGGGCGTGGACCCCGGCGGCGCCGGCGACCAGGGTTTGATGTTCGGCTACGCGTGCCGCGAGACGCCTGAGCTCATGCCGCTGCCGATCATGCTCGCCCACCACCTGACGCGCCGCCTCGCCGCCGCCCGCAAGGCCCGCGAGATCGGCTGGCTGCGCCCCGACGGCAAGAGTCAGGTCACCGTGGAATACGAGGGCGACCAGCCGCGCCGCGTCCACACGATCGTCATCTCGACCCAGCACGCGCCTGAGATCGGCCGCGACGAGATCCGTCACGAGGTCCTCGCCAGGATCATCCGTCCCACCGTTCCCGAAGAGCTGCTCGACGACGACACGATCTTCCACGTCAATCCCACCGGGCGTTTCGTCACCGGCGGCCCGCACGGCGATTGCGGCCTGACCGGCCGCAAGATCATCGTCGACACCTACGGCGGCATGGGGGCCCATGGCGGCGGCGCCTTCTCGGGCAAGGACCCGACCAAGGTCGACCGCTCCGCCAGCTACATGGCCCGCCACATCGCCAAGAACCTGGTGGCGGCCGGGCTCGCCGGCAGGGTGCTGGTGCAGCTCGCCTACGCCATCGGCGTCGCCGATCCGGTGTCGGTCCACGTCGACACCTACGGCACCGGCCGGCTCGGCAACCGCCGGATCGAGAAGCTCATCCGCGAGCATTTTCCGCTCACCCCAAAAGGGATCATCGAGCACCTCGACCTGCGTCGACCGATCTACCGCCGCACCGCGGCCTACGGCCATTTCGGCCGCGAAGAGGACGGATTCACCTGGGAGGATCTGGACCACGTCGACGCGCTGAAGGCGGCGGTTTAGGGCGAGCCGTTGCGTGCGCTCTTCACGTCTTGACGCCCAGGAAGAGATACAGGGCGAAGATGGAGAAGATCGCGCCCGGGCTCCACACCGCCACCATCGGCGGCAGGATGGCCTCGTGGCCCATGGTCCTGAAGAAGCCCAGGAAGATCAGCAGCGCGAAACCCAGCAACAGCGACAGACCGATGCCGTAAAGCGCCCCCTGACGCCCGAGGCGGAAGGCGAAGGGCAGCGCCACCAGGGCCATGACGAAGGCCAGCACGGGGTAGGCGACCTTGTTGTGGAGCTCGACCTCGAGCGGCGCCGTGTCCTTGCCGCCGAAGGCGCGCAGGTCCTGAATGTGCTCCCGGAGCTCGGCGAAGGTCATCTCCTCGGGTAGCCGGGGCACCCCCGCGAAGAACTCCGGCGGCTCCGGCAGCCGTTCTTTGACCGGTTCGTCGAGCATGCGGAAATCCGTCACCTGGGTGCCCGCGAACTGCCGCGCCCAGCCGCTCGAGAACGTCCACCAGCCATCGCCCAGGTAGGTCGCCTTGTCGACGACCAGCCGCTGGACCAGGCGGTAGTCGGAATCGAATCGGAAGACCTGCAGGCGGTAGAGCTCCTGGCTCGCGCCGTCGTAGAGGGCATAGTTGTAGAGAAAGCCCCCCTGCTTGCCGTAGAGCCAGCGCTGGTCGGCGCGCTGCAGGCGCGTCGGTGTCTCGCGACCGCGGATGCGCGCTCTGAGCTCGGCAACCCGCTCGTTGGACGCCGCCAGCACCTCCATCTGCAGCAGGGCGCACAGCGCCGAGATCACGGCCGCGGCCAGCAGCACCGGCAACGCCAGGCGGTAGAGGCTCATGCCGAGTGCCTTGAAGGCCGTGATCTCGTTGGTGCGCGACAACAGCCCGAAGCTCAGGAGGGTGGTGATCAGCACGATCACCGGCGAGATCTCGTAGATGATGTCGAACGACCTGAGCTTGTAGTAGTCGGCGACGACCTGGCGAGGGACGTCGTTCTTGAGGATGTCCTCGGCGTTCTCGGTCAGATCGGCCGCGATGTAGACCACCAAGCCCGACATTGTCGCCAACAACAACACCCGCAGGAACGTGCGCAGGACATAACGGTCGATCGCGGTCGGGAAGGGAAGCCATATCTCCGGGAAGCGCAACACCACCCGGTCCGGGGGCCGGTAGGCGCGCCCGCGGCTGCGCCGGTCGCGCCGCCGGTGCCTGCGGCGCTCCTGGACGTGCAGCAGACGGCGCCAGAGGTCTTCGCGGACCCACTTGTCGAGGCGGCTCAAGACCAGGCTCTTGTCGCGGTTGCGGCGTACCAGGAGCAGCATCCCCACCAGCAGGAACGTCAGGTTGGGAGCCCAGACGGCGAGCCCGGCCGGCGTCGCGCCTTTCTTGGCGAAGTCCTCGCCCCAGTTCAGCAGGATGTAGTAGACGAGCAACACCCCGATCGAGATGGCGAAGCCCGAGGAGCGTCCGCCCCGCGCGTTGCTGAAGCCGAGGGGGAGTCCGAGCAGCCCGAAGACCACGCAGGCGGCGGGAATGCTGAACTTCTTGTGGATCTCGACGAGAGCGGTCTTGCGCACCATCGGCGGTGTCTCGGGATCGCGGGCGGTCGCGCGGAGCTCGGAGAGCGGCAGCTCGCGCAGGCCGCGCTGGACCGAGCCGCCGAGCGCCCGCGGGCGCTCGGCGGTCAGCGTCATGTCGATCGTCTGGTGGGCGAAGATCTCATAGGTCTCGGGGTGGTTGAGGTCCACGCGGTGGGTGAAGGCGTTGGTCAGCGACAGCACGATCTGGGAGCCATCGGCGACCGCCCGCGCCTCGCCCCATTCCGCGACCTCCACCTGGGTCTGGCCGGCGGGGATCGCCTCCGAGAGCAGCGTGCCCTTCCAGCGCCGCTCGCCCGGCGGCGCCTCGAAGACGTAGAGCATCTTGCCCTGCCAGCCGGTATGGGGAACCCGCGGCACGATCTCTTCGGAGAGCCCCTGAGTGACGATCTCCATGCGCAGTTGTTGGAGCGAGTGGTTGCCCTCGGGCAGGAGCTCGAGCATCAGGTAGACGTTGAGGCCGGTGAGGACGGCGGAGAGCAAGAGGATCGGCCGGTAGAGCGAAAAGAGGCTCACGCCGGACGCGCGAATCGCCACCAGCTCACTGTCGGACGAGAGCCGGCCGACGGCGATCAGGATCGCGAAGAGGAAGGACATCGGAATCGTCAGCACGACGATGTTGGGCAGCGACAGGAGCAGGAGTTTGCCGACGGTCGAGACCGCCACGTCGCTGCCGATGATGAGCTCGGCGGAGCGGAAGAGGACCCGCAGCAGGAGCACGAAGGTATAGATCAGGAGGCCCAGGGCGAGCGGCCCGAGGATCTCTGCGAGGAGGTAGCGGTCGAGGCGGCGAAGCATCAGGCGCGGGATTATACGCGACTGGGCCGCGCCGGCAGTGGCTGACTCGGTCGTCTGGTAAGAAGCATTATGTCAATCATGGCTCGATTCAACCCCCACCCGCGTTCAGCGGACCGTCAACGCTGGCGCAGATCCTGGAGGATCTGCTCGAGCGTCCGGATGAGATCGTCCTTGCCGACGGAGCTTTGCCGGAACCGAAGCGAGAGCTGGAAGCTCTTGTCGGGCGCCCGGAAGGAGAAGACGTAAGGCTTGCGCCGCGGCGCCTTGCCCTTGTCGGGCCCGCGCTTCTGGCGGCGGAGATCGTCGCGGCTCAGCCCGCGCCGATCGACCTCTTCGATCAGGCTGAGCATCTCGTTCTCGTCTTCGGCCTTGAGCACCTCCAGGAGCAGCGACTTGGTGTGGATGCCGAGCGCCTGGGCCGCTTCGCGGACCCCGGGAGGGATCTGCAGCAGGGCCATGCTCTCGGTCACGACCGTGCGGGACTTCCCCACCGCCGTGGCGATCTGCTCGTGGGTGTAGTCGAAGCGTTCCGAGAGCGCTCGGTAGCCTTCCGCCTCTTCGAAGGGCGTCAGGTCCTTGCGCTGGAGGTTCTCGACCAGCGCGATCTCGAGCGCCTCCTCCTCGCTGACGTCCATCTCGATCACGGGAATCTCGGCGAGACCGGCTTCCATGGCGGCCCGGTAGCGCCGCTCGCCGCTGATGATCACGTACAAGGCCTTCGTGCGAGGCAGGTCGGTGGCAGGCCGTGGACGGACGAGAATAGGCTCGAGGACGCCTTTCTCTTCGATCGACCGGGCGAGCTCGGCGAGGTCGCCCATTGCAGTCCGGGGCTGGTTTGGATCGGGCTCGACGGCGGACAGGGCCACCATTCGGCCCAGCGGGGTCTCCCCCGCGCGGTCCGCGAGCGCTTCGACGAAATGGGTGTCATGTCGCATCTTCACCCGTTCGGGCAGGCCTCGCTTGGCGATCGCTCTAGACACGGCTCAGGATCTCCTCGGAGAGCTTGTAATACTCGAAGGCGCCGCTCGATTGCGGCGCGAAGCTGAAGATCGACTCCTTGTAAGCGGGGCTTTCCTCGAGCCGCACGCTCTTCGAAATGGTGGTCTCACAGAGCTTGTCGCCGAAGTTCTTCTCGATCTCGAGGCGAATGTCCCGGGCCAGCAGCGTTCGCTTGTCGTAGAGCGTAATGACGGCACCGAGGATCTGGAGGTCGGGGTTGGCGCGGACCTTGATCTTCTCGATGGTCTCGAGGAGGTCGTCGGTTCCTTCCAGGGCGAAGTAGCTGGCCTGGATCGGGATCAGCACGTGGGTCGCGGCGACCAGCGCGTTGACCGTGATCAGCCCCAGCGTGGGCGGCGTGTCGATCACGATGTAGTCGAACTCGTCGCGGACTTTGTCGAGCTCGTCCTTGAGCCGGTAGTGGCTGTCGAGCTCGCCAAGGAGCTTGGCCTCGAGCTTGGCCAGGGCGATGGTCGCCGGGACGATAAAGAGATTGGGGGTCTTCTCGGCGCCGCGGATCACGTCGCGAATGCCGACGTCCGGCTCGGTGATGGCCTCGTAGATCGCCTTGTCCACCTCGTGCACGTCCAGGAACGACATCGAGCTGTTGGCCTGGGGATCGAGGTCGATCAGGAGCGTCCGCAGGTCGCGGGAGGCGAAGGCCGCAGAGAGGTTGATGGCGGTGGTGGTCTTTCCCACTCCGCCCTTCTGATTGGTGATGGCGATGATCATGGCGTGGCGCGAGTGTACGAGATGGGCGCGAAAGAGGTCAAGCGCCACGGCGAGCCGAAATTCAGGGATGTCGGCGCGCCGACATTCCACTTAAACCTTTGAATACGAATGGCTTATGGCAAAGGTCCGGACCGTCGCGAGCGCCGACGGGGACGTCACATCGTGTATTTGCCCAGGTCTTCCGGGTCGACCTCTTCGAACCACTTCTTGAGCCGCTCCTCGTCGCTCGAGGGGTCTCCGGAATCCGCCGTCTTGGCCTTCTGGAAGACCTGCTCGCTGACGAAGATCGGCGCCTCCACGCGCAGGGCGAGCGCGATGGCGTCGCTCGGGCGAGCATCGGCCTCGACCTCGCCGTCCCGGGTCTGGAGCACCACGCGGGCGTGGAACGTGCTTTCCTGGAGATCGCAGATCACGATCCGCACCACCTCCGCCTCGAGCGACTCGATGAGGCTCGCCATCAGGTCGTGGGTCATGGGCCGCGGAGGCTCGACGCCTTCGAGCTTCAAGGCGATCGCATTGGCCTCGAACACGCCGATCCAGATCGGCAGGTACTCGCTCCCCTCCTCGTCCCGCAGGATCACGATCGGCACGTTGGACGTCGGGTCCAGCATCAGCCCCTTGACGACCATCCGGAAAAGCTTCTCGCTGCTCATTCGTCTATTGTGCGGTGCGCGATCGGGCAGGTCAAGCGCATGGGACGAATCGGCCTCCAGCGCGGCCTGGCGAAGCTGGCCCAGGCGAAGCTCAGGCGAGGCTTCCCAACAACGAATGAGGCAGCGCCCGATCGATCCGGACGCGCGCGAGCGAGCCCAGCGCGAGCGGCACCTCGCCATGGGCGAAGTGAACCAGCCGATGGCAGGGCGTTCGACCCGTCTGGGTGCCCGGTCGTTTGCCCCACCGGGTGATCACGATCTCGCGGGTCTGCCCCACCAGCTCTTCGTTGAGCTGGCGCTGGATCACGCCCTGGACGGCGAAGACTTCCTGCAGCCGCCGCTCGGCTTCTTCCTTGGGCACCTGCGGCAGCTTCAGGCGCGGCGCCGCGGTACCCGGGCGCGGCGAATAGACGAAGGCGAAGAGCTGCGAGAAGCGCACCTCCTCCACGAGGGCCAGGGTCTGCCGGAAGTCGTCGTCGGTCTCACCCGGGAATCCCACGATGAGGTCGGTGGAAAGGGCGACGTCGGGCCTCGCGGCGCGCAACCGGTCGACCAGGTCGAGATACAGAGCGCGGTCGTAGCCCCGCCCCATCGCCTTGAGGATCCGGTCCGAGCCGGATTGCACGGGAAGGTGCAGATAGGGACAGATTTTCGGATGCCGCGCGAACTGGTCCACCATCGGCTGCGTGAAGTCTCTCGGATACGAGGTCACGAAACGCAATCTCTCGATCTTCGGCAGCGATGCCACCGTGTCGAGCAGCACCGCGAAGTCGGCCCCCGTGTCCGGGTCCCGCCAGTGGTTGACGGTCTGCCCCAGGAGCTCGATCTCGCGGAAGCCGTAGCGCAGGAGATGACATACCTCGTCGACGATCTCCGCCTGGCGCCGGCTTTGCTCGTCGCCCCGGGTCCGGGGCACGATACAGAAGGTGCACTTCTTGTTGCAGCCCTCGATGATCGTCACCATACCCTTGTACGAGCCCTCCCGCGATACGGCGTCGAGGTCGTAGCTGCGCTCGGTGGCGGGCGGAAACCCCGTCGCCACCACGCGCAGGCCGGACCGTCTCCTGGCGATGACGTCGCGGAGCTCACCGACCCGCCCCGGACCGACCACGAAGTCGAGGTCCGGCATCCGCTTCAAGGCCTGCTCGCCCTCCTGCTGCGCCACGCAACCACAGAAACCGATGAGCGTCTCCGGACGCTCCTTCTTGAGCAGCCGATACTCCCCCAGGCGCGAATAGGCCTTCTGGGCCGCCTTCTCGCGCACGCTGCAGGAGTTGAGCAGGATCAGGTCGGCTTCGCGCGGGTCGCGCGTCGGCAGGATCCCCTCCTGCATGAGCTGGCCGCTCATCCGTTGGCTGTCGAGCTCGTTCATCTGGCAACCCCACGTCTCGACGTAGAACCGCCTTGGCGCCGTCATGGATCGATCACCTCGTCGACGACCTGGGGCTCCCCCGCCTGGTGCGCGGAAAAAGGCTCGGGCTCGTCCTCTTGAAGCTCGGCGCGCTCCGGCTCCAGCTCCCAGCCCTCGCTGAGCCATCCCGGCTGCGCCCCGGCGCGGCGGCCTTCCTCGAGGAAGCGCTCGAGCTCCTGCTCGTAACGCAGCGAACGGTCCCGGAGCCGGCCCAAATGGTCGAGCACCCGGTCCCATTCCGGCTTGACGTGGCTGTCGCGCAGGTAGGGATCCTCCTCGGCGTAGAACTGCTGCCGCAGCGCGGCGGACTCGAGCTCGAGCTCCTCGATCCGATCGAGGGTTCGGCGCCAACCCATTCGCAGCTCCAAGGAGCCGTTGCGCCAGTACTGCTCGTCGTGCACGTCCTGGGGCTTGGCGTCAGCCTCAGGGCTGCCCTGAACCACCGACAGGGGAGGCGCGGCGGGCGCACCCTCGACCATGATGATTTCGGCTTTCTCGGCGTACTCGCTCAGGTTCTCGTCGGTGATCTCGGCGATGGGCTCGACGCGGGGACCGCCCTGCTCGCGGGCGCGCTGCGACGCCTCGTAGAGCGACTGCGGTTCTTTCTCGCCGCCCCCCGGATCGATCACCTTGACGGTCGAGGGCCGGCTCGGCCGGATCTCCCGGATCGGCGGTGGAAGCTGTGGCGGCGGCTCGAGCTGCGGGCCGGCCTGCGTCGCCGTCTGCGACGGAAGAGGCTCGGGGTCCTTCTTGCCGGCGCAGGCCGTCCAGCCGACGACCAGGAGCGCGCTGAGAACGGCGCGGACTGACGTCTCGAGCCACGGTGCAGGGATGCTGTTCTTCATCGCGATGACCTCCTGGTTCCCGCATTATGCCTGATCGGCGCCGCATTCCCCAACTCTGCCGCCGCAACGGAGCCCGAACCGGCAGCGAGCCTAGCCCACTTTGGCGGCGAACAGGAGCTCGCCGAGCTGGGATTGGAGGTACTCGTCCACCTCTGCCGCGGTCGCGAGGTCGGAGCAGATCTCCACGATCTTGCCGAGGTGGCTCGCGTTCAGCCCGCGGATGCGGCGCTTGATGGCCGGAACCTGGCGCGGCGCCACCGACAACCGCCGCAAGCCCAGGCCGACGAGGATCGGGGTAAAACGCTCGTCGGCGGCCATCTCGCCGCAGAGACTGACCTCGATGCCGGCGTTCCCGGCGTTGATCACGACCGTCCGCAGCATCCGCAGCATGGCCGGGTGCAGCGGCCGATAGAGATTGGCCACGTGCTCGTTGTTGCGGTCGACGGCAAGGGCGTATTGGATGAGGTCGTTGGTGCCGATCGAGAAGAAATCCGCTTCCCGCGCCAGGAGGTCCGAGATCAAGGCGGCCGCGGGGACCTCGATCATGATGCCGAGCTTGAAATCGCGGCGAAAGACCAGTCCCTCGCGTTCGAGCTCGACCGCGACGGCGTCGACACAGGTGCGGAAGGCGCGGACCTCCTCGACGATGGTCACCAGAGGCAGCATCACCCACAGGTCGCCGAAGACGGCGGCGCGCATCAGGGCACGGATCTGCGTCTTGAAGATGTCGGGACGCGCCAGGGTGAGCCGAATCCCCCGCAGACCCAGCACCGGGTTCTCCTCGCGGGTCTCCATGACCTCGCGGGCGATCTTGCGGCCGCCCAGGTCGTAAGTGCGGATGATCGCCGGATGCGGCGCCGCCGACTCCACCAGTTGGCGGTAGATCGCGATGTGCTCCTCCTCCGACGGCAGTCTGGGGCTTTTCTCGATGTAGAGGAACTCGCTGCGGTAGAGCCCGACTCCGGCGGCGCCAAAGCGCTTCGCGTCGAGGATCTCCTCGGGGAGATCGACATTGGCCATCACGTGGAGCTCGGCGCCGTCGACCGTGACCCCGCGCAGCTCGCTCGACTCGAGCAGCTTGACCTCCCGGCGCGCCAGGTCCCGGACACGCTCGCGGAAGAGCCGGAGGGCGGCCTGGTCGGGCCGCAACATCACCGTGCCGGCGCTGCCGTCGACGATGATCGGTACCTCCGCCTGGTCGGCGAGGTGTCGCTGGATGCCGGAAACGCCCGTGACCATGGGGATGTTCAGCGACCGCGCGATGATCGTCGTGTGCGAGGTCCGGCTGCCGTGCTCGGTCACGAAGCCGACGACGTTTTCGCGGCCGAGACGGACGGCGTCGGACGGAGTCAGGTCGTCGGCGACGATCACCACCTCGCCGCTGACCTCCGAGAGCAAGTGCAGGTGGAGGCCACGCAGGCTGCGCACGACGTAGCGTCCCACGTCCCGCAAGTCCTGGCCGCGCTCGCGCAGATGCTCCGTGTCGATCTCGTCGAAGCGCGCCTGGATCTCCGAGACCGTCTCCTGCAACGCCCACTCGGCGTTGACGTGCTCCTCGCGAATGCGCCGGTCGACCCGGTCGAGGAAGGTCCCGTCGGAGAGCAACAGCGATTGCGCGTCGAAGATCCCGGCGAGGTCCTCTCCGAGCTCACGGCCGACGCGGTCACGCATGCGGTAGAGGTCCTCCCGCGTCCGCATGACCGCGGCGTGGAAGCGCTCGATCTCGGTCTCGAGCTCGGCGGCGGGCAGCGGGATCTGGAGGACGTCGGCGATGCGCGTGTTGATGCAGATCGCCTTGCCGATGGCGACGCCGTCGGAGACTCCCAACCCCTTCAGCTCGAGGATGGCGTGCTTCATGCTCACTCACCCTCTCCGAAGCGGTCCGCGATGAGTCGGGTCACGGCTTCGAGGGCTTCGTGCTCGTCGCTGCCCTCGCAGCGGATCGAGATCTCGGTCCCCTGGGCGGCGCCCAGTTGGAGAATGCCGAGGATGCTCTTGGCGTCCACCTCCTCGCCGTCCTTGACCATGGTCACGAAGCTGTTGAAGATCCCGGCGGTATGGACCAGCTTGGCGGCGGCGCGGGCGTGGAGCCCAAGCCGGTTGGTGATCGCGAGCTTGGATTCGACCATCACTTGTCCTCGCAGGGCGCG